>Ga0184639_10000411_pt1 | contig 16308 bp, 14 predicted proteins | sample PLM31_170_b2_FD_133155 | JGI IMG/M metagenome (GOLD analysis project Ga0184639, IMG submission 133155) | Groundwater sediment microbial communities from an aquifer in East River, Colorado, USA - PLM3-1_170_b2 | ecosystem: Environmental > Terrestrial > Soil > Riparian zone | place: USA: East... | reverse complement strand
TGTGGTGCGCACGCATCTGTCGCAGGGATTGGGATTCAGCAAGGAAGACCGGGATATCAACATCCGCCGGATCGGCTATGTGGCCTCGGAGATCGTGCGCCACGGGGGGATCGTGATTTGCGCAGCCGTAAGTCCCTACCGGGCGACGCGCAACGACGTGCGCAGCATGGTGGGAAAGGATCACTTCGTGGAAGTGTTTGTAGACACGCCGCTGGAAGTGTGCGAGCAGCGCGATCGGAAAGGGATGTATGCCAGGGCGCGGCGGGGCGAGATAACGGGTTTTACCGGCGTGGACGACCCGTACGAACCTCCTCAAAACCCTGAGGTCATCCTGCATACCGTGCATTCGACGCCGGAAGAGAATGCGCGCCGGATTGTAGAGGATCTGCTGAGTCGGGGATTTCTTGTTGATGACGACCGCCGGGGCCATGCGGAGGTCTTGCTCGGTTCCTTCCCCTGAATCAGGCTATTCGAGATCAATCTTGTTTTGTGACCAGGCGGCTCCAGGAGGTTCGATGACAGGTGCTTCCTTAAAGGCCCTGACCCCGCTAGATCCATTCCACTTGGGACAGTGGTGGATCAGGGCCCTGGTGCTTCTTGCCGGACCGGGGGTGGGCTGGTTGATTCCCCGGTTTCCCGTTCTGGCGATCACGATTGCACGACTGACGGGATTTGAAGGCAAAATTGTGTGGGACATTAGCAAACCGAACGGACAGCCGCGCCGTAAACTAGACACCAGCCGGGCGAAGGCATCGTTCGGCTTTGAGGCACAGATGGCGTTTGAAGAGGGGTTGCGAAGGACGATTGAGTGGTACTGTACCATAGCTGGCCAACGGATAATGTAGGCTGCGAACGCCCACGAGATATTGAGCCACACATCCTCTTGTTATTTGGGTCTCCCAAATTCCGGTCATGAACCCCAGTTTCAGTGATGCCAAGAATTATCCTCAAGCACTTTTGACGTTACTGCACTTGAAACCGTTTGAGCTATCCACGACAGAGGGACGCTCAAGGGAGCGATATCGTAGAGTCGCTCTGACGGCTGTGGCCACTGCGTTTGCACAGGGCGTCTCGTTGCTCACCTCGCTTGTCTCGATTCCCTTAACGTTAAACTACCTAGGGCTTGAACGCTTCGGGATGTGGTTGACCATTAGCTCGATTATCGCATTCTTTGGTTTCGCTGATCTCGGCATGGGAGCCGGATTACTAAACGCAGTCTCCGATGCCCATGGCCGCGGTGATCGTGGCGCAGCCAGAGAATATGTTTCAAGTGCCTTTTACATGCTTTGTGTATTAGTGCTGGTGCTAGGTGTGGTCTTTTTCTCACTTTACCCAAGAATTGATTGGCACATGGTTCTGAATGTTTCTTCACCTCAAGCCGTTGCGGAGTCTGGGACAGCAGTTGCTGTCTTGGCTGTGTGCTTCTTGCTCGGAATTCCGCTTGGTGTGGTTAATCGCACTCGCATGGGGTATCAGCAAGGTTTTCTGAACAGCCTGTGGCAAGCAAGCGGGAATCTCTTGGGCCTAGCTGCAGTTCTGGTGAGCATTAATTTGCGCGCCGGGCTGCCGCAGTTGGTGTTGGCCATGGCTGGTACGCCTGTGCTCGTGACCTGCTTAAGTGGCGCCTACCTTTTCTATAAGGAACGACCTTGGTTGCGCCCAAATCGGCGCGCAATAAAAATGCCTGCTGTCCGGCAAATTCTGAGATTGGGAACATTGTTTTTTGTACTGCAGATAGCCGGGGCACTGGGCTTCCAAACGGACAATTTAATCATTGCTCACTTCCTGGGGGCATCCCAAGTATCTCAATATGCCGTGCCAATGCGGCTGTTTTCGATCATTCCTATGATGCTGGGTCTTGCTCTAACGCCACTATGGCCTGCATATGTCGAAGCCATCGCACGTCACGATGTTGAATGGGTGCAGCGAACGTTTCTTCGCTTCTTGGGCGTTTCCTTCGCAGTATCTCTCATGTTCGCCGCCATATTGCTTGGGGCATCTCCGTTCATACTGCGAATTTGGGTAGGAGATAGCATTCAACCTACCTGGTTCTTGTTGTTGGGGCTAGGGGGATGGGCGTTGCTGAATAGTATATCAGGATCGTTAGCAATGTTATTCAATGCCGCAAATGTCATTGTTTTTCAGATAATACTGGCATCTTTGATGGGGATCACTAACTTGGTGCTCTCAATTGTGCTGGTTCAATGGATTGGCCTGCCTGGACCAGTGTATGGCTCAATCATTGCAGTATTGCTGTGTTCTATCATTCCAGCATGGTTGTACACACCCCGCCTGTTTGCGAGGTTATCTGCGACAACACCGACATCTCAACATCTAGCGAGCACTTAAGGTTCTTGGTAGGATAGTCACTATAATTAAAGATTCTTCTTACAACCCTCCCAAGGTATATATCGACGAGAATGTTCAGATCCACGAAGGCGACGAAGCGGCTCGGCTGATCGAAGCACGAATCCAGCAAGAAGCTCAGTATTTTGATGCCCGCAAAGGCATTTTGAGAGTTGATCAAAGGCGCTGGGCAGAAGCTCAACATTATGAACGGAACACTTGGCTTGAAAAGGGATTGAGTCTGATCAGCGATCGTAATGAACATCATGGGGAGTTTTTCGTTAGCTACGCTCCGCTTCGGGGACGTGTGTTTGAGCGGAGCATTGAGTTGGGTTGTGGCCCTTTTACGAACATGCGGCTGATATTAGAGTATTGCCACGTGGGCGAGATTTACTTGCTGGATCCTCTATTGAGTGACTATATGGCACACCCGTTTTGTCGTTATCGGGGTGGAAGGCTGGGAGGAGTGTTCAAAGACTTTCCATCGTGGCGCGGTTTGTATCATCCCTGGCAATTTGCGCGGGGCTTGGCGAATGCCTATCGAATTGGGAAGTGGCATGGTCGCCCGGTACGACTTGTCACTTCCCCAATCGAAACTTTTCACTCAAATGAGCGCTTCGACTTGGTCGTCATGGTAAATGTACTGGAGCATTGTCAGGATGCTGAGGTCGTGCTAAACAAAATCTTGGCTTTGCTTAAGCCAAACGGCGTTTTTGTGTACGCTGATAAGCAGTACACTGCCGATGAAATACAACGACTGTCCACTCTTATTTACGATGTTGGCCACCCGCTTCATGTCGATCAAAAGGTGATTGAGCAGTTTCTAGGAGAGTACTTTGAGCCACTTCTGCGGGTGGAGTATGGCGCTGACCGAGATTTCCGCGGCGTGAAAATGCACAACACGGAATTGTATTTCATAGGCATGCGTAAATAGAGGATAGCCAAACCAGCATGACGATAGGGCCCACCGTCCATTTGATTTACCCCCATGGGCAACGCATCAGTTGCCCAGATGCTATTGGAAGCAATCTCGGCCAGCGGCTGGCAGAACATTACACCGTTCGCTACTACGACTGGGATGACCCGCGCGCAATCCACCCTGCTCCCGGGGATATTCTGCTGGGGCATCCCCACCCGAATCCGTGGACGATTTTTCGCCGCAGCCTGGCGCTACCCGGCTGGCAACGTATTCTGGCTATCGGGCCTTTTTCCCACGCCGACCCGCGCTATTGTGCATTCCTAGATTCTTTTGTTGCGCGTTGTCATCTTTACCTCGCGATCACCGGCCGTTACTGGTTTGAGACAGTGTCGCAGTCTATCTTTGCTCACTGGTATCCTAAGATGGTGCATCTTGACCTGGCCGTAGATCGCCGTGATTTTCCCCCCATCAAAATCCGCTTCAATCCACCAGGCCAACGTCGCTTTGTGTATGTTGGGCATTCTGGGTGGACGAAAAACACTGGCTACCTTTCCGAAATCGCCCGGCTAATGCCAGAAACCCAGGTGAACTGGGTTGGCGGTGGTGGTAGGCGCATCGCCGGCGTGACCGCTCTGGGTTCTCAAGACTTCACTACGGAGCAGAGTCGACAACTGCTTGCCAGCCATGATTTTCTGATTATAGTGAGCAAGGCTGATGCTAATCCCGTAACTATTCTGGAGGCCATGGCGTGTGGGCTCATCCCGGTCTGTACGCCTCAATGCGGATACACTGGATATCCAGGCATCATCAATATTCCATTAGGTGATGCACCGAAAGCTGTTGAGACTCTTCGCCGCCTCCAGGCCATGCCCGAAGCTGAGTTGCAGTCCTTACAGGCCAGCAACTGGCAAATCCTTGATGAGTACTTCACTTGGGATCGGTTTGCTCTGCAGGTGAAAGATGCAATTGAAAGTGAAGAGATGCCGGCTCTTCTGCCGGTCTCTCTACATCAGCGCCTGCGCATTGTCCGTGCAGAACTTGTTTCGCCGTTGTTCTTCCTGCGGCCTGTGAATGCTCTGCGTTACGTTTACCGCTCGGCCCAAACGGTGATACCGGACCCAAAAAGATGACCCTACCGTTTTATGGCCATCTAGCGGACATGGATGTTATCTTAGAAATCGTCCGACAACAGGGCACTTTTTCATAATGGAAGACTACGTCGAGGCTTTCGGCTCTCGTATTCGGGGTCAACATGTCGGCAGGTTTGGTGATATAAGTACATGTGGTTTCTTTGCAGCAATTCCAAATCTAAAACTGGTCAAGATGACGATTCCATAAAAAATGTGGAAAAGGCTGATAGCGCGCCACCCAGAATGTGGTACTGCATGTTTTTGTTTGGCTTATGGTGGTCGGGTAACTGACCCTATGAGTCATATAGGTAGCCGATAATGAGAATCGGCAGCATACTTTTACCCTTGTCAGTGATATGATTAAGGTAAGCAAATCACATAATGTATTCCCTTCTGCTACCCATTTTTCGGATTTGGAATTGCTGGTTTCTTTGCAACGAGACCGTGACCACTGGTGAAGGGGGAATCCTTACTGCAAATGATCCAACTTTATATGATCGGGCTGTCCACCTTAAAGGCAAGAGCCTGGCTAAAGGCCGTGCCTATTGGCCGGTGACGTTTAGGATTAGATGACTACCACTTCCCTTTCCCTGAGGGTCTGTCTGGATGCCCGCCTGGTGGGCGGTACCTCTGGTGGCATTGAGTCTGTCGTCATTGGCATGACTGGAGCTTTGTCACGCTTAATGGATGGGCAGGTGACTTATCTAATTCTTGCCTATCCGGACGCGCACGAGTGGCTCAAGCCGTTTGTCTCTGGAGCCTGCAGTCTTTTGTTCACGCGCAAACCAGCACCTCCTCAGTATTCGAATGCTCAATCTCGAACCGTGCGCTTGGCACGAACGGTAGCGGACATGGTGGTTCCATTGCTCGGGCCATCGGCCATTCGTGTACCTCGTTCCGATGGTACGATTGAAAAGGCAGGTGTGCACGTAATGCACTTCCTGTTTCAGTCTGGCTTCCTCACCGAAATTCCAAGCATCTATCATCCGCATGATCTTCAACACATTCACCTGCCGCAATTCTTTAGCCCACGCATTCGCCTCAAACGGGAAATGTTGTACAGGGGCTTGTGCCAACAGGCGCGGATGGTGGCCGTTGCTTCGGGTTGGAGTAAATGTGACCTAATACAACACTATGGGTTGGGTGAAGACAAAGTACGCGTCATTGCATGGCCGCCAGTGGTTGAGCAGTATCCCCAACCCACCATTGATCAACTGCAGATGGTGAAAAGGAAGTTTGACTTACCAGAGCGGTTTGTCTTTTACCCTGCTCAAACCTGGCCTCACAAGAACCATCTGGCTCTATTGGAGGCTCTAGCCATATTGCGCCAGAAGTACAGTCTGTGTGTTTCACTAGTTTCGTCTGGTAGGCTCTACAAGCCGTTTTTCTATACGTTACAGCAGCGCGCGCACACCCTGCAAATAGCTGATCAAGTGCGGTTCCTCGACTTCGTTTCGCCCTTGGAATTGATGAGCCTTTACGCCCTGTGTCGTTGTGTAGTGGTGCCCACAAAGCTTGAAGCGACCAGTCAGCCAGTAGCAGAAGCGTTTTGGGTTGGCGCTCCGGTGGCTTGCTCCAACGTCACTTCCTTGCCCGAGCAGGCGGGTGACGCTGCGCTGATCTTTGATCCCAATCGCCCTGGGGAAATTGCCGAGGCTATCAGGCGTTTGTGGATCGACGATGCGTTATGCCAGTCCCTCGTGGCGCGTGGTAAACGCAATATTGAGCGCTTCTCGTGGGAGCGCACAGCGCGAATATTCCGGGCTCATTACCGTCGCATTGCGGGGCGCCCGCTCGCCGAAGAGGATCGCGCCCTCCTCTTGTCACTACCTGAGTACTGATACTTGACGTTTACGTTTGCTATGCTATCGCGAACAGTTTCTTCATCTCGCTTGCCATCAATGCCGGCTGACCCACCTCCATCGTTCAAGGCCGGTTCTTTGCTGACATCCACCAACCTATTCCTGGCACTGATCGGATCAGCGATCTACCACTTGTTTCTGAATCTGATTGTGCCTGATACTCTCCCTCTGGCTTTACCAGAGTTCTGGATGTTTCTTGCCAGCGATATCGCTATATGGACACTGGCGCTCATTCCCTTGATAGCAATTGCTCGGCGGCACTTGGCTTGGTATGATCCGCTAGCACTTCTTTCCCTTATGTTCTTCGGTATGACATGTCTGTTCTCGCTAGCTTACTGGCTTGACCCTCTTTTTGTGCGCTTTTTTAGTAGTTATGACGGTTTCATATTTCAGGATAGCACGGAGGCCAACTTTCTCTGGCGAGTTGTTCAATCACAAGTGCTGCACGGGGTATTCTGGTCTATTGTCTTGTGGACTAACCGTCGTCGCTTGGTGTGGACAGTACCGCCGACAAATCCCCTGTATTCACAACGCGCTATATGGACGGGTGCACTGTGCATCGGGTTGGGCCTGGTTGGGTTATTCAATTACTGGACATTGGGATCGTTCATCGGGACGCTAACAGGACGACTCGGTCTAGTTGAGGCACTGCCGGCAGCAGGCCGCAGTTGGCCGTTGATACTAGTGAATATAGGGGTTGCTGCCCTGTCATTAGGATTGGTAGGTGTCTTGCGCTCGCTCAATGCATCCAGGCATCGGTGGTTAATTGACCTAGCCGTGCCGATAGCAGGGGTAGTAGCAGTAGTCCCCAACTTATGGAACGCCGCTCGAGCCGATGCGCTATTTGCCCTAATCACGGTGTTTGTCGTCTCAGGCCAGTTTGGGCTTCGACTCCGGAAAAGTACTTGGCTATTGGTCTTGGTGATAGGAACATTTCTGTTCGTGACGATGACTGTACTTCGAGGTAACCCCGAATTGCCGCAAGACCCGGGTGAGGTCATTGATCAGCTTTTCTCGGGCCAACTAGGGCGCGATTTCTTCCGGCGTCCGGGGGCGAATGCCGGCAATTTGCTGGCTGTGGATCGCGTCAGTGTGATGGCCATGGCGTTTGAGTACCAGAAGGACCCCTCAAAGGGCTTCTTTTACGGTGAGTCACTGGCCGCCGGCCCGATCAACATGGTCGTGTACGGGTTGTCCCGATTGGGAGGCATAGGACCGGGATCACTGATTGACCCGCTTCTTGGGGTGCGTAAGAACGTGTTACTTACTGCCGCCGAACGGTTGAACCTGTGGCGCTACGGCAGGCTAGTGTTTGGCGCCGTGCCGCCCTCCATCCCGGGTGAGTTCTACCTACAGTTCGGAGTGCCATCGCTTGTCTTGTTGAGTTTGGTATATGGGATGATGTTTGCCCGTGTACGGAAAGGGTTGGCTCGCACACGTTCTTTGATCGTCCGTTGGATAGGCATAGCAACCTTAATTACGCTGGTCAAATTGACCGCTGCAGACACCTCGCAGTTTTATGGTCTGGTATTGTATGTGGTTGTGCCAGTTGGGGTTGTGTATATGGGCGTGAGTGCGATACTCAGCCCGCGGCGCACGTTAAGGCCCGCTCCTGAGCCCCTTGTTTCCCAGAGAAACTCTGCATGAGTGCCTCCGTGCCCACCATCACGGTGGTGACAATCTGCCGCAATGCGGAAGCGGTGATTGATGCCACTATGGTTAGCGTGCTCACCCAACGCTACCCAGGATTGGAATACGTGATTGTGGTTGGAGAGTCAACCGACCATACTCTGGACCAGGTGTGGGCGATTGCAGCACGCTTCCCTCATCGTCCACTTCGAGTTATCGCAGAACCGGATGACGGTATTTCCGATGCAATGAACAAAGGCGTGCTTGCCGCGACCGGAGATGTAATTGCCCATCTGCATGCCGGTGATCGTTACATTGATGATAGGGTGCTGGACCATGTGATGGCATCCCATCAACTCGATGGTTGGCGTTGGGCGGCGGCAGAATCTATTGTGGTGAATAATCGAGGGCGTGCATTTCATACGTTTCGCCCCCGCCCAGAATATCGTCGGTTGCTTAAGCAGAACTTCATTCCACATCAATCCGTGTTTCTAGTTAGGGATGTGTTCGAAAGACACGGGTTGTTTCGGACAGACCTTAAGCAGGCAATGGACTATGAATTCTGGCTGAGATTGGTATTCAGGGGAGGAGAACGGTATCACATCTTGCCGTTTGCGACCACCTATTTTCTGGATGGGGGCAAATCGTCACAGATTTGGGAATTGCTGCGACACCTCCGGCTCATCCGACGGGAACTACGTGTTTGGGTGCCCGAGTTAACGCTATTGGATGATACGAGTTTCCTAGCACGAGTAGCCATTTTTGGACTGTATTCTCGGCTAATCTCGGCGCGACTTCGTACTCCGTAATCAGCGCACATGTATTCCGCCTTTTTGCCTTCAAGTCTGGTTATAGGAGTATCACGAAAATGAAGTCGTATTCTCTGCCTGTGAGCGATCTTGGCCACAGATTTGACAATACATACTCATCGACTCTCAATTCGATGGTGAGCCAAGTTCAGTCGTTGTCTCCGGAAAGACAACGCTGGGCTAAACATCTCAATCGGATAGGGGTGGCTTTCCAGTACGTCTATTATGCTGAATTAGTGGCCCAGACAGTAACAGACAAGAGGTCTAGCATTTTGGATTGGGGTGGTTAGTATGGCCATGTGACCAAACTGGTGAGCCTGACATTCCCAAACACTATCTGTTATTTGCCCGATGCCAACGAGGAGTTCAGTCGGGAATTCCTTGAAATGTTTGGTGTACTTGAACGGGTGCAACAAGGAGGCAGTTATTCTCTCGCTGATCGCATACCTTTTGCTGATCAAAGCGTTGATGTCGTGTTGTCGTCGGGCGTTCTGGAGCATGTGCGCGAACACAGTTTCACCGAGGCAGCACTTATCAAAGAGATTCATAGAATATTGAAGCCCGGCGGATACTTCTTTGTTTGGAACTTGCCGAGCCGGATGGGTTTTGTGGAGTTAGTGAATAGTTGGCTCGGTCGGAGTGTGCATCCGTGGAAGTATACCCGCGCACAACTGTTGGAGTTGTTCCAAGCTCCCGCGTGGACGATTAAGTTCATAGACCAGCATGAGATCTTTCACTTGGCGATTCGCGATGCTGTATCAAATCTGATTGGGCCGGTGAAGGCTTGGCAATTAGATTATGTGATCTCAAAACTTCCGGTCATCCGACGTTTCGCGCAGCACTTCACGCTGATCGTTCGCAAAATCGGTTAGTACACTACCTTCACAATGCGTATCGGGATTGATTGTCGCTTTGCAGTGGAGCCTCAACCACGTGGTACAGGACGATATATCCAGCACTTGGTCAATGCCATCGTGGCACTGGCCCCGGAACATCAGTACATCTTTTACGTCCATCGTGGCGATGATGTGGCAGTGTTGCCTCAAACACGTCGGGCCAAGATAGTTTGCTTACCTCTGCCGCTCATCTCTTATCCATTTTGGGAACAATGTTTGTTGCCCATGCGGGCTGCTAGGGATAGGCTTGATGTGCTACATTGTGCGGGGACCACGGGGCCGGTGCTGTTGAGCCAACGGATACGTTATGTGGCTACCATTCATGACGTATCGTTCCTTCTGCCAGAATCTATAATGCCCAGGCCCGAGTCTGCTTACCAGCGATTAGGATGGTCATACCGACGTTGGGTCGTGCCGCGCGTAGCTCAACGGGCAGATTGCATCATTGCAGTGTCGCACTACACCCGCAATGAAATCGTCGAGTTCACAGGTATTGCGGTCTCTAAAACGTGGGTCATCTATCACGGCTCGAATATAGCAACCCTGCCCGTGGGACGGGGTGATGAGTTTGGCTGGTCTACGCCGTATGTTCTTTGCATGAGTGGAGAAGCACCACACAAAAATGTTGAGCGCATATTGCGAGTATGGGCTTCGTTCGTGGCCGCGGGTCAGAATCGACACACAACGTTGGTGCTGGTAGGCGTATCGAAGAAGTCACAATACTGGCAGCAAGTGGAAGCCAATGGGTGCCAGTCTTACACTCATTTCATTGATTTTGTTGGTGATCAACCATCTCTCGCGTCGTTATATCGCAAGGCGGAGTTCGTTATTTATGCGTCATTAAACGAAAGCTTCGGCCTTCCCGCGTTGGAAGCTATGGCCTGCGGTGCGCCGCTTATCACCTCCAATGTTGCTGCCATTCCAGAAATTGTAGGAGACGCGGCTTTACTAATCGATCCATATTCCGATACCAGCTTGAGAGCGGCAGTATGCGAGTTTCTTCAGAATCCTGACTTGCGGAAGGAACTTGCTGCACGGGGACTACTTCGAGCAGCAAGTTTTTCTTGGGAAAAGGCAGTACGTGAAACTTTGTCTGCCTATATCAACGCTGTTGAGGGATTGTAAAGTATATGGCCGCAAGCGAATGAAACTACTCTACGTTACGCCCAGTTTTCCGTACCCACCCCACCGCGGCTATTTGCTCATGGCTTATCACCATATCGAACATCTGTCAAAACGCCACACCGTGGACTTGATTTCCTTTGTGAACGCCGAGGCGGATGGTGGTGCCGCGGGTAGCTCGTCAGGCTCGGACAATTGTCACGGACTCAAAATATTCTCGCCAGGACATCGCAAGGTATCTGGCTTTGCAAGAAGATAAGGTCCGGGTAGTCTGGGGAGCGCCGAACCGTGCCTGTCACTCAATTACAGACCCCACGACACTGACCGCCGTGCGAGGCAAGTACGCTCTGGAGCAGCCCTTTATCCTGGGCCTAGCGGCGGTAGACCCGCGCAAAAACACGGCCCGGATCATCGAAGCGTATGCGCGTTTTCGGCAGCAAATTCCGCGAAAGTATCAACTGGTTCTGGTGGGGCTGTCGCCCGCCGACCAGAAACCCTTTCTGCGCCTGGCCCAGGTGTCAGGCGTTGCAGATGAAGTTGTAATGGCTGGCTTTATACCCGAAGAGGATTTAGTGGCCCTTTACAACGCGGCGGAACTATTGGTGTATCCATCTCTCTATGAGGGGTTCGGTTTACCAGTCTTGGAGGCGATGGCCTGTGATACTCCAGTCGTTACATCGCCAAGAGGATCAATACCCGAGGTGGCAGGCGGTGCAGCGATCATGGTTGATCCTCTAAATACGGAAGAGATTGCCGGTGGGATGCTAAGTCTAGTGAACGACTGTGCCCTCCGAAAAGAGGTTATCGCCAGGGGTCGTGCCCAGGTTCAGAAGTTCTCCTGGCGGCAAACGGCCGAGCAGACTCTCGCTGTCTACCAGAGCGTTGTCGTCTGATATGAGAATTCTATTTATTGCATCCCGTTTACCCTATCCCCCTCTACAAGGGGACCGGGCGCGAGCTTATCACTTTCTGCGGCTGCTTAAGCAGAAACACAGAATTGTTCTTGTGACGCCAACGTCAGAGACCGTCGAGGCAACGGCGCGACAGGCCATGGCGGTTTTGTGTGAGTGCTGGATACCGGTGCGTATACCTCGCTGGCAGGCTATCCTGCATCTCTGTAGTTTTCCTTTCTCCTCGTTACCTTTGCAAACACTCTATTTTTGTCCGCCAGTTCTTCAAAAGCGAGTACAGGCCCTGTTGTGTGCGCATTCCTTCGACCTGGTTCATGTCCAACTGGCTCGCATGGCTCCGGTTATTAGCAAAAGCGGTAGCGTGCCCAGAGTGTTAGATTTTATTGATGCGCTCTCACTGAATATGCAGCGCCGAAGCGTACAAGAGCCATGGCCCGCCAGATGTCTTTTACACCTAGAAGCCGAGCGAATGGCCAGGTATGAACAGGATCTGGTTGCCTCTTTCGATCAGCAGGTCGTTTCTTCGCCGGTCGACAGGGAAGTTATCGGAGCCCAAAAGAGTCTGCATGTTATTCCGAATGGGGTTGATGTGGAAAGTTTCCCATACACCCAGGATGGTCGGGACGACAATGTCATCATATTCACTGGCCGAATGAGTTACTTTCCTAACGTTGACGCCGCCCTCTATTTCGCTGTCGAAGTCTTCCCCTTGATAGTACGACGAGTGCCTGACACCAGGCTCCTTATTGTTGGAGCTGATCCTGCTGGCCCGATACGAAAATTGGCATGCACGCCTGGTATCGAAGTTACGGGGTATGTCTCACGAATCCAGGACTACCTGACCCGCGCGACGATAGCCGTGGCCCCGATGCGAACAGGATCTGGCATGCAGTTCAAAGTGCTGGAGGCAATGGCCTCGGGTACACCCGTAGTCGCTTCCCCTTTCGCTCTGGGTGGTGTGGAGGCACGCGATGGCGAACATCTGTTGGTGGGCCATGGGGCGCAGGAATTTGCGGACAAAGTTGTTTTTTTGTTGGGTAACCATAACTTGAGGCGCACCGTGGCTTACAACGCCAGACAGTTAGTCGAACGACGTTACACCTGGGAAGCATCGGTAACAGCGCTGGAACGGGTATATGAGGAGCTGGTGGTTCGTCACCGCCGCCATCTTCTGAATAGCAGTACTCAGTAGATCATGAAACGCTCGTGGCGGATTTGGCAATCCGCCACGAGCGTTTCGTGAAGTACAGATACTACCCTTGTGGAACCGAGCGAACAATGACAACGATTTCAGGCCAGAGAACGTTACCCCGCTGGGGCCTGCAACTCTCCGAGCGTCGGGTACTGCTTCTCGTGGGTGACGTGCTGACGGCCTCGACGGCTACCGTCCTTGCCCTCTGGCTGTGGACCCTGACCTCCCCGGCACGGTTCTCGATGGCCTATCTCCTCGACGAGCGGGCCTGGTTCTTCTGGCTGGTTGGGGGCTGGCTCGTCCTGAGCGCCGACCTGTATGATCTGGGCCGCGCAGCTTCTCCGGTTTCTACGCTCCAGGGACTGCTGGTGGCGGCCGGAGTGGGCCTGGGGCTGTATCTGGGGGTATATTTCTTCTCACCTCCTGGCTCACTGCCCCGGCTGGTGGTGTTGTATTTCATTGGAGCGGCCTTTTGCCTGGCGCTGGTCTGGCGGCTGCTCTACATCGCCATCTTCGTCTCGCACTCCTTCAGGCGCCGGGTGCTGGCGGCGGTTACGGCCCGGTGGTGGCTGCCCGCCATCGGCTACTGGCTGGCCCAACCTTCTCGGCCCGGTCAGGCCGATGCCATCGTTGTGCTCAGCGGTGGTGGACCGGAGCGCAGCCTGCACGGGATCGCACTATACCAGCAGGGCCTTGCGCCGCAAATTTGGATTACGGGAGATGCACCGCTGCCGCAGATGCCCTTGTTCACCGATGGGCAGTTTGCCCGTGATTTCGCGATCCAACAGGGCGTCCCCGCCATAGCCATTCGTCTGCTGGCGACGACCAGTACCTGGGAAGACGCGCGGGAGATTGCTGCCGAGGCGAAACGCACGGGCGCGCGGAGCATACTGGTCGTGACCAGTTGGTATCACGGCCGGAGGGCGCTGTGCGTCATCCGGCATCACCTGGCGGGGAGCGGGATCGCGCTATACTATAGTGCTTCCACTAACCCGCCCTACCGCCCCGAAGATTGGTGGCAGAACGAAGAAGGCCTGGTAGCTGTGATCAACGAACTGATCAGGTTCGGGTTCTACTGGGCGCGGTACGGGCTGGTGCCGTGGTCTTGTTAGGTTTTGGCCCAGGGGACGAAGCCTTGGAAACAGGACTGCCTTTAGTAGGCATTAGCTTAGTCGCATTGGTACTTTCATATGTTGGGGTCGCTGGCCTGCGCCACCTGGTCGAACAACGCCGGCTATTAGACATCCCCAATGAACGTAGTTCGCACAGTCAGCCGACCCCGCGCGGCGGCGGGCTGGTCATCGTCTTCGTGACCATTATCGGCGCTGCGGCATTCTGGCTTGTCAAGCCCGTCTGGCCGCTCACGCAATTATTGAGCCTCATTTCTGGCGCGGTCCTCGTCGCGGGAGTCAGTTGGCTGGATGACCTTCATCCCCTCCCCAGGCGAATACGGTTTGCGGTGCATATTTCGTCGGCGGCGATAGCGGTGGTGGGCATCGGCTACGGGCAAGTCGTGCAAGTGCCGTTGGATGGGCGTCTCGATCTGGGTTGGATAGGGATCCCAGTGACCTTTCTGTGGATTGTCGGGTTGACGAATGCTTATAACTTCATGGATGGAATTGACGGGCTCGCCGGAGGACAGGGTGTGATCGCTGGGCTTGGTTGGGGGGTGCTGGGCTGGTTGAGCGACCAATCCTTTGTAGCGGTCATCGGGACGCTGCTGGCGGCCGGCAGCCTGGGCTTTCTCGGCCATAACTGGCCGCCGGCGCGGATCTTCATGGGGGATGTGGGCAGCACGTTTATGGGCTTCGCCTTTGCGGTTCTCGCAGTCGCCGCTGCCCAAACGGAGCCTATCCTGGCCTGGGCCGGCGTGTTCTTGCTCTGGCCTTTTCTCTTCGATACATCCTTAACCTTTATGCGGCGTCTGCTCAACGGCGAGAATGTTTTTGCCGCCCATCGTTCGCATCTGTACCAGCGACTGGTCATTGCCGGCCTTTCGCACAAAAGGGTATCGTCACTGTATATCGGCCTGGCCATCGTCGGCGGCGTCTGGGCGGTGGCCATCACTCAAGAGTGGCCGGTTACGAGTATAATTGGCATACTCGTCATTCTCTTTTCCTGCCTGGGTCTGTGGTGGGGGGTCCGTTGGCGGGAACAGCAAGCCCCGCGTGCCTCGACGGTCGAGCGGGCCGCGTCCGAGCGCCGCTGATCTTGGCGCGCAGCCTGAGCTCCGCTTCTTTGGGTGAATTGTAGTGCGCCTGCGTAATCGCCACTTTTTGATCCTGGACCTGGTCTTGCTGTCGCTCATGCCGCCCCTGGCGCTCGTCTTGCGGGTGGACAGCACTGCCTGGCTCGACAGCTATCCCGCAGCGCTGGTGCAGTTCACGGTGCTGGCGCTGGCCGTCAAACTGCCGCTCTTCTACGTCTTCGGCCTCTATCGCCGGTACTGGCGCTATGCGAGCATAGACGAGCTGATCAACATCGGGCTGGCCGTGGTGACGGCCACGCTGGTGGTCGCCGGGCTTTTCTTCGGCGGACGGGTCCTGGGTTCTGTCACCGGGCAAGGCCTGCCACGGTCGGTGCCTTTTATTGACGGCCTGTTGACCCTGATCGTCGTGGGTGGAACGCGCTTCAGCGAGCGCGCGATGGAACACCGACGGATGCACATCGGCCGGGGGGGTAACCGTCTGCCGGTGTTGATTGTGGGCGCTGGCGATGCGGGGGCGATGATCGCGCGCGAGATGTTGACCAGTACGCACGTCAACCTGGAGCCGGTGGGCTTCGTGGACGACGACCGGGGCAAGCAGGGGGTTATCATCCACGGGATCCCGGTGTTGGGGATGCGCAAACATATCCCCGATCTGGTGGCCGCGTATAACATCCAGGAAGTGGTAATCGCGATGCCCACCGCGCCCGGCACAGTGATCCGCGAGATTGTGGCGCTGTGCGAAGCGGCCCAGATACCTTCCCGGACGATGCCTGGCATCTACGAAATCCTGTCGGGGCATGTGTCCATCAATCAATTGCGCAACGTAGAGATTGAAGACTTGCTGCGGCGCGATCCGGTGCAGATCGACTCGGAAAACGTGGCGCGGATGCTTTCCGGCATGAGGGTCCTGGTGACGGGCGCCGGCGGCTCCATCGGTTCGGAATTGTGCCGGCAGATTGCGCGCTGCGGGCCGGCCCGTTTGACCCTGCTGGGCCACGGCGAGAATAGTCTGTTCACCATCGAAAACGAATTGCGCCCGAAATGGCCGGACCTGGCGCTGGACGTGGTCGTGGCTGACATTCGAGATCACCCCCGTTTACAGGCGGTCTTTGAAAGAGTCCGTCCTCAAGTGATTTTCCATGCGGCGGCGCATAAGCATGTTCCGCTGATGGAAACCAACAGTGAAGACGCGGTCACCAACAACGTCGGCGGCACGCGCATCCTGGTGCAACTGGCCGAACGTTATCGAACCGAACGTTTTGTGCTGATCTCGAGCGACAAGG
>Ga0184639_10000409_pt1 | contig 16316 bp, 12 predicted proteins | sample PLM31_170_b2_FD_133155 | JGI IMG/M metagenome (GOLD analysis project Ga0184639, IMG submission 133155) | Groundwater sediment microbial communities from an aquifer in East River, Colorado, USA - PLM3-1_170_b2 | ecosystem: Environmental > Terrestrial > Soil > Riparian zone | place: USA: East... | reverse complement strand
TGCTGATCTTCGTGACAGCCCAGGCAGGTTTCTGTCCCGACGTAGTCTCCGTCCGCCATCGCCGATGGCTGTGCTTTCGCGCTCTTTGCCGCCGGCGCGGTCTTGTCCTGCTGTGCGCGGTCGTCGGCTCTCAACGGACCCACGCCAGCCATCAAGAACACGAAGACGAGCGCCAACCCGAGTGTAATCAAAAAGACTGGGAGTTTCTTAGTCTGCTTCATAGGACACTCCTCAAGTGGGGCGGCCAGTTGGGCTTGCAGAAATCCACAAGCAGGAAGGGTGGGCACCCGGCTATTTCCCCGGCGTGCCCATTGTACGAATCTGGAATTCAATTTCAAGGGTGATTCGGATCAGGAGTCGGTTGAGTTACGGGCCGGTGGTCGTCCTCGCCCTTTAGCCATCTCCTGCCCCTTTCTCCAAGCCGGCGCGGCGGAGAAATGCGGACAGCACCCTAGGCGTACGCGTGCAACCCCGGCAGCAAGTATGTGACGCCAAAAAACGTGAACATCACCACCGCGAAACCGAGAATTGCGAAATAGGCTGCGCGGCGGCCCCGCCAGCCCCGCGTGATGCGCATGTGCAGGTAGCCGGCGTAGATCATCCAGGTGATGAGCGCCCAGGTTTCCTTCGGGTCCCAGCTCCAGTAGGAGCCCCAGGTGCGGTTGGCCCAGTAGGCTCCGGCTGCAATCATCAACGTGAGTAGTGGGAACGCGATGCCGATCGTTTTATAGGTGAGGTGATCCAGCCGCTCGGCGGCGGGCAGCAGGCCCTCGAGCTGTTCGCGGCGCCAGAACAGCAGCAGGTACAGCAGGGAAATCAGCAGGCCTCCCGCCAGACCTGAAAGAACAAACGGACTCGCCGCCAAATTCGTGAGGAACACGCCGTCAGCCTGGCGCGACGCGTAGAATCCCTGCCGCGCGCGCATGACGAATGCCCCGAGCGCCAGCCCTTGCAGCAGCGTGCCCAGGAAGAATGCTCGATTCGCCCAGACCAGGCCGCGCTCTTCGCGGTTCCACTGCGCCCAAACGCACAGCGCCAGCGGAACGAGGGCCGCTGCCAGCACGAGAAACATCAGCCAGCCCAGGCCGGGAATCATCACGAACAGCGGAGTCTTCTCGGCGATGAAGATCTCGCGGCCTTCGCCGGGATCCCAGGCCACGACGCGTAGCGCTCCGGAAGCGTCGAAGCGCGTGGAGATGCTGGCATAGATCGCGACAAGCGTGGCCGAAGTGGCCGCCAGGAACGTCTCCGTGCGGACCTTGTCCTGAATCAGGAAGAGTAGAGCCAGCGCCACGCTCACCGTGCAGGCGGCGTAGGCCAGCATCGCCAGCGTCACGTGGACGTGCAGCCAGGTGGATTGCAGCGCCGGCACCAGTGGCCGCACCGGCGAGGGCAGCAACTGCATCAGGATCACGCCCAGCATCGCGAGCGGCAGCGTCACGCTGCCGATGATGCGCACGCCGTAGCGCCGCTCGACAAACAGCGTCAGCGCTGCCAGCGTCCACACGAAGCTCAGGAGCATTTCGTAGATGCTCGAAAACGGCGGGTGCCCCGCCGCGTACCAGCGATGCCCGGCGGCCAGCGTATTGGCGATCAGGCCCAGCGCCGTAGCCAGGGTGGCAAAACGCGCCAGGCGCAGGCCCGTGGTCACGCCGTAACCGATATAGAGCGCCGCCGCGGCGGCGTAAAAAATCAGCGCGGCGTAGAGCAGGTTGTCTTCAGTGAAGAGCGGCCCGGTCTTGACCGCGGAGAGAAAGGCGGTGAAAAGCAGCAGCGCCGTGCCCAGCCCAACGAGCAGCAGAAACAGATTGCCGGTCGTTGCCGGCTGTGCTGCGGCGCGCCGGTTGAGCTCGGTGGTTGCCAGTGCTCCCGCCATGGCTCTCAACTCCTCCCCTTGAGCGCCGCTGCCGCGTTCACCAGGAAGTGATGGCTTCCGGATGTGCGGCTCACTGTGCCGCGCGATCCGTAGGGCGCCTTAAGGCCGTCCAGGATTTCCGCCACCAACTTGTTGAAGCGCTCTTCAAATTCTTCGCGGTTTTTGCTGGCCGAAGCGCCCACCCAAAGTACTAGCCGACCGCGATCGTCGCTGATCGGCACCGCCCACACGCGCGCGTGGATGAAATAGAAGGCCGCAGCCAAGCCTACGATCATCAGCACGACGCCAATCCAGACGGCCCACTGGCCCGGTTCGTGCGACACCTGAAGGCCTGTGAACCAGCCCATTTGCAGGTCGCGGAGCTGGAAGCGGTAGGGCGATTCATCCGCGTGGTTCACTTCCGGGAAGTTCGCAAACAACCACACCTTCGTAGCGCCGGACTTTTTCGAATCCACCGTGAGCTGGATCGCCGGGTTATTTGGCTGGTCCGAGCGAGTCTCCACCTGCTTGTCGCGGATCACAAAATCGGGGAAGAAAGCAGCTACGCGGACCGAATTCTCCGCATCGAGCGCCAGCGTCTCGTCCGGGTGCAGGACGATTTCTCTTGTGTCGGCGGGATTCGCTTTGGGCACGACGCGCAGCCGGAGGGCGCCGAGATCGCCGCTCGAGCCGTAGCCGGACTGGTAGAAGCGCACGCCGCGGAAGACCAGCGGGTCATTGACCGCAATTTCCTTTCGCAGCACTTCGCGCCCGCTGTCGAGCACCACGAGCTTCGACCACCAGCGGCGCGGCGAGCCGTCGGCATAGTTTTCCTGACCGGCGTCATCGCAGCGAACCACGAAAGGCAGCGTTCGCGTCTTGCCGTTGCTGAGTTCGATTTGGTTGGTTTGCCGGTTCGGCGTCAGCGCGACGTAGCCGCGATAGCCCAGCAGTGCATCGGCAATGGCTCCGGCGAAAATCAGCAGCAGGCTGGCGTGCACCAGATACGCGGCCAGCCGCACGAAGCGGTTCCGCTCGGCGAAAAGAGACATGCCGTTCTGGCTAGCCACGCGCTGCGGCTTGAACCGCAGTTGCCGGAAGGCCCTTTCGGCGGCGGCGAGGCCGGTCTCTTTGTCCGGGATCTGAATCTCGCGCTGCAGCGTGAGCCCTTTCAGGAAGTGCGCATCGGGCCGGGCGTAGCGCCGCTGCACATAGGCCCAGGCCACGGGGAAGCGTTCAAGGGAAGCCAGGATGATGTTCAGGCCGAGCGCAGCCAGCAGAAGGGCAAACCACCAGGAGTGGAACACGTCGGTCAGACTCAGACGATCGAGCCAGCGAAGCGTTTCCGGCGCGTAGGCGCGCTCGAGCTTTTCGGCCTCGGTCAGTGGACGCTGCAGGACAAACGTGCCTGCGGCGGACACAACTCCCAGCGTAATCAGGAGCACGATCCCAGTGCGGAGCGAGCTAAAGGTCCTTTGGATTTGCTGCGACCAGCCCTTGAGATGCAAGGTCATCAGACTCCCGACCCACGTGCCCGTTCGAGGCACTTTCAAGTCCATAAACTCAGACGTAGCCAGTGATAATGTTTTCAGTAGTTTGGAAGGTGGACTGGTCTTTGGAAAGCTGCGTTGTTTGAGGCATATCACGCACAGGAGCGCAGGACAAGGCGAATTTCAACGCTTTCCCTCCAATTGGGCCGAGGCGGTGCGAGCTCGTGGGGCTGCGAAGTTATAGAAAATTAATGGCTTGACTCCGGGTTCATCCAAGGCGGCGCGCGGCGCGGAACTTGCTGAATGGCAAGTGGACTCTGCCCTTGGGGCGGCCAAGGGGGTGCTTATGTCTGAAGTAATCGGCAAACGCGTGCTTCTCTGGGGAGAGCCTGGGGGTGAGCTCGAAGTCCTGGCCGATAGCTTGGGGCGGCGGGGAATGCAGGTCCGCGAGGGGCTTTCGGCGGGTGAACTTTATGCGGCGGCCCGCAGCGGCGAGGCCGACCTGATCGTTGCCCGGTTGTGTCGCGGCTTTCATCCATCGTTGGAGCTGCTCACTCGCCTTCGGGGGCTCGCGGCGGCCCTGCCGGTCGTGGTCGTCACCGACGACGTGCCTCTGTACCTCGAAGCTCTGCGCCGCGGAGCGTTTGATTGCGTGGCGCTCCCCCTAAACGAAGCTGAACTGACGCGGATCGTGAGCCGCGCACTCGAATCAAAGCGGCGGGATCATTTCGCCGCGGGAGCTAGAAAATGACTACGCACTGCACCGTCTGCGGCCAGCCGCTGTCTTCGCTGGAAGCCGTGCTGGCTGAATCCGACTCTCGTTTTCAATGCCACCATTGCTGGACGCATATCAAAGCTGCGCGCGCAGAGGTGATGCCGCATGGCCATCACCGGGATAAGAAGCGGCGCGTGGTCCGTCGAACGGTCGCGTCCACAGGGAGGAAAAGGTGAGCCTGCAGAACTCTTACCTGTACGATGTCGACGTCGCGTGGAGCGACCGGCGCAGCGGGCAGACCCGCGCAGAGGGGCGTCCCGTCCTCAAGGTCGCTCCGCCGCCGGAATTCGCCGGGGAGGTGGGTAAGTGGACGCCGGAACACCTGCTCGTGGCGGCTGCGGGAAGTTGCCTGATGTCAACCTTCTTTGCCATTGCCGAGATTTCCGGCCTAACCGTGACTTCTTATCGCAGCAAGGTACTTGGTCGGCTGGAAAAAGTCCCCGGGGAGGGGTATCGTTTCACTGCACTTACCGTGGTTCCGGAGATCGAGGTTGCCGCCGAAGATCTCGAGAAGGCGCAGAAGGTTCTCGCCAAGGCGGAAAAGAACTGTTTCATCAACAACTCGCTTCGTGCCACGGTACAAGTGGAGCCGCGCTTCCTGGCGGTTGCGGCGCTGGGGACCTAGGCCCTGCGCAAGCGGCGAAGAGTTTCCTGCTCGTGGCCCCGGAACATAATCCTGTCTTGAGGAGGCAGAATGAAGGCAGGGTGGAAGATAGCGGCGCTCGTGGCTGTGGTGCTTGCCGTGTCCGCGCTGGTTTGGGCGGCCGGCGGCGCCGCGAAGGGCAAGGCGGTTTTCGCCAGCAAGTGCGCCATGTGCCATGGGCCGGGTGGCGAAGGAAAAGACGCGATCGCGAAGATGTTCAAAGTGGAGATGCATCCCCTGGCCTCCAAAGAAGTGCAGGCCAAGAGTGATGCGCAGCTCCACAAGGACATCGTCGAGGGCAACGGCAAGATGAAGCCGGTGAAGCTGACCGACGAGGAAGCCGCCAACGTCATCGCGTTTCTTCGCTGCCTTGCAAAGAAGTAGCGAGCGCCGCGCAGGCTGAAGCGACACCGAGCAAGGAGAACGGGCTGTGTCCAGTGATGTGGACGCCGGCGGGCCGCCTAAGGCGGCCCGCCGGCGTGTCCTTGAGCTGCTGGTCGGATCCGGGGTTGCGGCTTCGCTGGTTTCCGTTCTGTATCCCATCTTCAAATTTCTTCTCCCGCCGCGCACCGGAGAGCTCGATGCCGATGCGGTGGCAGCGCGTGCCGACGAACTGGCTCCGAACTCCGCGAAAATCTTTCGTTTTGGCAACCGCCCGGGGATCCTGATCCGCCAGGCCGACGGCAGCTACCGGGCGTTCAGTGCCGTCTGCACCCATCTAAACTGCACGGTGCAATACCGCACGGGCGAGCACGACGTCTGGTGCGCCTGCCACAACGGCGTGTACGACCTGCAGGGGCGGAACGTCAGCGGGCCACCGCCGCGTCCGCTCGAGGAGTTTCAAGTTCACGTGCGCGGGCAAGAGATCGTCGTCTCGCGCGGGTCGCGCGCTTGATCATGGACGCAAAGCACAGCCCGGCCGCCCGGATCCGCAACTGGTTCGAGGAACGCTTCGGCAAGGGCGCGTTGGACTGGCTGACCCACAAGCAGGTGCCCCGGCACCGGCACACGCTCTGGTATTACCTCGGCGGGATGACGCTGTTCCTTTTCATCGTGGAGGTGGTAACCGGCATTCTGCTGCTGCTCTACTACCGGCCCTCGCCCGGAGAAGCCTTCGAGAGCGTGCAGTTCATCATGACCAAGGTGCGCTTTGGCTGGCTGGTGCGCGGCATCCACGCTTGGGCGGCCAATCTGCTCATCTTCACGGCCATGCTGCACATGTTCTCCGCATTTTTCCTGAAGGCGTACCGCAAGCCGCGCGAACTGACCTGGGTGACGGGCTGCATCCTGTTACTGCTGTTTTTGGGCTTCGGGTTCAGCGGGTACCTGCTGCCCTGGAACACGCTGGCGTTCTTCGCCACGAAGGTCGGTACGCAGATGATGGCCGCGGTGCCCGTAATCGGCACCTGGCTGCTGACGTTCCTGCGCGGCGGGGAAGACGTGACCGGCTCGACGCTGACACGCTTCTTCGGCTTTCACGTGGCCATTTTCCCGGCCCTGACCACAGTGGTCGTCGCCACCCACCTCTTTCTTGTGCAGAAGTTCGGCATGAGCGTTCCGCCTTCGGTGGAGCGCGCCCACCCCGACGGCAAGGTGCCTTCCTACAGTTTCATTCCCGACTTCCTGCTGCGCGACCTGATGGGGTGGTATTTCGCTCTCGGCGTCCTGGCCGCGCTGGCGGCGCTCTTTCCCTGGGACCTGGGCGTCAAGGCCGACCCGTTTGCCGCGACTCCGGCCGGCATCAGGCCGGACTGGTATTTCCTGTTTCTCTTCCAGACGCTGAAGGTGATTCCCGGGCGCGTGTTGGGGATTGAAGGCGAACAGTTCGGCTTGCTTGTGTTCGGGCTGGCCGGTGCGTTGTGGCTGATGGTGCCGTTTCTGGACCGCAATCCACATGGACGCACCGGGCAGCTGCTTGCCTGGGCCGGCGTCGGAGCTGTGCTGTACATCGTGGCGATGAGTGTTTGGGCCTGGCGAGGTTAAATGATGCGGCAGCGATGGCTGGGCATGGCGTTGGTTCTTCTGGCGACCGCAGTGGCCGTTGCGGCTGCGGATAAGCCGCCTGTAGACCGCTGCCGCGAATGCCACGCTGCGTTTGAGGGGAAGCTCGGCGATCCCGCCAAGCTGTTTGCCGACGACGTGCACGCGGCGCGCGGCCTGAGTTGCGCCGATTGTCACGGCGGCAATCCCAACGAAGAAGATCCCACGAAGGCCATGGACCGCGCGAAAGGGTTTCGCGGAACGCCGAAGCGCTCGGAAGTCCCCACGCTGTGCGCCCGCTGCCATTCCGATGGCGCCTACATGCGGGCCTACAACCCGTCGCTGCGCACCGATCAGTTGGCGCAATACTGGACCAGCGTGCACGGGAAACGCCTGCGCGGCGGCGACACGCGCGGGGCCGTCTGCATTGATTGCCACAGCGTGCACAACATTCGCCCGGCTTCGAGCCCGCTTTCCAGCGTGCATCCGCTGCACATTCCTAAGACCTGTGGGCGCTGTCACGCCGATGCCGAATACATGAAGCCGTACAAGATCCCGACCGACCAACTGGAGAACTACCAGGCCAGCGTGCACAATGAAAAGCTTCAGGGGGGAGATTTGTCGGCGCCCACGTGCGCGACCTGTCACGGCAATCACGGCGCCGCACCGCCCGGAATCGGTTCCATCGAGCGGGTCTGCGGCACCTGCCACGTCTTTCAGGAACGTCTGTTCGACCAGAGCCCGCACAAGCAGCCCTGGCAGCAGGCCAAGATCGCCGCCTGCCTGACCTGCCACAGCAATCACGCTGTGCGCCACACGAGCGACGCCCTGCTGGGCGCGGGCAACGATTCTCTTTGCTTGCGGTGCCATTCCGAGGATGACCCCGGAGGAAAGACAGCAAAGCAGGCCCACGCCGCGCTGACGGGATTGGACACTTCGCTTCAGCAGGCCGCGGCGATTCTGGAGCGCGCCGAACGCGCGGGCATGGATGTGGGCGAAGGCCGCGTGACGCTCTACAGCGGGCGAGAGAAATTGATCAAGGCGCGCGTGGATGTGCACGCGTTGAATGTGCCGAACATCGAGGAAACCACGGCGGCGGGGAAAAAGCTCGCCGAACAGGCAAACCTGGCAGGGCAGCAGGCCCTGGCCGAGCGCGCTTTCCGGCGCAAGGGCCTGGCGCTGTCACTGGTTGTGATTGCCTTCGTGATCTTTGCACTCTGGTTGCTCATTCGTGACCTGGAGGGAAAGAGGACCAACCGTCGGACGCCCTGAAGTGTGATACCTTTGCCCGTCGCCGGGGCAGCGCACCCGGCGATCGCTAAACCAGCCAGGAACTCCTCATGATACTCCCGGAACGGCTCGCTTATTGGCTGCGGCCCGCCTTTTACCTGAGTCAGAACCCGACCACGTTGACCGGCGCGGTGGTGACCACTAGCTCGGCCATCACGCTGATCGGCTTCTGGCTGTTTGAGATCTTGGGCGGCGGGTCCGTGCATCCCTATGCGGGCATCGTATTTTTCCTTGTCTTGCCGGGAGTGTTTGTCCTCGGGCTCTTGCTGATGCCGGCGGGGGCCATCTGGCAGCGATACAAGTTGCGCCGGGCGGGTGAACTGCCTTCGGTTTACCCGCAAATTGATTTGCGCCAGCCGCTCGTCCGCCGGGGGTTCGCGTGGGTGGGAGGCATGACCTTATTGAATGTGGCCATTCTAGGAACGGCGTCGTACCGCGGCGTGGAGTACATGGACTCGGTGCAGTTCTGCGGCCTGACGTGCCACAGCGTGATGGCCCCGGAGTACACGGCGTACCAGAATTCGCCGCACCAGCGCGTCGGCTGTGTGCAGTGTCACATTGGCCCCGGCGCGCCGTGGTTTGTCCGGTCCAAACTTTCCGGCGTCCGCCAGGTTTTTGCAGTTACCTTCAAGACGTATTCGCGGCCGATTCCTTCGCCCGTGGAGCACCTGCGCCCGGCCCGGGAGACCTGCGAGCAATGCCACTGGCCGCAGAAGTTTACCGGCGACAAATTCCTTGTGCGCACGAAGTTCTCCGACGACGAAAAGAACACGCCGCTATACACCGTGCTCGTCGTGAAGATCGGCGGGATCTCCTGGCAGGGCTCGGTGGGCATCCATGGACGGCACTTGGGGAACGGCCTACAGGTCACCTACATCTCGACCGGTGGCCGCCGCCAGGTCATCCCGAAGGTGACCTACACCGACGATAAGGGCCAATCTGTGGAGTATGCCTCGACGGAAGTGAAACCCGCGGCAGAGGAGCTCGCGCGCGGCGAGCATCGCTTGATGGACTGCATGGACTGCCACAATCGCCCCACGCACGCCTTCCAGTTGCCGGAGCCTGCGGTGGACAAGGAAATGGCCGAGGGCCGCATCAGCCCGCAGCTTCCTTTCATCAAGAAAAAGGCGGTGGAGGTCTTGCGCACCGAGTATCCGGACCGCGAGATGGCGCGGCAGCGGATCGTTGCGGCAATCAATGACTTCTATCGCAGCAGCTACCCCGACGTCTTCCGCCAGCACGGCTCGCTCGTCCAGACGGCGGCGGATCAGGTGGCCGGCATCTACCTGCGCAATGTGTTTCCGTCCATGCGCCTGACGTGGGGCACGCACCCAAACAACCTTGGGCACCAGGATTTTCCGGGCTGCTTCCGTTGCCACGACGGAAGCCACGTCAGCTCGGACGGCCGTTCGATCACGCAGGATTGCAATGCGTGCCACACCATCCTGGCGATGGAAGAAGCTGACCCCAAAGTCTTGAAAGACCTGGGTCTCAAATAGCCGCCGCGCCATACGACGGAAAAAGGCCCCATGGGAAACCATCCACCCGGTCGAACGATCCGGTCGCTCAGCAGATCTTTTGCGGGTCTTGCTGCTACGCTTTTACTCGCGTTGGTGTGCGCCGCCGGCGTTGCTGCGCGTCCGCGGCCGGCTGAGGACGGGCAGTGCTTGGCGTGTCACGGCCAGGCGGGGATGAAGTCGGAGTCGGGCCGCAGCATCTATGTCGATCCGGCCAAGCATGCGGCCAGTGTGCACAGCGCTTTGACCTGCGACACGTGTCACGTCGGCGTGAAGGAGTATCCGCACCCGAAGCGCATGCCCAAGGTGAGCTGCGGGACGTGCCACGACCAAGCCGCCGCGGACGTGGGCAAGAGCATCCACGCGGCTCTGGGCACAGGAACGCAGGCTTGCGTGAGCTGCCATGGTTCTGCGCACGAAGCGCAGCGCGGCGCGACGCTCGTGCCCGTGCAGTGCGCCGCCTGCCACGGGGACGAGGTCCGCGAATTCGAGAAGAGCGTCCACGCCGCGGCGCGCAGAAGCGGCGACCTCGAAGGCGCGAGCTGCCAGTCGTGCCACGGGCCCGTGCACAAGATCCTGCCTGCCGGAGATCCAGCGTCGCGCGTCACCAAGAAGAGCCTGCCCGCCACGTGCGGGAGCTGCCATGCGAATCCGGAATTTCTTGCGCGGCACAATATTCCTTTCGCTCATCCCGTTGAGGCATACCAGCGTAGCGTCCACGGCCGCGCCGTCGCTGCCGGGAACCCGGCCGCTCCTTCCTGCTCGGATTGCCACGGGAGTCACGGCATCCTTCCCGGGCGCGATCTTGGGGCAAAGATCAATCACTGGAACATTCCGGAAACCTGCGGCACGTGCCACACCGACATCAAGAAGGCGTACCAGGAAAGCGTGCACGGGCGGGCGGTGAAGCAGGGCGTGCGCGATGTGCCGGTCTGCACCGATTGTCATGGCGAGCACATAATCCTCGCGCCCAGCGAGGCGCAGTCGCTGGTGAACCCCGCGCGCGTCTCGAGCGTCACCTGCGGCCGCTGCCATTCCGACGAACGCTTGGCGCAGCGCTACAACCTGCCCGCGGACCGCGTGCCCTCGTACGCGGATAGTTATCACGGGCTGGCGCTGCGTTCCGGCTCGCAGACGGTGGCCAACTGCGCCTCCTGCCACGGCGTGCATAACATCCTGCCGTCCAACGATCCGCGTTCCACGGTAAACGCTGCGAACCTCGCGCGCACCTGCGGCGCGTGTCATCCGGGCGCAGGCGCCAGCTTCGCCATCGGGGCGATTCACGTGCGTCCGGCCTCGGCGAGCGAGCATCCGGTCGTGAAGTGGATCCGCGTGACCTACTGGGTGCTGATCCCGCTCACCCTCGGCTTCATGCTCCTGCACAACGGGCTGGACTTCTTCGCAAAGCTCATCCGCGGCGGGCCGCGCAGCCATTCCGGCGAGCAAGTCGTGCGCATGAATCTGAACTTCCGCATCGCACACTGGCTGGTGATGCTGAGCTTCCCGGTGCTCGTGGTCACCGGGTTTGCGTTGAAGTTCCCGGAGTCGTGGTGGGCCCAGCCGCTGCTGCTTTGGGAAAGCCGCTTCGCGCTGCGCGGCACGTTGCACCGCGCAGCGGCGGTGGTGCTGATCGCTTCGATGGTCTATCACTTTATATATCTGCTGGCATCGCGGCGCAACCGCAGGATTCTCCGGTTGATGGTGCTGCGGATTCAGGATGTGTTCGACATGTTCGGCACCGCGCGCTACAACCTGGGTCTTTCGGCCGAACCGCCGGCCTTCGGCAAGTTCAACTACGTCGAAAAGTTGGAATACCTGGCGTTCGTGTGGGGCTCGGTGGTCATGGGCCTTTCGGGCTTCCTGCTGTGGTTCAACAATTTCACGCTGCGCCATTTCCCGAAGTGGGTGGCGGATGCGGCTACGGCCGTCCACTACTATGAAGCCATCCTGGCGACGCTCTCCATTCTGCTCTGGCACTTCTATGTGGTGATGTTTGATCCCGACGTCTACCCGATGGATCTTTCCTGGCTGACCGGCAAGGCTTCGGCTGATCGCCTGCGTCACACGCGCCCAGCGTATTACTTGCAGCTTGTTCGCGCGCAGAAGGATTCCCGCACTGCGGGGTTGGACGCAGAGGAAGCAGGCGCGGAGCCTGCCTCGGAAGACGAGGCCAGCCCCGTGCCACAAGACGCCCCCAAAAACCCCGCGGCCCCCGGCTCACTGCCCAAGCCTTCCGGGCCAGGTAAGCAGCCGCCGGAAAGCTCCTAGGCTGAGGCAAAGGAAACTGCGGCAACAGGCCCATCCGCCGGCTCCAACTGAGCCAAGCCGCGCAGAAGGGCAGAAGACCGGCGCCACTGAGCCTTTTCAAATCATTACAATAAAAGGAATTACATGCAAAACGAGGCTAGCTCGGCTGGCATCGCTCTTGCTCCGTTTACGCTTGAGGGGGTTCGGCATGCGGATGGCTGGGCGTTCCGGGTCTTCAGTTCCAGATTGGGAAGGCGCCGTCAAGATGGCCACCGACGTCCCGTCGGAGTTCGGCCACCAACGCTTCAATGTCACCGAAGAGTTCCTCAATAAGTACAACCGCCCTGGCCCGCGCTACACGAGCTACCCCACTGCTCCTGTTTGGCAAGAAGACTTCGGGCCGGACGACCTCGAGCAAGCCTTCCGTGAAGCCGGGGCCACGACGCCCGTTTCTCTCTACATGCACCTTCCGTTCTGCGAGAGCCTCTGCCTGTTCTGCGCGTGCAACGTTGTCATCCAAAAAGACAAGTCCATCGCGCTGCCGTACCTCGGCTCGCTGAAGCGGGAGATCGCTCATGTCAGCCGGTTCGTTTCCCGCGAACGCCCTGTGATTCAGTTTCACTGGGGCGGCGGCACGCCGACGTACCTGAGCCCGGCGCAGATGCAGGATCTGTTCGGTTACGCGAGCGAACATTTTTCGATTGCTCCCGGCGCAGAGATCGGCATTGAAGTGGACCCGCGCGTCACGACGCGTGAGCACGTCGAGACGGCGCGGCGCCTGGGCTTCAACCGCCTGAGCCTGGGCATTCAGGACTTCCATCCCGAGGTACAGCGCGCCGTCCACCGCATGCAGACGTTTGAGAAAACGCGCGATCTGATTCTCGCGGCGCGCGCTCTTGGATTTGAGAGCATCAACGCCGACCTCATCTACGGGCTGCCGCATCAAACCGCCGAGCGCTTCGCCGCGACGGTCGATCGGGTGCTCTCACTCGCGCCGGACCGCGTGGCGATGTTCAGTTACGCGCACGTGCCGTGGCTCAAGAAGCAGCAGGGTTCGTTCGCCACGCACCTGCCTGAAGGCATCGAGAAATTCCGGATTTTCCAGACGGGCCTTGAGAAGTTTGTTGAGGCCGGTTACCTCTATATCGGCATGGACCACTTCGCGCGTCCCACGGATGAGCTGGCCATTGCGCAGGGGAACCGCACGCTGCACCGGAATTTTCAGGGCTACACGACGAAAGCCGGCGCCGATCTCTACGCCATGGGCGTCAGCGCCATCAGCGGCGTCGGCGACACCTACGCGCAGAACCACCGCGACCTGGCCGGTTATCAGGCGCAGGTTGAGCGCCGCGGCATCGCTACCATGCGCGGATATCGCCTGACGCGTGACGACCGCATCCGTCGCTCTGTGATCAGCCGGTTGCTTTGCCATGCGGTGATTCCCAAGGCCGAGGTCGAGCGCGAGCAGGGCATCATTTTTGACGAATACTTTGGCGCAGAGCTCGCGCGCCTGCGCGAGCCCATCGCCGACGGGCTGGTGCAAATAAATCCATCGGAGATTTGCGTCACGGCGCTGGGGCGGATTTTCATCCGCAACGTGGCGATGATTTTCGACCCCTATCTCGAGCGGCAGAAACTGGCGAGCCACCCGCTGTTTTCAAAGACGCTATGAAGGACAAAGACGTAGTGGCGGACCTGATGCATGCCAATTCTTGGGAAGGCGCGGAGCAGCCGCCGGTCGAATCCGCGGATGCTCCCGAGGCGCAACCGCTGGTCCGCCGGCAACGCTTGCGCGAAGAGCCGGTGAAGGCGCGCAAGCAAGACCCCCAAGAGCGGCTGAACAATTTTGATGAGGTCTCCTTCGCGCTCTCGCTGCGCGAAGCGATGCTGGAAGCCGGCCGCTGCCTGCAGTGCGAGCATCACCCCTGCACGTTCGGCTGCCCGGCGCACAACGATATCCCGGCAGCGCTGTGGATGCTGGAGCAAGGAGATGTGCGCGCCGCGGCGCTGAAGTTCATGGAGACCTCGAACCTGCCCGACATTTGCGGCCGGCTCTGCCCGCAGGAAAAGCAGTGCGAAGGCGCGTGCGTTGTCCGCACCTACAGCTTGCCTGTAGCCATCGGCAAGCTGGAGCGGTTCTGCGTGGACTACACCCGCGACCATCTCGGCGGCTATCCTGTGCCGCCGCTGCCGCCGCCGCTCGGCACGCGCGTCGCTGTGGTGGGGTCGGGTCCGGCGGGACTCGCGGTGACCGAAGAGCTCGTCAAGCGCGGGCATACGGTCACGATCTTCGAGGCGTGGCCGCGTCCAGGGGGCTTGCTCGTCTACGGTATTCCTGGATTCAAGCTCGACAAGCGCATCGTCTGGGAAAAGATCCGCTGGCTCGAAAAACTGGGCGTCGAGTTCCGCTGCAACGTGCGCATCGGGAAGGATCTTTCCCCGGATGACCTCCTGCGCAAGCACGGCTTCGACGCCGTATTCCTGGGCCACGGGGCCTGCGCCACGAACCGGATGAAGATCCCGGGCGAAGATCTGAGGAACGTCTACAACGCCACCGAATATCTGGTGCGCGGGAACTTGCCGGACGAGCTGCTCCCCGAGAACCTGCGCGGGCGCCCGCACGTGGGTCGGCGCACCGTGGTAGTCGGCGGCGGCGACACGGCGATGGATTGCGTGCGCACGGCGCGGCGCCTGTGTACCGAGGGCGAAGTCTGGTGCGTCTATCGCCGCAGCGAAGCCGAGATGCCCGGGCGCTACGAAGAACGCATCAACGCGCGCGAGGAAGGCGTCAAGTTCGAGTGGCTCACGCTGCCCGTGAAATTCATCGGCGACGCGGAAGGAAACGTCATGGCGTGCGAATGCATCCGCATGAAGCTGGGCGCGCCGGACGCCAAGGGCCGCCGCACCCCGGTGCCCATCGAGGGGTCGAACTTCGTTCTCGAGTGCGATACGGCCGTGGTGGCGATCGGCTACAGCGTGGAAGATGAAATCGCGCAAAGCGCCGAGAATTTGAAGACCACGAAGTGGGGCACGATCTGGGTGGGCACGGAAGAGGATGGGCAGACCAGCCGCGAACGGGAAATCTGGGCGGCGGGCGATTGCGTACGCGGCGCGGACTTGATCGTCACGGCCATGGTGCCTGCCCGCAAAGCTGCGCGCTCGATTGACGCCGCGCTGCGAGCCCGCTTGCGCAGCCAGGGGAAATTGCCGAGCTGAGAGCTCGACTTGTGAAGGAACGGTTGAACCGTGATTTTGCACGCCCAGAGTGTTAAAATTCGCATCACTGGGGCCGGCGGGAACAGGCCTTTTCTACAATCAATTAAAAACAAAGGACTTAGTAAACCGTATGGGTTTGGTCAACCATTTGCTCCTATGAAGGGGTTATGGCCCTGCGTAGTTTGATCCTTGCGCTTTGCTTGGCACTCCCCATGTCGGCGGGGATGTCCGTTGCGGTGTGCGAGGCAATGGCCGGCGCCTCCACGAGTTGCCAAGAAGCGCCCGACTGCAAGAGATTCGGGATGCCGGAGGCCAATGTGGTACCCGGCGCACCAGCGGATTCTTCTTGTTGCCAGGTAAGCGCCGCGCAGCCGCCTCGAACACAACTGAACGCGCCGGTTCCTTTTGCCTTTCCCCCGCTGCCCGATCGCGAGTCATTTGATATTGATATCGCGCGCGCGCCGCAAGTCGCGCTCATCCACCCGGCTGAGAACTCTGCTCCGCTTTACCGGCAAGCTCTTCTCTGTGTGTTCCTGATCTAGCTCTTCCCTCTCTGAGTCGTCCTGCGCACAGCTCTGTTGATTGAAAGGCTGCGCGCGCTCTTTCAAATTTGTTTTCGAATGAGAGGGAACACATGAAATTCCGGATTCTTTTCACCGCGGTTCTGGTCCTGGCCACATGCGCTGCCCCGGCGGCGCGCGCGCAACAAGCGCCGAGCTCGGCGCCGATCCGGCTTGCCGATCTGCTCGTGGAGGCTGAGCGCAGCCACCCGGCCATCAAAGCGGCTGCACAAACGGTTGAGGCAAAGCGCGCACGGATTTCCCAGGCGCGTGCCTGGCCCGACCCACAGCTGACCATCGGTTACATGGGCGACCTTGCGCCGTTCAAGACGCAGGCCGGCGACCCCTCGAGCTTCCGGCAGTTTGGCGTGATGCAGGAGATCCCCTATCCCGGCAAGCGCGCCCTGCGCGGCAAGGTGGCCGAAAAAGAGGTAGACGCGGAGCAGTGGAACCTCGAAGGCGTGCGACGCAAGCTGCGCGCCGAAGTGGCCATCGCTTATTACGAGCTTTGGAGCGTGGACAAAGCGATCGAGATCACCCACCAGGACAAGGATCTGCTCGAGAAGCTGGCGCGCATTGCCGAAGAGAAATACAGGGTCGGCAAAGGGCTCCAGCAGGATGTGCTGCGGGCGCAGGTGGAGGTGACCCGCGTGCTACAGCGGCTGGCAGTGCTCCGCCAGCGTCGGCGCACGCTCGAAGCGCAGCTCAACAGCCTGCTCGTGCGCCCGCCGGAGACGTCCATC
>Ga0184639_10000406_pt1 | contig 16365 bp, 11 predicted proteins | sample PLM31_170_b2_FD_133155 | JGI IMG/M metagenome (GOLD analysis project Ga0184639, IMG submission 133155) | Groundwater sediment microbial communities from an aquifer in East River, Colorado, USA - PLM3-1_170_b2 | ecosystem: Environmental > Terrestrial > Soil > Riparian zone | place: USA: East... | reverse complement strand
TCGACCTTCATCAGCTCGGAGTGCGCGGGGACCAGTTCGCCGCGGCCCTCGGCTGACGCCAGGGCGACGGGCCGCGCGAGCTGCCGCAGCGGCTTCGATTCGTTGTAGTAGGCGAACACGCTGTCCGCGGAGCCCTTGGCGGGGCCGAGGATGTGCGAGAGGTGGGCCTGCGCATCGAGGTCGAGGAGCAGCGGCGCGACCCTCCGCCGCGCGAGCGCAGCGCCGAGGTTGAGCGCGGTGGTCGTCTTCCCGACCCCGCCCTTTTGGTTGAAGACCGCGAGGCGCGTCATGATCGCGGCCATTGTAACGGCGCCGGTCAGCGCGGTTCCACTCTAGCGGTGGCACCGTTAAGGCGCGGCACTGCTAAGGCAGCGTCTCCCTCGCCTCTCCCTCCTCACGTCCAGCCGGTTGCGCCGCTCGGCGCGTGTCACGCGCGCCCGCGCGGCGCGCAATACAGAGGGAGTTAACAAAATGTTGCGTTTGGCGCGCGTCGAAAGTGCGAAGCTCTAGAAGCTTGCCGAGTCCTCGGGGGAGGGGAACCCAATGGTCGATCGCACTCAGTGCGCGCCGTTCCCGCGCGATCTCGTCAGAAGCCGGTTGCCAAGGTCGAAAGCCCTTAGCCAGGCGCGCCTTGGGCCCAGGGCATGGAAAGCGCGGTTGTCGGTGCTCGTCATGACGGTTACTGTGCTGCGCAAACCACTCTCGAACGCGTTGCTTGCGCTTTTGCTCAGTGCCCCGTTCGCTGCGTCCGGCTGGCCATCGCACAGGCTGGGAGTGTCACCACACGTCGACGCATGGAGTCACGAAGAGGCCTGTAACCAGCACTGCGTATCACGTTTCGGCGCTAACTGCATATCGGCATCGCCCGCGTTCTTCGTGCGAACGCCACACCCTGAGGCCTTCGACGGGGCACTCACGTGCAACTTCACCTGGCAAGACGGACCGACGGTCAGGACCTCCGCGGAGCTTGGCGGCGCGTACGTCAACTGTGGCCTCAGCAATTTGATCTCCGCGGATGGCAACGAGTGTCGGTGCGGGCCGTCCACACGTTGGACCGGGGGCCGTTGCGTCCCCATCTGCCCCGACGGACAGTTTTGGAATGACACTCTCGGAACATGCAGTTCGACCAACGTCGATCTGGCGAAGTCACGCGGTCCTTCCTCCTGCCCCGCGTCTCGCAACCCAATCTACCCTGCCACCGGGAACAAGTGCCAGACGGAAACCGACTACGTGGGCCAGGGCCCACTCCCGATCGCGCTGAGGCGCTACTACAACGCCTCGGTCGGACCGGACATTACCGCCTTCCGGCAGCCCGCGGGGTTCGGGTTTTTCTGGTCGGGGGAATACTCGCGGTCGTTGCATTTCAGCGGGTTCGAACCTGCCGCGGTGAGCGCGGTCAGGCAGGACGGGCGCATCTATGTGTTTCGCCGCAGCGGGTCTGAGTACCAAGGCGACCCGGATGTGATCGACCGGCTGACTGCGATTACCGACCCGTCGGGAGTGATCACGGGGTGGCGCTATCTGGTTGGAGCGACCGAGGAGACCGAGACGTACGACGCGCAAGGGGCGCTCCTGTCGCTATCGGATCGCGCGGGGGTTACCACGACGTTCACCTACGACGCAAACAAGTATCTGGTTCAAGCAACTGACGCCTTCGGCAAGAGTTTGAGCTTCGCCTATGACAGCCAGGGTCGAGTCGCGTCGATGACCGATCCCGCCTCGAACACATACCGCTATGCCTACGACTCGGCGGACCGTCTTGTCTCGGTTACCTTTCCGGATACCCGAGTTCGAACCTATCACTACGAAAACGCGAGCGTTCCGCGGTTGCTGACTGGCATCACCGATGAGAATGGTCAGCGTTTCGTCACCTGGTCCTATGACGCCCAGGGCAGGGCAACACTGAGCGAACGCGCCGGCGGCGCGGATCGTGTCACCGTGACATACGGGACGAACATGGCGGCGGTCACGGATGCGTTCGGACAGACCCGGACCTACGCTTTCTCGCCGGTGCTCGGGATCAACCGAAACACGGCGGTCTCCGGGCCGGATTGCCCGTCCTGCGGTCCGGCGTCTCAAGCGGTCGACGCCAACGGCAATGCCGCCGCGCGTGTGGACTGGAACGGGAATCGCACGAACTACAGCTATGACCTTGCGCGCAATCTGGAGACTCAGCGTGTCGAGGGGTTGACAGCGGCGGGTGGGACTACGCCCCAGACTCGGACGATCACGACAGAGTGGCATGCGACGTACCGGTTGCCGACGCGGACGGCCGAGCCGCTCAGGATCACGACGTATGTGTATGGTGAGCCGACAGATCCCAGCCCGGGCAACCGCGGCAGCCTGCTCGCGAAGACCGTGCAGGCGACGAACGACGCGACCGGCGCACAGGGTTTCTCGGCGACCTCAGTCGGCCCGCTGCGGACCTGGACCTACAGCTACAACCAGAACGGCCAAGTACTCACCGCCGACGGCCCGCGCACCGATGTGTCGGATGTGACGAGCTACAGCTACTACCCCAACGACGACCTCGATCTCGGCAGGCGGGGAAACCGCGCCACCAGCACCAACGCCCTGGGGCATACGGCGCAGATCACCGCATACGACGCGCGCGGGAACCCCCTCACGATCGTCGACCCCAATGGGCTGGCGACGACGCTCACGTACGATGCGCGTCAGCGGCTCACCTCGAGGAGCATGGGCGGCGAGACGACGAGCTACGAGTATGACGGGGCGGGGCAGCTGACTCGGGTCACGTTGCCCGACGGCAGCTTCCTTGCTTACACTTACGATGCCGCGCACCGGCTCACCGAGATCGCGGACAACCTCGGCAACCGCATCGCCTACATCCTCGATGCGATGGGCAACCGCACCCGCGAGGACGTGTTCGACCCGGCAAGCCAGCTCGCCCAGACCCGCAGCCGCGTCTACTCCAACCTCAACCGGCTGGTGCAGGAGATCGGCGGCACCAACCCCGCCGCCCAGATCACTCAATACGCCTACGACAACCAGGGCAACGTCACCTCGATCACCGATCCGCTGAACCGAGTGACGGCTAACGCGTACGACGCGCTTAATCGGCTCAAGCAAGTCACCGACCCGGCGAACGGCGTCACCGGCCACGGCTACGATGGCCTGGACCAGCTCGTCTCGGTTAGCGACCCGCGGAATAACGCCACGACCTACGCCCTGGACGGCCTGGGCAACCTCGCGGCGCAGTCAAGCCCCGACACCGGCACCACCGCCAATACCCACGACGCGGCGGGCAACCTGATCGCCTCCACGGACGCCAGGGGCCAGTCGACGAGCTACACCTATGATGCGTTGAACCGCCTCACCCGCATCGTCTACAACCTGGCGACCGAGACCCAGCTGAAGCTGGTCGACTACGCCTATGACCAGGGCTCAAACGGGATCGGACGGCACACGTCGATCACCGAGACCTCGGCCGCGGGCGCGGTGCTGCAGGCTACGACCTACGGCTACGACCCCCAGGGCCGCATCGTGAGCGACACCCGGGCGATCGGGGGTCAGACTTACACCACCGCCTACGCCTACGATGCCGCCGGCCGCATGACCGGGATGACCTATCCATTGGGGCGCACGGTGAACTATGGCGTCGACGCGCTGGGGCGCATCAATCGGATCGAAACCACCGCGGCGGGGGAAACTCGGGTCGTGGTCCAGGATGTCGCCTATCACCCCTTCGGGGCCCCGAAGGCCTTCACCTTCGGCAACCTGCAGACCGCCACGCGAAGCTTCGATCTCGATGGGCGCATCGCGATGCACACGCTGGCCGATCAGAGGAAAGTGCTCACTTTCGATGCGGCAAGCCGCATCGCCGGCATCGCCCAGCAGGGCAACCCGTCCAATACCAACACCTACGGCTACGACCCGCTCGATCGGCTCACGAATGCAGTGTTGCCGAGCTCGACCTTCGCCTTCGGCTACGACCCGGTCGGCAACCGCGTGTCAAAGGGCACCGGCGGCAGCACCGACACCTACACTTATCCCGCCACCAGTAACCGGCTGTCCGCGATCGCGGGCTCCTCGGGCACCCGGACCTACGTGCACGATGCGAACGGTTCGATCACTGCCGATGGGGCGAACTCCTTCGCCTACGACGCCCGAGGCCGGCTCATCTCGGCCGTCTCTGCGGCCGGTACCACGAGCTTCCAAGTAAACGCGCTCGGCCAGCGGGTGCGGAAGACCTCCGCGCTCGGGGACACCGTGTTCCACTACGACACCCAGGGGCGGCTCGTTGCCGAGTCCCAGGCCTCCGGAAGCCCGGTCCGAGAGTACCTCTGGCTCGGGGATCAACCGGTTGCGGTGGCGACGTATCAGGCGGTAGGCAACCAATGCCCCACCACGCCAACGCTTGACGCCTCCCAGACGTTCGTGCCGTTTGCGCAGCGCGAGGGGATGGAAGTGCGATCGGGCCGGCCGGGCAAGCGCGGCTGGGAGTGGGGGCTTGGGACCAATACCCGTGACACTCGCGCCTCGGCCCGAGCCGACCTCGACTGGGTCTCGGGCAAGCCCTACGCCTTCACCCTCACCTATGACGGGGCGGGCAATACCCGTGTCATCGTCCGCGATGGGACGACCGAGCTCGTCACTCTTGCCTCGACTGGCGGCATGGATGTGGGCAATGCGCTGCGCTTTACGGCGCGCTCGGGAGCCAGGATCGGGGTCGGCAACCGCATCGCCCTCAACGTCACGAGCATCGATGGGCAGCCGGTCGCCGACACCCTGGAGCTCGCCGGCGATGGTTCGCGCTCCGAGGTGACTCGCGTGTATGCTGGGGCATCGTTACAGGACGGCTACACGATCGAGGGGACGGTGATCTTCACTTTCCCTAAGGCCCACCCGCCGCCCGGAAGCAGGCTTGATCTCACGGTGACGGCAGGCAACGTCCAGTGCCAGGGGCAGGCCGCGAATCCGACCGCGACGCTCTACTACGTGCATGCCGATCACTTGAACACGCCGCGCGCGATCACCGACGATCAGCAGCGGGTGGTCTGGCGCTGGGAGAACACCGAGCCCTTCGGCAAGAGCCCGCCGGAGGAGGATCCCGATGGCGACGGGCAGCGCTTCGAGTTCAATCTCCGCTTCCCGGGCCAGTATCTTGATCGGGAGACCAACACCAGCTACAACTACTTCAGAGACTACGATCCGCAGACGGGCAGATACGTCCAAGCAGATCCGATTGGGTTGCGCGGCGGGCTGAATCTCTATTCGTACGTTGATCAAGACCCGTTGCATAGGATTGATCCGACGGGGGAAGTGGGGCTCATCCTAATTCCGATAGTTGGCGCGGGCGTCGCAATCACGCTATTCATCGGGCAGACCCGTTTGTGCCGGTTGTCGGAGATCGGCCGAGACCTTGCTCGACAAGCTTGGGAGGCGTGCGAAAGTGCGCGACGGAAGGGCGTGCAGTGCGATTGTTCCGCGGCGTTCCGTGAACTGGAGCGAGCAGAAAGAGAGGTGTTAAGTTGCCTCCCCGGTCTTGCTGGCCTTGGAGGAAAGGTAACGACAAAACCTTGGTCTCAACTGCCAAAGATGGCCCAATGAAGCCACGTGCCAAGCTCCTGATCGTGCTGCAGGTTCTGATCGCTGGCGCGGTCATTTGGTTGATGTTCTCTTCGGATCCTGTCCGGAACTACACCTTGCACGGGCTTCGCAGTCTTGCGTTCTCGATCGTGTGGGACGCATGGCATGGGTCCCGGGTGGAGTGGAAAGGAGTCCCACTCCAAGTACCAACGGGAAGATACTGGTGGCGAGCGACGGGATCCGAGCAGCTCTCGCTTCACACGCGCAACCCGGAAGTGGCGGGCATACTTACTCTTCGCACCGATGGCTTAGGTGATGACTATCTCTCTGTGGTAAAGCGCCGCTGCGAACACAGACAGTGTGACTCACTCTCTGAGCGTCGAGAGCAGATCGGCGGTAGCGAAGCTGAGATACTGGAGTTCGAATCTTCGCCGGAAGGCGGAGAACGCCTTCGCTATGCGTTTCTCAGGAGCCCGAACACCGGCGTACTAATCGAAGTGGTGTCGCGGCCAGACGTATTCGCAACAGACCTCGCCGTGGCCCGGTCTCTTCTAGACCAGCTCGTGCGCGGGCGCTCGTAGGGGCAGCAGTTGTCCCGTCTAATCGTCCAATGCCCACCCTTGCGCGGGCGTTGTTCGAGTTCCCCTTGCGCTTCCCCGGCCAGTATCGCGATGCCGAGACGGGACTTTTCTACAACTACTTCAGAGACTACGATCCGCAGACGGGCAGGTACGTCCAAAGCGATCCGATCGGGCTGCGCGGAGGACTCAACACCTACCTCTATGGTGGTGGGAATCCGCTCTCGTTCTCTGATCCGCTCGGCCTAGTCAAATGGACGGGAACGCTGACAGGTGGCCAGTTCCTATCAGCCGGTGCCTACTACTTCGATCTCAGATCGGAATGCGTCAACGGACAGCAGGCGTTCGTAAGGGGCATCGTTGTGGGGCCCGGATTGGGTCTTGGCGTGCAGGTGAGCGGTACGACTGGGAGCGTGGCGTTCTCGGACGATCGAGCGGTTCCCAACCCGGGCGTGTTCGATGGGCTTGCGTTTATCGCGCAAGCTTCGATCGCGATTCCGCATCGACACTACAATCCACGCGGCGTTGGCGTTGGGGTCTCCTACATGAAATTCGGCGAGGCCAGTTCTTCGCCGAACCTGGAGGTCGTGCGCGGCTTTGACTTCAGCGTAGGCGCCCTCGTTGGTTCCTCGACCGTTTTGGAACAAGGCGTCTCGGCCTGCGTTTGCTGGCCGTAGGAGGTCAGTATGAAGATCTCTGAGCATGCCGTTGGCATCCTCCTTGCTGTTTCCGTTGCGCTGTTCGTCGCTGAACTGATCGTTGGTCTCTCAACCGACTTACTCTCAGCGATGAAAGGGCCGGTCGCCACGGCCGTTGCGCTGTTGCCGGCCGCTTCGATCCTGTTTTGTTGTTGGCTACTATTCACGCCCCGAGGTAAGAGGATGCTGCTGCCGCTTCAGACTGAGAGCTCAACCTCCACACCGCCTTCAAGGTTCCTTCGCGCTGTTGCGGTAGGTCTAGCCAGCTTGACGCTGGCATTCGGTCTCTTCCTGATCTCATTGCTAGCAACGCTCTTCGTTTCTGGGGCAAGCGCCGCCCTGTGGGTCGCACAACACTTGGTAGCAATCGTGATCGCCCTAGGGGTCGCGGTCGCGCCGCTCGTCATCCTTCGACTCAAATAGAGTTCCCACTCCGATTCTCCGGCTCGTACTTCGATGCCGAGACAGGCTTGTTCTACAACTACTACCGAGACTGCGACCCGCAGACGGGTAGATTTGTCCAGAGTGATCCGATTGGGCTTCGGGGCGGACCAAACACATACGCCTACGTTTTTGCCGATCCGCTTGGGTATCGTGGGCTTCCCCCGATTTCGCGGACAGTTTCCTTAGCTTGCGAAGCGGTCCTCGAACTCCATCGAGCTAACAAGTCGTCCGAGCCTCGAAGGGTGCCGCTGCGAATGTAGACCAGCTCGACGTCGTCGAAGAGACCGGCCGGAGCCTTGCAATCAGTTCGCCCGTAACCCCTGCACGATTGCGACGGCGTGTGCCCCGGGCGTGGCGATGGCGACGCTCGCGCCGCGCGCATCCGTCGCGGTAGCCTTCTCGATCCCGATCTGGGTATTCGTCGGCGCCCGCGCGATCACTCGAAACCGCACCTGCGCCAGCGGACTGGCAGCCCCCGCCAAGGCAAGGCTCACGCGGCCAGCACCCCCCACCGGAGCGACCGCCGCGAGCACCTTCGGGTCGTACGCGAGCTCGACTCGCGCATCGCGCACAGCGCCGCCCGGCGGCAGCCCAACGCTCACGATCAGCTCGTTTCCCGCCGCTACCCGCGAGGGCGCCGCGAGCAGCAGGCGGGTCTCGCCCGGCAGCGGGACGGCACTTGGAGACCAAACCGCAACCGGCAGCGCCTCGGAGAGCGGCGAAGTGCCGACTGACTGAAGCTGTAGCGGCGCCGCGCCGATCCCGAGCTCTTGCCGTATACCGAGCGCCAGGTAGGTGAGCGTCATCGTCCGGTCCCCTATCGCCTCGACGCGATAGGCACCGTCGATCGTGTCGCCCGAGCGCACGACCCAGTTGCGGTCGCCATTGCTGAGGAACACGGTGATCCGGCCCGCGTCGATCAGCTTGCCCAGGTACGCAAACGGCAACGGCGGGGCCTGCGGCGGTGGCGCAAGCGCGGGCGGCGGGGCGCTGCGGCGCACCTCCTCAACCGCGAGTGCGTTGAAGAGATCCCCCTCCGCTCCCCGTTGCGCGCGCTGGGCCAGTCGCTCGAGCTCCAGCTCTGGAACTCGAGCGGCCGCCGACCTGGAGGCATCCCTGATTCCGCGAGCCTCCGCCTGAACTGGCGCAGGCGGAGCCGCAGCCCGCCCGCCGGATCGGTCGGCGATCCGAACGCCGATCAACGCGAGTGCGAGGACCGCGCCATAGATGATCCAGCGGGTCGATGTCCGCGGCATGGGCTGACGATGTTAGGGTGGCGGGTGAGTGGATGATAGCGTTTCCGCGGCACCGCTCGAGCCGCCGCCCTCCTCGCGGGGGACCGGAAACCGGTGTGCTAAGATCCCCCGGGTTGAAGCGGCACGGCGGCGAGAGCCGCCGTTTTGCATTTGTCGGGTCTCCGATGACCTCGCATCTCATGAACACCTACGCCCGGTTGCCGGTCGCGTTCGCACGCGGCGAGGGGGTGTGGCTGTGGGGCGAGGACGGCAAGCAGTACCTCGACGCGCTCGCCGGCATCGCGGTCTCGGGCCTCGGCCACGCGCACCCGCGGCTCGTCCGCGCGATCGCCGACCAGGCGGCGAAGGTCATCCACACTTCCAACCTCTACGAGATCCCGCTGCAGCGCGAGCTCGCCGACCGGATCTGCGCGCTCGCCGGCATGGACGAGGTGTTCTTCTGCAACTCCGGCTCGGAGGCAAATGAGACGGCGATCAAGCTCGCGCGCCTCTACGGGCATCAGAACAGCGTCCCGAGCGCGTCCATCATCGTCATGGAGCACGCCTGGCACGGGCGCACCCTCGCGACGCTCTCCGCGACCGGCAGCCGCAAGGCGCAGGCGGGGTTCGAGCCGCTCGTCCCGGGGTTCATCCGGGTGCCCTACAACGACGAGCAGGCGGTGCGCCACGCCGCCGAGGCGAACCGCAGCATCGTCGCGGTGCTCGTCGAGGTCCTGCAGGGCGAAGGCGGCATCAACGTCGCCGACCGCGACTACGTGCGCTTCCTCCGCCAGCTCTGCGACGAGCGCAAGTGGCTCCTGATGATCGACGAGGTCCAGAGCGGCCTCGGCCGCACCGGCAAGTGGTTCGCGTTCCAGCACGCCGGCGTGGTCCCGGACGTGATGCTGCTCGCGAAAGGCCTCGGCTCGGGCCTGCCGATCGGCGCCTGCGTGGCGGCCGGGCGCGCGGCGGGCGTGTTCAAGCCCGGCAACCACGGCTCGACCTTCGGCGGCGGGCCGCTCGCCTGCGCCGCGGCGCTCGCCACGTTCGCCGTCATGGAGGATGAAGCGCTCGTCGACCACGCGGCGCGCATGGGTGAGGTCCTGCGCGCCGGGTTCCGCGACGCGCTCGCCGGCGTGGCCGGCGTCGTGGAGATCCGCGGCCAGGGGCTCATGATCGGCATCGAGCTCGACCGCCCCTGCGGCGACCTCGCGAAGCGCGCGCTCGAGGCCGGGCTGCTGATCAACGTGACAGCCGACCGGGTCATCCGTCTGCTGCCGCCGCTCGTGATCCGGGAGGCGGAGGCGCGGCTCGTCGTCGAGCGGCTCGCGCCGCTCGTCCGGCAGTTTCTCGCGCAGCCGGCCTGAGCCCGCCCGCGGCCGTGGCGACGCCGAAGCATTTCCTGCAGTTCAAGGACCTCGCGCGCGACGAGTTCGAGCACCTGTTCGCGCGCACCCGCTGGATCAAGGAGAAGTTCAAGCGCTACGAGCAGTACTGGCCGCTCGCCGACCGCACGCTCGTGATGATCTTCGAGAAGCACTCGACCCGGACGCGCCTTTCGTTCGAGGCGGGCATGCACCAGCTCGGCGGCGCGGCGATCTTCCTCTCGACCGGCGACTCGCAGCTCGGGCGCGGGGAGGCGGTCGAGGACGCGGCGCAGGTGATCTCGCGCATGTGCGACGTCGTCATGATCCGGACGTTCCGCCAGGCGATCGTCGAGCGCTTCGCGCGGTCGTCGCGGGTGCCCGTGATCAACGGCCTCACCGACGAGTACCACCCGTGCCAGATCCTCGCCGACCTCTACACCTACCTCGAGCATCGCGGCCCGATCCGCGGCCGGACCGTGGCCTGGATCGGCGACTCCAACAACGTCTGCACCACCTGGCTGCAGGCGGCCGAGGTCCTCGACTTCAACGTGCGCGTCTCGACCCCGCCCGGATACGAGGTCGAGCCGGGGCGCGCCGGGCTGCTCGGGACCGACCACTACGAGGAGTTCGCCGACCCGATGGAGGCGGCGCGCGGCGCCGACCTCGTCACCACCGACGTCTGGACGAGCATGGGGTTCGAGGACGAGGCCGACGAGCGGAAGCGGGCGTTTGCCGACTGGCAGGTCGACGCCGAGATGATGAAGCGCGCGAAGCCGGATGCGCTCTTCATGCACTGCCTGCCCGCGCACCGCGGCGAGGAGGTCTCCGCCGAGGTCATCGACGGGCCGCAGAGCGTGGTCTGGGACGAAGCCGAGAACCGGCTGCACGCGCAGAAGGCGCTGATGGAGTACCTCGTGCTGGGGCGGGTGAAGAGTGAAGGATAAGGGCGGCGTCAGTAAAGTCGTGCTCGCGTACTCCGGCGGGCTCGACACCTCGGTCATCCTCAAGTGGCTGCAGGACACCTACGGCTGCGAGGTCGTCACCTTCACCGCCGACATCGGCCAGGGCGAGGAGGTCGAGCCGGCGCGCCGGAAGGCGCGGCTGCTCGGGGTGAAGGAGATCTTCGTCGAGGATCTGCGCGAGGAGTTCGTGCGCGACTTCGTCTATCCGATGTTCCGGGCGAACGCGGTCTACGAAGGCGAGTATCTGCTCGGTACGTCGATCGCACGCCCGCTGATCGCCAAGCACCTCGTCGCCATCGCGCGCCGGACCCGGGCGGATGCGATCTCGCACGGCGCCACCGGCAAGGGCAACGACCAGGTCCGCTTCGAGCTCGGCGCCTACGCGCTGATGCCCGACGTGCGCATCATCGCGCCCTGGCGCGAGTGGGATCTCACTTCGCGCGAAAAGCTCCTCAGGTACGCGGAGCGACACGGCATTCCGGTGGAGCACAAGCGGCGCAAGGGCGGCGGCGCGCCCTACTCGATGGACGCGAACCTGCTGCACATCTCCTACGAGGGCGGCGTCCTCGAGGACCCCGACTACGAGCCCGAGGAGTCGATGTGGCGCATCACCGTGTCGCCCGAAAAGGCGCCGCGGCGGCCCCAGCACGTCGAGCTCACCTACGAGCGGGGCGACATCGTCGCGATCGACGGCAAGCGGTTGAGTCCGGCGAAAGCGCTCGCCGCGCTCAACCGGCTCGGCGGCCGGCACGGCGTCGGCCGGCTCGACATGGTCGAGAACCGGTACGTCGGCATGAAGTCGCGGGGCTGCTACGAGACGCCCGGGGGCACGATCATGCTCAAGGCGCACCGGGCGATGGAGTCGATCACGCTCGACCGCGAGGTGCTCGCGCTCAAGGACGACCTGATGCCGCGGTACGCGCGGCTGATCTACAACGGCTACTGGTTCAGCCCGGAGCGGCGCCTGCTCCAGACGCTGATCGACGCCTCGCAGGCGACCGTCAACGGCAAGGTGCGCGTCAAGCTCTGCAAGGGCACCGTGATGACCGTCGGCCGCGCCTCGAAGACCGACTCGCTGTTCGATCCGGCGATCGCCACGTTCGAGGAGGACCGCGGCGCGTACGACCAGGCCGACGCGGCGGGCTTCATCAAGCTGAACGCGCTGCGGATGCGCATCGCAGCTCGACTGCGATCCAAACGGCCGGCGAATCTGCGCCGCGGCGGCCGCTAGCGCCGCATGCCCACGGTCGTCGGCCACGCGGCGGTGATCGCGACGGCCGGCGTGCTCGCCCGCGGCCGGCCGAAACTTGTCCTGTGGGCGATCGGCTGCGCGGTGCTGCCCGATCTCGACGTCTTCGCCTACTCGTTCGGGGTGCCGTGGGACAGCATGCTCGGCCACCGGGGCTTCACCCATACGGTGTGCTTCGCGCTCGCCCTCGGCCCCCTCGCCGCCTGGCTCGGGTTTCGCGCCCTGCCCCGCCGCGAGTTCTGGCGGCTCGCGGCGGTGTTCTCGGCCGCGACGCTGTCGCACCCGGTGCTCGACGCCTTCACCAACGGCGGCCTCGGCATCCCGTTCTTCTGGCCGCTCGACCATACGCGCTACTTCATGCCGTGGACGCCGCTCGAGGTCTCGCCGTTCCTGCGCGGATTCTTCTCGGGGCGCGGGGCCGAGGTGGCGCTGAGCGAGCTGAAATGGATCGGCCTGCCGTGCGCGATCGCGCTCGCGCTGTACGGGTTGCGCCGCTTGGCGGCGCGGGTGAGCGGATGAAGATTCGCATCCTCTCCGACCTGCATCTCGAGGCGGCCCCGTTCGACCCGCCGCCGGCGCCGGCGGACGTCGTGGTGCTGGCGGGCGACATCGACAACGGCGCGGCCGGGATCGAGTGGGCGAAGGGGCGGTTCGACGCGCCGGTGCTCTACGTCGCCGGCAATCACGAACCCTACGACGGCGAGTTCCACGCCACCCAGGCTGCCCTCCGCGCCGCTGCCGGCGGCACCGGCATCCGGTTCCTGGATTGCGGCGAGGTCGTGCTCGGCGGCGTCCGCTTCCTGGGCTGCACGCTGTGGACCGACTTCGCGCTGAACGGCGAGGCCGGCCGCAAGCTCGCCCTGGAGAAGTATGCGGGGTGGCTCGTCGACTTCCGGGCGATCCGCTGGCGCGACCGGATGTTCGCGGCCGACGACTCGGTCGCGCTGCACGACGCGCACCGTGCGTGGCTCGCCTCGCGGCTGCTCGCGCGCTTTCCCGGACCGACGGTCGTCGTCACCCACCACCCGCCCCATCCCGGCAGCATCGCGCCCAAGTTCGCGGCCCACCCGCTGAACCCGGCGTTCGTCAGCAATCTCGAGCACCTGATGGGTCGGGCGCGGCTCTGGATCCACGGCCACACGCACTGCGCGCTCGACTACACGGTGCGCGGCACCCGCGTCGTCTGCAACGCCCGCGGCTATCCCGGCGAGGACACCGCATTCGTTCCCGATCTCGTGGTCGAGGTCTAGGTCATGGAAACCTACATCGTCGATTGGCTGAACCTCGGCATGCGCTGGCTGCATCTGATCGCCGGCATCGCCTGGATCGGCGCCTCCTTCTACTTCGTCTGGCTCGACAACCACCTGGTCCCGCCCCGCGACCCGAACGACCGGCTCCGCGGGGTCGAGGGCGAGGTCTGGTCGGTGCACGGCGGCGGGTTCTATCGCGCGCAGAAGTATCTCCTCGGCCCGCAGGGCGAGCCGCTCAGCGAGCGCCTGCACTGGTTCAAATGGGAGGCGTACACGACCTGGCTCTCGGGCATGGGCATGCTCGCGATCGTCTATTGGTGGGGCGCGAACGCGTACCTGATCGACCGCTCCGTGCTGGATCTTTCGGTGCCGGCGGCGATCGCGATCTCCGCCGGCTCGCTCGTCGCCGGCTGGCTCGTCTACGACGCCCTGTGCAGGGTGGTGAAGGGCGAGCTCGCACTGGCGGTGTGCCTCTTCCTGCTCACCGTCGCCGCGGCGTGGGGCTACGCGCAGGTCTTCGGCGCGCGCGCGGCGTACATCCACGTCGGCGCGATGATCGGGACGATCATGGTGTGGAACGTCTTCTTCCACATCATCCCCGGGCAACGGAAGATGGAGGATGCGATCCGCGCCGGCCGGGAGCCCGAGCTGCGCTACGGGCTCATCGGCAAGCAGCGCTCGGTGCACAACACCTACTTCACGCTGCCGGTGCTGTTCACCATGATGAGCATCCACTACCCGATGACCTACGGCCACCGTCACGCCTGGGCGGTGCTGGCGGTGATCATGCTGGCGGGCGCGTTGATCCGCCAGTACTTCGTGCTGCGACACTCGGGGAAGAATCCGGTCGCGCTGCCGGCGGCGGCGGCGGCGTTGCTCATCGGCCTGGCGATCGCGATCGCGCCGTCGCCGAGCGCGACGAGCACAACCTCGCCGGCGACCTTCGCGCGCGTGCAGCCGATCATCCAGGAGCGCTGCACGGTGTGCCACGCCGAGCAGCCGACCTTCGCCGGTTTTCAGCAGCCGCCCGGCGGCCTGCTGCTCGACACGCCCGAGCGGATCAAGGCCGCCGCGCAGCGCATCCACCAGCAGACCATCGCCACGCAGGCCATGCCGATCGGCAACCTCACCAAGATGACGGACGAGGAGCGGCGGCTCCTGGGCGCGTGGCTCGCCGCCGGCGCGCCGATCCACTAGGCATAAATATAAATATAAACAACAAGTTACGCTCTTCCTGCGGGCTCGGAGCGAGCGCTCACAAGTGATCGAAGCGCGATGGATTGAACGCTTATAGGAGTTCAAAACGTGTTGCTGGAATTCGCGCGGTCGTAGCGCGCCAGGGCCCACCGAACCATGCCCGGCTACGCAATCGCGGTCCACGGCGGCTGCGGCCGCTGGGACGGCCGCGATACACGCGCCGCGCTGCGAGGCGTCCGCGTCGCGGTCCAGGCGGCTCGCCGGATCCTGGCCACCGGCGGTTCGGCGGTCGACGCGGTGTGCGCCGCCGTCGTCGTGCTCGAGGACGACCCGCTGTTCAACGCCGGCACCGGCTCCACCCTCAACCGCCACGGGGACGCGGAGATGGACGCGTCGGTGATGGCGGGGGTGGGCCTCCGCTGCGGCGGGGTCGCGGCAATCCGGCGAGTCAGGAATCCGATCCTCGTCGCGCGCCGGGTGATGGAGGAGACCCCGCACGTGCTGCTCGCGGGACGCGGCGCGACGGCGTTCGCGCGAAGCCAGGGATTTCGAAACTACGATCCCGCGGCCCGGAAGAGCCGCCTACGGCTCCGCGGCGCGCTGGCCGCTGCGGCCGGCACGGTCGGAGCCGTCGCGCTCGACGGGGAAGGCCGGCTCGCGGCCGCGACCTCGACCGGTGGCACGGCCCTCAAGCTCCCCGGCCGCGTCGGCGACTCGCCGGTGCCCGGCGCGGGCAACTATGCGACGCCGTCCGCGGCGGCCTCGGCCACCGGCCGCGGTGAGCTCATCCTGCGCCATGCCGTCACGAAGTCGCTGTGCGACCGCGTCGCCGCCGGCCGCAGCGCAGGTCGCGCTGCGCCGGAGACGCTGCAGCGGCTGCCGCTCGAGCGCGGCGAAAGCGTGGGCGTGATCGCCCTGGACAAGCGCGCCCGGGTCGGCGTCGCGATCCGCGGCGGCGCGATGCCGCACGCGTGGCTGGTTGAGGGCGCGCGCCGCATCGTCGCCCGGATGCACCTCGCCTGACCTCGGCCCCATCAATGCTCCGGCCCAACAGCCCCGCGATGACCTGGCTCCTCGGCGCGCTCGTCACGCTCGCGCCGCTCACGATGGACATCTATCTCGTCTCGATGCCGTCGATGACCGAGGCGCTCGGCGCGAGCGCCGCGGAGGTGCAGCTCACGCTGTCGGTGTACATGTTCGGGTGGGGCTTTGCCCAGCTCGTGGTCGGGCCGGCGTCGGACCGCTGGGGGCGCCGGCCGGTGCTGCTCTGGGGCCTCGCGCTCTTCGTGCTGGCCTCGACCGGGTGCGCGCTCGCGGGCGACGTGCAGACGCTGATTGCGGCGCGCTTCGTCCAGGCCGTCGGCGTGTCGGCCGCGTTCGTCGTGCCGCGCGCGGTCGTGCGCGATCTCCACGCGGCCGAGCGGGCGGGGCAGATGCTGTCGGTGATGGGCATGATCCTCAGCGTCGCGCCGATCGCAGCGCCGCTCCTCGGCGCCTATCTGCACGTGTGGCTCGGCTGGCAGGCGAACTTCGTGTTCGTCGCCGCCTATGCCGCGGCCGCCCTCGCGTACTCGGCGGTGCGGCTGCCGGAGACGCTGAAGGCGCCCGACCCTGCCGCGCTCGATCCGCGGGTCATGGCCGCGAGCTTCGCGACGCTCGCGCGCTCCCGGGTCTTCCTCGGCTACCTGCTGGTGGCGTCGTTCTCCCTGGGGAGCCTGTTCGCATTCCTCGCCGGCAGCTCGTTCGTGTTCGTGTCGGTGATGGGCGCCGGCGAGCGGGGGTTCGGGGTGCTGTTCGGGGTGGTGATGATCGGCAGCCTCCTCGGCGGGTTCCTC
>Ga0184639_10000404_pt1 | contig 16390 bp, 18 predicted proteins | sample PLM31_170_b2_FD_133155 | JGI IMG/M metagenome (GOLD analysis project Ga0184639, IMG submission 133155) | Groundwater sediment microbial communities from an aquifer in East River, Colorado, USA - PLM3-1_170_b2 | ecosystem: Environmental > Terrestrial > Soil > Riparian zone | place: USA: East... | reverse complement strand
GGGTGTGCAACGGGTGCCAGATGATGGCGGCGGCGCGCGAGGTGGTCCCCGGCGGCGGCGACTGGCCGCTGTTCCTGCGCAACCGCTCCGAGCAGTTCGAGGCCCGCTTCGTGCTGGTCGAGGTGACCGAGAGTCCGTCGATCTTCTTCGCCGGCATGGCGGGGAGCCGGATCCCGATCGCCACCGCGCACGGCGAGGGGCGGGCGAGCTTCGCGAGCGCCGCGGCCCGCTCGCGCGCCGTGGTGTGCCTGCGCTACGTCGACAACCGCGGCGAGGCGACCGAGCTCTATCCGCTCAACCCGAGCGGCTCGCCCGGCGGGATCACCGGGCTCACGACCGCGGACGGGCGCTTCACGATCGTCATGCCGCATCCCGAGCGCGTGTTCCGCACGGCCCAGTGCTCCTGGCATCCCGACGGCTGGGAGGAGGCGAGCCCGTGGTTGCGGATGTTCCGCAATGCGCGGGTGTGGGTCGGCTAGCGCTTGATCGCTACTCGACCTTCGCTTTCGCTCGCAGGTCGCCGACGTTCTTGGCGAACGCCTGCTGCTGCAGCCGCTCGGTGATCTGTGGCTTCACTTCGTCGAACCCGGGGAACTTCGTCGGACGCACGTCCTCCACCAGGATGACGTGCCAGCCGAACTGGGTCTGCACCGGCTGCTCCGTGTACTTGCCCTTCTCGAGCTTGACCAGTGCGTCGGAGAACGGCTTGACGTAGCCCGAGGCGGAGTTCCAGTCGAGGTCGCCGCCGCGGTCTTTCGACCCGGGGTCCTTCGACTGCTTGGCGAGCTCCTCGAACTTCTTGCCCTTCTTCAGGTCCGCGATGACGGCCTTCGCTTCCTCCTCCTTCTCGACGAGGATGTGGCGGGCCTTGTACTCCTTGTCGCCGCGGGCGACCCGGAGACGCTCGTACTCGGCCTTCAGCTGAGTGTCGCTCACCGGATGGTTCTTCACGAAGTCGGTGATGTAGACCTGCCGGAGCACGTTCTGGCGCGCGAGGTCGATCTGGGCCTGCACCTCCGCGCTCTTGGCGAACCCCCTACGCGTCGCTTCCTGCGTGACGATCTCGAGAAAAATCAGCTGCTCGCGGACCTCGCCGCGCACCTGGTCGTTGTCGGGGACGCCGCGCCCGGCCTGCATCTTGACGAGGAGGTCGGCACGCGACTTGGGGATTGCCACGCCGTTGACGGTCGCGACCTTCTCCGCCGCGGCTTGCGCCTGCACCGGCGTGAAGGGAAGGGCGAGCCCGAGCAGGGAAACGACGAGGGGGCTCAGGCGGAGGGGTGTCATCGGAAGTCCTTTCGGTGGAGAAGTCGGTTCACGCGGCGGTCCGCGGCTCCTCGGGCGCGATGGCGCGAATGCTGAGCGCGTGGATCTCGCGCCGCATCAACGGCCCGAGCGCGGCGTAGACGAGCCGATGGCGGGCGAGCGTGCCCAGGCCGCGAAAGCGCGGCGACACGATCGTCAGCCGGAAGTGTCCGCCGCCGCTCTTCGCGCCCTCGTGGCCGGCGTGCAGGGCGCTCTCGTCCACGACCTCGATCGCTTCCGGCTCGAGGGCCGCGAGACGGTCACGGATCGCCTGTGGGACGTCGGTCACGGCTTCTCCTGGACATGCTTGGCGAGGAACAGCCCCTGCGCGAGCACGAACAGGAGCATCAATCCGATACCGCCGAACAGCTTGAAGTTCACCCACGCGTCGGTGGAGAAGTTGTACGCGACGGCGAGGTTCGCCGCGCCCATGAACGCGAAGAAGCCGATCCAGCTGAGGTTCAGCCTGCGCCACGCGGCGTCGGGAAGCTCGAGCTGCGCGCCGAGCAGCGCGCGGAGCAGGTTGCGGCCGGCGAGGAGCTCGCCGCCCGCCAGGACCGTCGCGAACAGCCAGTAGAGCACGGTCGGCTTCCACTTGATGAAGGTCTCGTCCTGGAGCGCGAGCGTCGCGCCGCCGAACACGGCGATGATGGCGAGGCTCGCCCACAGCATCGGCTCGACCTTGCGGCCGCGGAGCTTGAGCCAGCCCACCTGGGCGAAGGTCGCTGCGATCGCGACGGCCGTCGCCACGTAGAGGTCGGACAGCTTGAACGCGACGAAGAAGAGAAGGACCGGGAAGAGGTCGAACAGGAACTTCATGCGGGCGCCATTATCCCATAGCAGTCAGGGACCTGCCGTGCCGGAATGCTCCGGGGACGGACCGCGGACCCGCACCGGATCCGCGGTGGCGGCGCGCGCGGCGTCAGCCCTTTTCCTGGTCGAACTTGAGCGACGCCGAGTTGATGCAGTAGCGCAGCCCGGTCGGCTGTGGACCGTCGTCGAACACGTGCCCGAGGTGCGCATCGCAGCGCGAGCAGTGCACCTCGGTGCGGCGCATGAGGAAGCCCGAGTCCTCCTCGGTCTCGACCGCGTCGGGCCGCGTGGGTTGCCAGTAGGACGGCCAGCCCGTGCCCGAGTCGAACTTGTGCTCCGAGCCGAAGAGCTCCTGGCCGCAGCCGACGCACCGATACATGCCTTTGGCGTGGTGATCCCAGTACGCGCCGGAGAAAGCGGGCTCGGTGCCGTGCTTGCGCGCCACCTTGTACTCCAGGTCCGTGAGCTGCTTGCGCCACTCCGCGTCGGTCTTGCGGAGCTTGTCGGCGGTCTTCTCGGTCATGGCGTCTCCTGGTCTGGGCGCAGGCTCGTTGGTCGGGCTGGCGGCACCTGGCCTTACGGCGGCCCGCGGGGCGGCACCGCGCATGATACGACTAGAATTGTCGAACGGATTCCGCGGAGGAGCGCCCATGCCGATGGTGAAGATGGTCGAGTACGGGGAGGCCTCGCCCGAGGTCCGCGCGGTCTACGACGACATCATGGCGACGCGCAAGACCGACTGGGTGAACAACTTCTGGAAGGTGCTCGCGAGCCATCCGCCGACGCTGAAGCGGATGTGGGAGAACGTGAAGCAGGTGATGGCGCCCGGGACGCTCGACCCGCTCGTGAAGGAGATGATCTACGTCGCGGTGAGCGTGACGAACGGCTGCGAGTACTGCATCCACTCGCACACCGCCGGCGCGCGCGCCAGGGGCCTGACCGACGCGCAACTCGCGGAGCTGCTGGCGGTGGTCGGGCTCGCGAACGACACCAACCGGCTCGCGAACGGCTACGCCATCCCGGTGGATCCGCAGTTCCGGCCCGATCCGGCCTAGCGCATGGTGGGGCTCACGGTCGGCGGCAGCTTCGAGACGATGCAGTCGAGCGCCACCTTGTTGTCCCCGGGATAGAAGCTGTTGACCGAGTCGGTGTACTGCTGAACGTCGATCCGCCTGAAATAGAGCCGCGACGTCAGGTCGAGAAACGAGGGCTGGTTGAAGAGGGCGGTGAACTGTGCGCCGCCGATCGAGCGCGGATAGCACTCCTGCGTGATCCGATTCGTCCAGCCGTCGAAGCCCGGATCGGAGCGCCATGCGTCCGGCGCGCAGGCCGTGACCGCGAGCGCGATCAGGAGGCAGGCGCCCGTCAGCGCGCGACCGGCCACTCGTCCACCCGGATTCGCGCGACTACGCGAAACCCCTCGCCAGTCGGCTGGATGACTGCCACCTCGCCCTCGGCGAGATACGGCGGCCCGGCCACCCCGTAGAACGGATTGCCGTGGCTGACGATCACGTCGTTCGTGCCCGACGCCGGAGCCTGCCCGAGCAGGCTGCGCAGCGCCGCGTAGCGAGCCGGGTCCTCGGGCCGCGCTGGGCCGCCGCGCACGGCGGACGTCGGCTCCGCGCGGCCGAATGCGAGCTTGGCAGTCTCGACCGTGCGGCAGAACGGGCTCGCGCGGACCTTCCCGATCGGGATGCCGAGCGCCCGGATCGCCGCGCCGATCGCCCGCGCGTCCGCGCGTCCCCGGTCGGTGAGATTGCGTTGCGTCGGGCAGTCTTCGAAGCTCGTCATCTTTGCGTCGTTCTGCGAGAGATCGGTCGCCGCGTGGCGGAAGTACAAGATGTAGCCGCCGGCGCGGAGCAGGTCGGCCGTCGCCGCCGCCGTGGGCGGTTCAGCGCCCCAGGCGGCCGCGACCCCGGCCACCAAGCAGAGGCAAGTGCGAAAGGTGAGGTGCATGGTTACGCCTTGCCCTTGCCCCGCGAGGTCGGCCGTCGCGCGAGCTCGCGGATCGCGTCGGCCCGGGGCGTGAAGCCCAGGCCGGGCGCCTCGGTGAGCTCGAGCCACCCGTCCTGCGCGGCAACGAGGCCGTCGAAGAGCTGCTCGCAGACGAGCAGGGCGACGTAGTGGTACTCGACGAGCGTGCCGTTCGCCAACCCGGCGTGCAAGTGCATGTTGTGGTGCGTCCACGCGCCGCCGTTCGCCACCGGGACATTGAACGCCGCGGCCATTCCCGCAATCCGCGCGACCTGCGTGAACCCGCCGCTGATGACGACGTTCGGCTGCACCACGTCCACCGCGTTCGCGACCAGCATGTCGCGAAAGCGGAATGCGAGCCCTTCATTCTGGCCGGCGCCGATCGGGATGCGCGTGCGGCGGCGGAGTTCGGCCATGAGGCGAACATCGTTCTGGGTGACCGGCTCCTCGAAGAGCGCGACGTCGTACGGCTCGATCAGGCGCGCGAGCCTGCCGGCGTGGAGCTCGTCGAGGCTGCAGTTCGCGTCGACGAAGAGCTGCACGCCGGGGCCGACCGCCTCGCGCACCGCGCGCACCCGCGCCGCGTCCTCGGCGATGACCCGGTCGAGCGGCCGCGGCTCGTCGCGCCGCTGCAGGGCGTGATGCCCGACGACCATCTTGAGCCGGGTGTGTCCCTGGCCGACCCACAGCTTCGCCGCCTCGGCCAGCTGGTCGCGGTCAAAGAATCCGAAGCCGAACGTGGCGTAGACGGGCACGCGGTTGCGCGCGCCGCCGAGCAGCCGCCATACCGGGGCGCCGAAGTGCTTGCCCTTGAGGTCCCACAGCGCGACATCGATCGCGGCGATCGCGTGGCTCGCGTAGCCCGTCTGCCCGCGCGGCGAGAGCAGCCAGTAGAGCTTCTCCCAGACCCGCTCGTGCGCGAGCGGGTCATCGCCGAGGATCGCCGGCCCGGCGACCTCGTTGATCGCTGCGGCCACGATCTCTTCCTCCGTGATCGCGGTGAAGCCGTGGCCGACGAGCCCGGCATCGGTCTCGACCTCGACGAGGCAGACCGAGAGCGAGGTCGGCTTGTCGAGCCCGAGCACCCGGATTCGCACCGGGACGTCGAGCGGAGTTGCCTTGACACGGGCGATCTTCATGACGGGTCGATAGCAGCGCGCTGACTGGGATCCCGGCTTGCGCCGCGACCCCCTCGCGCGCGCGGCGGCGCCGCGCTAGGCGAAGTCAACCCAGGCGAACGTACCCGTAATCGACCGCCAGGTTGTTGATGCCGCGGTCGGGCGGCGCGATCCAGGCCGCCATCTTGCCCGGTTCGACGACGCGCTGCATGAGGCTGTGCACGAAGCTGCGGTCGGCTTCGCTCGGGAGCCAGTCGCGGAGGCCCTGCTCGTAGGCTTCACGCGCGATCGGCCGGCCCTGGGGATCGGTCGGCACTCCGGCCCATGCGCCGATCTGGCGCCGGAAGCGTAACGCGGGGAGCGCGAGGCGAAAGTCGAAGCCCGCCCGCTGGATCTGCATGTTCCAGCGCCTGAGGCCGAGCTCGCAATCCTTCGCGTAGGCCTCGCGCACGACCTCGTTCATCGCGTTGCGCAGGCTCACCGATTCCTCCTTGACGCTGCCGGCGTCGTCGGGCAGACCGATCACCATCGTCGCGTCGGTGCAGACGTGGTCCGCGTACTGGCCTTCGTCGGGACGGCCCTTGATGCCGTTCGCGAAGGTCGTCGCGGCATTCGAGGAGACCTCCGAGCCGAAGAGATCGAGCGAGGACGAGAACCAGAAGTTGAGGTAGCACTGGAGCAGCGGCAGGTCGACGGCGCCCGCACGGCGTACGAGTTCCGGGCTGTCGGTGCCGAGCTCCTTCATCACCTCGAGCGTGCGCTTCACGACCCGGCCGAGGCCCGTCTCGCCGACGAACATGTGGTGCGCTTCCTCGGTCAGCATGAAGCGGCAGGTGCGCGCGAGCGGGTCGAAGCCCGACTCGGCGAGGCACTTGAGCTGGAACTTGCCGTCCCGATCGGTGAAGTACGTGAAGCAGAAGAAGCTGAGCCAGTCCGAGATCGGCTCGTTGAAGGTCCCGAGGATGCGCGGCTTGTCGGCGTCGCCCGAGTGCCGCGCGAGCAGCTCCTCGGCCTCCTCGCGCCCGTCGCGGCCGAAGTACGCGTGGAGGAGGTACACCATCGCCCACAAGTGCCGCCCTTCCTCGACGTTCACCTGGAACAGGTTCCGGAGGTCGTAGAGCGAGGGGCAGGTGTGGCCGAGGAGGTGCTGCTGCTCGACCGAGGCCGGCTCCGTGTCCCCTTGCGTGACGATCAGGCGGCGGAACTGCGACCGGAACTCCCCGGGCACCTGCTGCCAGGCGGGCTGGCCGCAGGCATCGCCGAAGCCGATCTTGCGATCCGGAGTCTGGTCGGCGAGAAAGATGCCCCAGCGGTAGTCGGGCATCTTCACGTAGCCGTAGCTCGCCCAGCCCTGCGCGTCGACGCCGACCGCGGTGCGAAGATAGACGTCCTTGCCGGCGAAGTCGTTCGGGCCGAGCTCGCGCCACCAGTCCAGGAACTTCGGCTGCCAGTGCTCGAGCGCGCGCTGCAGCGTGCGGTCGGTCGCGAGGTCGACGTTGTTCGGAATGCGCTCCGCGTAGTTGATGCCCGTCATTTAGACCCGCTCCCAGTTGAACTTCGCCTTGCTGCCCGTGCCGAAAACCTTCAGCGCGCCGTGCTCGCCGACGGCGTTCGGCCGGTTGAAGATCCAGTTCTGCCACGCCGTCAGGCGGCCGAAGATGCGCGTCTCCATCGTCTCCGCGACGGTGAAGCGCAGGTTCGACTCCAGGCCGGTGAGCGCGTCGGGCGAGAGGCTCGTCCGCTCCTCGATCGCGATGCGGACCTCCTGGTCCCAATCGAGGTCGTCGGGCGTGAAGGTGACCAGCCCGAGCCCGAGCGCGACCTCGGCGGGGAGCTTTTCGCCACTGCGCCGGTGCGCCGTTTCGACCGGCTTCGTCTCGCCGCAGAACCGCGTCGCGAGGCGGGTGAGATGGTTCACCATCGGGTAGGCGCCGAAGTTCAGCTCCGACAGCGCGATGCGCGGCGCGCCCGGCTCGCCCTCGGGGAGCTGCAGCATGTAGCTGCGGTCGGCGGCGAACGCGAGCTCGGCGAGCGTGCCGGCGAAGCAGGAGCGCTGGTCGACGACCGCGAACAGCGTCCGGGAGGACACGTCGAGTCGGGCGAACGTGCGCCGCAGCAAGCCGATGGTTTCCCGCACCAGCCAGTGGCCGCGGTGCGCCTCCAGCGTCTCGTCGACCGCGAGCACCGCGTCGATCTCGCCGCGCGTCTTGAAGATCCAGGTGCCGATCTCGAGATCGTTGGTGCGCAGCAGCAGGATCGCGTCGTCCAGCTCCCGCGCCATCGCGAGCGGCCACCACTTCGCGCCGGCGTTGTGGATCGCGGCAACCTCGGTCGGCTGCGGCGACCCGGGCGCGGTCACGGTGATCGTGGCGGTCCGCGCCTTGCGGTCGATCGCGACGTCGACGTACCCGTAGTGGTAGCCCGCGTGGTCGATCGTGCGGTCGAGCGGCGTGAGCGCGATGCCGTGACCGCTGCCGGGCCGGGTGCTCGTCGCCGCGAGGGCGGCGACCCGCTCGGTCACCGCCTGCGCGAAGGCCTGAGGCTTGGCGACGTGGTCGATCAGTTTCCACTGCCTGGCGCGGTCGGCGCGGACCCCTTCGCTCGTCGTGCAGAAGAAGTCGGCGAGGTCGCGTCGCACCTTGCGCTTGTCCGTGACCCGCGTCAGGCCACCGGTGCCGGGGAGCACGCCGAGCAGCGGCAGCTCGGGCAGGCTGACGGTGGAGGAGCGGTCGTCGATCATGAGGATTTCGTCGCACGCGAGCGCGAGCTCGTAGCCGCCGCCCGCGACCGTGCCGTTGACCGCCGCCAGGAAGCGCAGGCCGTCGTGACGGCTCGAGTCCTCCAGGCCGTTGCGGGTCTCGTTGGTGAACTTGCAGAAGTTCACCTTCCAGGGGTGGCTGGACAGCCCGAGCATGTAGATATTCGCGCCCGAGCAGAACATGCGTTCCTTCGCGCTCGTGATCACCACGACTTTCACCTCGGGGTGCTCGAAGCGGATGCGCTGCACCGCGTCGGCGAGCTCGATGTCGACGCCCAGGTCGTAGGAGTTGAGCTTCAGGCGGTAGCCGGGCACGAGGCCCTTCTCCTCGTCGACGTCCATCGACAGGGTGGCAACATCGCGGTCGAACTTGAGCCGCCAGTGCTGGTAATGGTCGGGGTGGCGGTCGTACGTGATCAGCGGCCGGGCGTCGACGGCAGCTTGCGGGACGGCGCTCATGAATCTCTCCTGGCTGAGCTAGCGCGGCTGGACTGCGCGAACGAGCTCGCTCAAGCTCGGCTCGACGGTCTTGCCTGCGGTATCGATCGTGACGTCGGCCTGCGCGTACAGCGCCTCGCGGCCGGCGAGAATGCGGCGCAGGTCGCCCATCGCCTCGCGGTTGCCGGCCATCGGCCGGTAGTCGCCCTGCGCGGCGACGCGCACCATGTGCTCTTCGGGCGCCGCCCTCAGCCAGACCGTCAGGCAGGCCGAGAGCAGCAGATCGTAGGTGCCCGGCTCCGAGACGATGCTCCCGCCGGTGGCGATCACGCAGCGGTCGTTCTTGTCCAGCGTGCGCTCGAGCGCGCGGCGCTCGTAGCGCCGGTACCCGGCCTGGCCGTGGAGCAGGAAGATCTCGTGCAGGCTCGTGCCGGCCTCGGCCTCGACCTCGTGGTCGAGCTCGACGAACGGCACGCCCACGTGCTTCGCCAGCGCCGCGCCGAGCGTCGACTTGCCGGCGCCGCGGAGGCCGATGAGGGCGATCCGGTTCTCCCGCGCGCCGTAGGCGCTCCCGTAGTCTCGGACGAGCTGCACGCGCACCTTCGCGAGCCTGGCGGCGGGCAGGCGCTTGAGCAGCTGCTGGATCAGCGTGAGCTCGACCGACTGGTCGTTCTCGTCGCGCAGCAGGTCGGCCACCGGAAGGTTGAGCGCCTGCGCGATCTGGCTCAGGACGAGGACCGAGGCGTTGCCCTGCCCGGACTCGAGCTGAGCGAGGTAGCGCTCGGAGACTCCGGAATCGCGGGCGAGGATCCGCCGCGTCATCCCGCGGCGCGCGCGGGCTTCCCGCACCCGGTCGCCAAGCCGCGGCAGGAGGGCGGCGCCGGGCTGCACCACAGTGCCTGCCTCCTTGGGCGAGAGCCGGCGATTCGGCTCACGGACGCCCATCAAACCGCGCTCCTGGCGGGGTCTGGGCGCATGGCCATGCAATATAGTGCTTGCATATCGATTAAGCTGCATTATAATGCATCACCGACAGAATGCAAGCGGTGCATCGTGAGCGCGCGACCAGGAGCCCAGATGCCTGACCTGACGATCCTCGTGGGGACGATGACCGGGAACGCCCAGCTCGTCGCCCAGGAGCTCGAGCTCATCCTCGACGACGGCGAGACCCGGGTGCAGACGCGCCTCATGGACGGCCTCGATGCGAGCGCGTTCGCTGCCGGCGGCCTGTTCCTCGTCTGCACGTCGACCTACGGCCAGGGCGACGTCCCGGACAACGCCAAGCAGCTCTATGAATCGCTCATCGCCATGCGACCGGACCTCTCCAACGTGCAGTACGGGGTCGTGGCGCTCGGCGACCGCACCTACGCGGAGACCTTCTGCAACGGCGGCCGCCGGTTCGATGCCATCCTCGCCGAGCTGGGCGCCAGGCGGGCCGGCGAGATCCTTCTCCACGACGCCTCGAGCGGCGTGCTCCCCGAGGAAGCCGCCTCGGAGTGGGTCGGACCCTGGATGGCGCAGGTGCGCGAGCGAGCCGACGCCGCGGTCTGACCGGCAGGGTGGCCCGGAAGCCGAAGGAGGAGGGAGCATGGCTGCACTGAGCCACGCCGATCATCGTTCGAGCCCCCCGCTCGTCGAGATCCCCCGCGACTACAACGCCGCGCACGACCTGATCGAGCGCAATCTCGCCGCCGGCCGCGGGGCGAAGCTCGCGTACATCGACGACGCTGGCCGGTACACCTATGCCGACCTCGCCGAGCGGGTGAATCGGGCCGCGAACGCCCTGCGGGGCCTCGGCCTGCAGATGGAGGACCGCATCCTGCTGTGCCACTTCGACACGATCGACTGGCCGGCGGTGTTCCTCGGCGCCATCAAGGCCGGCATCGTGCCGGTCGCGGTCAACACGCTGCTCACATCGAGCGACTACGAGTTCATGTTGAACGACAGCCGCGCCAAGGCGCTGGTCGCCTCGGAGCCGCTGCTGCCGCAGTTCGCCGCGATCCTCGGGAAGTGCCCCCACCTGAAGCACGTCGTCGTGTCGGGCGCCAATCCGCACGGCCATGCGCGCCTGCAGGACCTGATGGCCAAGGCCGGCGCGTCGCTCGACCCCGCGCCGACGACCTCCGACGACGCCTGCTTCTGGCTGTACTCCTCGGGATCGACCGGGCAGCCGAAGGGGACGGTCCACGTCCACTCGAGCCTCATCCAGACCGCGGAGCTGTACGGCCGCGCGGTGCTCGGCATCCGCGAAGACGACCTCGTCTTCTCGGCGGCGAAGCTCTTCTTCGCCTACGGGCTCGGCAACGCCCTCACGTTCCCGCTGGCGGTCGGCGCGACGGCGCTGCTGATGGCGGAGCGTCCCTCGCCGGGGTCGGTGTACGACCGGCTGAAGTCGCATCGCCCGACGATCTTCTATGGCGTCCCGACGCTTTACGCGGCCATGCTTGCGGCACCGAGCCTGCCGCGCCGCGATGAGCTCGCGTTGCGCGTGTGCGTCTCGGCGGGCGAGGCGTTGCCCCCCGACATCGGACGCCGCTGGACCGAGCACTTCGGCGTCGAGATCCTCGACGGCATCGGCTCGACCGAGATGCTGCACATCTTCCTGTCGAACCGTCCCGGGGAGAACCGCTATGGCACGAGCGGCAAGCCGGCCCCCGGGTACCAGGTGCGCGTCGTCGACGAACACGGCGGCGATTGCCGCCCGAACGAGGTCGGCGATCTGCTCGTGGCCGGTCCCAGCGCGGCCGCCGGCTACTGGAACAACCGCGACAAGAGCCGCTCGACCTTCATGGGCGCCTGGACGCGCACGGGCGACAAGTACACGCATGACGACCACGGCTACTACACGTACGGGGGGCGCTCGGACGACATGCTCAAGGTGAGCGGCATCTTCGTCTCGCCGTTCGAGGTCGAGGCGGCGCTCGCCTCGCACCCCGACGTCCTGGAGGCGGCGATCATCGGCGTTCCGGACGAGTCGGCGCTCATCAAGCCGAAGGCGTTCGTCGTCACCAAGCCGGGCGTGCCAGGCACGCCCGCGCTGGCGGAGGCGCTCAAGCAGCACGTCAAGGACCGGCTCGCCCCCTACAAGTACCCGCGGTGGGTGGAGTTCGTCTCCGAGTTGCCGAAGACCGCGACCGGGAAGATTCAGCGGTTCAAGCTGCGGCAGCGTGAGGTAGGCGAGTCGCCGGGGCTTCCTGAGAATTAACGCGACTAATCGCTGTTAACCATCTGAATAAACTAGTTTAGTTCATCTTCCTCTCGCGGGGGCTGCAGCCCGCCAGGGCCCTGGCAGCCCTGAAATCCCTTAAAGTTGAGCAAAATGGTCAGGTTTGGTAAACTTGACTGTGTTCCTCGGCTTTTGGTGCCGCGGAAGCACTTATAGAGAACTGGAGGCAGACATGCGTCTGACCACGAAAGGGCGGTTCGCCGTCACCGCCATCCTCGACCTGGCCCTGTCCCAGAAGGGCGGCCCGGTATCGCTGGCGGGGATCAGCGAGCGACAGGGCATCTCGCTGTCCTATCTCGAGCAGCTCTTCGGGAAGCTGCGCCGGAGCGCGCTCGTCACCAGCGTGCGCGGCCCAGGCGGCGGCTATCTCCTCGCCAAGAGCCTCGACGAGGTCTCGGTCGCGGACATCATCCGCGCCGTCGACGAACCGATGGACACCACGCAATGCGGGGGCAAGGAGAACTGCCACGACGATAAGAAGTGCCTCACCCACGACTTGTGGGCGGGGCTGAACGACCGCATCTTCGAATATCTGAGCTCGGTGAAGCTCTCGCACCTCGTCGCGAAGGCGCGTGAGCGTCCGGCGACCGCGCCGATGGTGGATATGCGCGGAAAACGCTCCGCCCCGAACGACACCAGCGCGGTCCCCGCCTGAGATCCCCGGAGAACAAGCAAGTGGCAATCACACTTACCGAAAGCGCAGCCCGCCAGATCAAGAGCTCGGTCGCAAGATTCGGCGGGATCGGCTTGCGCCTCGGCGTGAAAACGGTCGGCTGCAACGGGCTGGCCTACACGTTCGACGTGGCGGAGGAGGTCGGCGCCGGCGACACCCTGTTCGAGGCGCACGACGCGAAGGTCGTCGTCGACGGCGAGGCGCTGGCGTACCTCGACGGCTCGGAGCTCGACTACGTGCGCGAAGGCTTCAAGCAGATGTTCAGCGTGAGGAACCCGAACGTCGACTCGACCTGCGGCTGTGGCGAGAGCTTCAAGGTTCGGGAGGCGCAGGAATGAGCGCCGTCCTCCAGAACCTGATCGAGCAGCCCTACCGGCACGGCTTCGTCACCGACATCGAGGCCGACACCGCGCCCAAGGGGCTCTCGGAGGACACCATCCGCCTCATCTCGCGGAAGAAGGGCGAGCCCGAGTGGCTGCTCGAGTTCCGCCTGAAGGCGTACCGCCACTGGCTCACCATGAAGGAGCCGACGTGGCCGAACGTGAGGTATCCGCGGATCGACTTCCAGGACATCATCTATTACTCGGCGCCGAAGCCGAAAGCGAAGCTCGCCTCGATGGACGAGGTCGACCCCGAGCTGCGGCGCACGTTCGAGAAGCTCGGCGTGCCGCTCCACGAGCAGAAGGCGCTCGCCGGCGTCGCGGTCGACGTGATCTTCGACAGCGTGTCGGTCACCACGACCTACAAGAAGCGGCTGGCCGAAGCCGGGGTCATCTTCGGTTCGATGTCCGAGGCGGTTCGCGACCATCCGGATCTGGTGCGCAAGTATCTCGGCACGGTCGTGCCCTACGGCGACAACTTTTATGCCGGGCTCAACTCCGCGGTCTTCACCGACGGCTCCTTCTGCTACATCCCGAAGGGCGTCAGGTGCCCGATGGAGCTGTCGACCTACTTCCGCATCAACACGGAGTCATCGGGACAGTTCGAGCGCACCCTCATCGTCGCGGAGGAAGGGGCGTACGTCTCGTACCTGGAGGGCTGTACGGCGCCCAAGTTCGACACCAACCAGCTGCACGCCGCGGTCGTCGAGCTCGTCGCGCTCGATCGCGCCGAGATCAAGTACTCGACGGTCCAGAACTGGTACGCTGGCGACGAGAACGGGGTCGGCGGCATCTACAACTTCGTCACCAAGCGGGGCTTGTGCAAGGGTGCGAACTCGAAGATCTCGTGGACGCAGGTCGAGACCGGCTCGGCGATCACCTGGAAGTATCCGTCCTGTATTTTGCAGGGCGACGGGGCGGTAGGCGAGTTCTACTCGGTCGCGCTGACCAATCACAAGCAGCAGGCCGACACCGGCACCAAGATGATCCACATCGGGCGCGACACCCGCAGCCGGATCATTTCGAAGGGCATCTCCGCGGGCGAGTCCAACAACAGCTATCGGGGTCTCGTCCAGATCGGGCCGAAGGCGGAGAACGCGCGCAACTACTCGCAGTGCGACTCGATGCTGATCGGCGGCGAGTCCGGGGCGAACACGTTCCCGTACATCCGGGTGCAGAACCAGACCGCCAAGGTCGAGCACGAGGCGACGACCTCGAAGATCGGCGAGGAGCAGCTGTTCTACTTCCAGAGCCGCGGCGTCGACATGGAGGCCGCCGTGTCGATGATCATCAACGGGTTCGTGAAGGACGTGTTCACGCAGCTCCCGATGGAGTTCGCCGTCGAAGCGGGTCGCCTCCTCGGCCTCAAGCTCGAAGGAAGCATCGGATGATCAGGGCCGGCGCGAGGATCCTCCTCGAGGTCCGCAACCTCTCCACGAAGGTCGCCGGCATCGAGATCCTGAAGGGCGTCAGCCTGACGGTGCGCGCGGGCGAGGTCCACGCGATCATGGGCCCGAACGGCTCGGGAAAGAGCACGTTCGCGAAGGCGCTCGTCGGCCACCCCGCCTACGAGATCACGAGCGGGGCGGCGACTTTCGAGAGCCGGAACCTCTTCGAGCTGTCCGCCGAGGAGCGCGCCCGCGCGGGGCTCTTCCTCGGGTTCCAGTATCCGGTCGAGATCCCGGGCGTCGCGAACGCGCAGTTCCTGCGGCTCGCCTACAACACGATCCAGGCGGCGCGGGGCAAGGACGAGCTCGACCCGCTCGAGTTCGACGACTTCGTGCGCGAGAAGATGCAGCTGCTCGGGATGGACCCCGCATTCCTCGACCGTAGCGTGAACGAAGGCTTCTCGGGCGGCGAGAAGAAGCGCAACGAGATCCTGCAGATGGCGCTGCTCGAGCCGAAGCTCGCGTTCCTCGACGAGACCGATTCCGGCCTGGACATCGACGCGCTGCGGGTCGTCGCGAACAGCGTGAACCGGCTCATCACCCCGGACAACGCCATCGTCCTGGTCACGCACTATCAGCGGCTGCTGAACCACATCCTGCCGGACTACGTGCACGTGATGGACGGCGGCCGGATCATCAAGACCGGCGGCAAAGACCTCGCGCTCGAGCTCGAAAGCCGCGGCTACGACTGGGTGGCCGAGGAAGCAGCCGCCGCCTGACGACCGATGACGACTGCGACGGTCAATCCCTGGCTCGCGAGCCTGCTCGCCGGCCACGCGAGCGTCCCGGCAAGGCCGCACGGCTGGGTGAACCGGCTGCGCGGCGACGCGCTGGAGCGGGCGCACGCGCTCACCCTGCCGACGATCCGCCAGGAGGACTGGCGGTTCACCGATCTCTCGCCCCTCTACCAGTTTGCATTCCGGGCGGCGGCGCCGGCCGCCGTTCCCGCAGGGCTCGGGCTCGAGCCGGTGATCGCTCCGGAAGCGGGCGCGCGGCTCGTCTTCATCGACGGACAGTTCGTTCCCGCGCTCTCGACCTTGGCGTCGGACGGCGTCATCGCGACGACCCTCGGCGCCGCGTTCGACGCGCACGGCGACCTGGTGAGGTCGCAGCTGGCGCAGCTCGCGCCCTTCGGCGACGACGCCTTCCGCGCGATCAACACCGCGTATCTCGCCGATGGCGCGCTGGTGCTCGTCGCGCGCGATGCCGTGGCGAGATCGCCGGTGCAGCTGATCTTCGCGACCACCCAGGCCGACGTCGCGACCCACCCGCGCTGCCTGGTGGTGGCCGAGCAGGGGAGCGAGATCACCGTGATCGAGGATTACGTGGGCCTGCAGGACGGCGCGTCCTGCGTGAACGCGGTGACCGAGATCGCCGTCGGGCCGAACGCCCACGTGCGCCACGTGCGGCGGCAGCGCGAGAGCCCCGCGTCGTTCCACATCGCGACCTGCGCGGTGCGGCTCGAGCGGGATGCCTCGTACAGGTCGGTCGCGGTAGCGGTCGGCGCACGCATCTCCCGCTATAACCTGAACGTCGTTCAGGCCGGCGAGGGGACGAGCTGCCAGATTGACGGCCTCGCGCTCATCCGCGACCGGCAGCTCGCCGACACGCACAGCTTCATCGACCACGCGCATCCCCACGGCACCAGCCGGCAGCTTCACAAGTGCGTCGTCGGCGGCCACGCGCACGCGGTCTTCAACGGCCGGATCATGGTGCGCCAGGGCGCGCAGCGGACCGACTCGGCGCAGGCGAGCCGCAATCTCCTCCTGTCGCGGCGCGCGCACGTCGACACCAAGCCGCAGCTCGAGATCTTCGCCGACGACGTGAAGTGCGCGCACGGCGCCACGGTCGGCCAGCTCGAAGCGGAGGAGCTGTTCTACCTGCGGAGCCGCGGCCTGAGCGAGCCCGTCGCGCGCGGACTCCTCACCTACGGCTTCGCGGCGGAGATCGTCGACCGGATTCCAGTGCGGTCGATCGTGGAATCGTTGCGGCGGACGGTGCTGCAGGAGACGCGAGGCGAGGAGCTGGCATGACCGCGACCACTGCGCTGCGCGCGGATGCAAAGCGCTCGACCGCGCTCGAGCTCGAGCGCTTTCGCGTCGACTTCCCGATCCTCGGCAACGTCAGGGTCCATGGGAAGCCGCTCGTCTTCCTCGACAACGCGGCCTCGAGCCAGATGCCGCAGCCCGTCATCGATCGGATGGTGCACTACCGCACCTGGGAGCACGCGAACATCCACCGCGGCGTCCACTACCTG
>Ga0184639_10000403_pt1 | contig 16391 bp, 18 predicted proteins | sample PLM31_170_b2_FD_133155 | JGI IMG/M metagenome (GOLD analysis project Ga0184639, IMG submission 133155) | Groundwater sediment microbial communities from an aquifer in East River, Colorado, USA - PLM3-1_170_b2 | ecosystem: Environmental > Terrestrial > Soil > Riparian zone | place: USA: East... | reverse complement strand
GTCCTTTGGATAATTGTTTCAATCCCCGTTTGGATAGCCGCCAAGATCCTCACGCTGGGACGTGCAAAATTTACGCGTGCAATGCTGGTGACTGCAGTCGGGCCGATTGTTTATGCAATTGTGTTTTTCCTTTCCTCCGCAGTGTTGTCAGTAGCGTTTGGCGACAATCAGGGCTGGCTCATCCCTGCTGCATTTATCATTGCATTCGTTGCGTGGATCGGCGTCTTCAAGAAGGGGTTCGACACGGGCTGGCTCCGCGCCCTGGGGATTGCTATACTGGCTACCGTAGTGTTTGCCGTCATAGGCGTTATCATCACATTGATAATACAGGCAATAGTCCCCGGAGCTCCGCCGATCACGCCCATTCCTCTGCAGCAGGCCTAGGCTACTTGACGGCAGCGTATTCCCGTTCAGCCCACTGAACTAGGGACAGAAGATCTTTGGCTGCATAGTCCGAGCTCTCTTCGGCGACCTGCTGCAGCTCCACTGTGGCCGACACTGCCACTCGCAGCTCGCCCTTCAGCCTGCCCTTCAGCGCCTTTGCAGTCGATGACAGGAAACGGAGCGAGCCTTCGCCGGAAGAAAAGATGCATATTATCATAAGCCCGCGCTTGTTACTCCAGACTCGAGAAACGTAACGCTGGAAGTCGATGTCAAAGAACGGGTCAATCTGATCCTCCACGTCGCCTATGTAAAGCGAGTCCCAGCCAAGTACCTGAAATGCCACGGCCGCGCTTTTGGCCAGGAGTACTTTATCATCAGAGCCGGCAACAAAGAGCGCGCTTGCGTGACTTTTTCTCTCGAGGGGATGCGCATTGAATTTCACGATATCGACAAGCTCCATCATCAGGTTAAGAAGAAACGCGCGTTCAGTCTTGTCGAGCCGGCCCCTGCTGTACAATTCACCCATGGTATTGGCCGCCGGCAGGACAACGTCAGTAATCACCTTTAACTGATCCACGTCGGAATTCAGTACACTGATCAGTATGTTGCGAGCCTGCTCTTCCTCGCCAGCCAGCAGTGCGCCTATTACCTTTTGTTGCACCTGGATGTAGTTTATCGGAAATTCAATGTCCGCAACGCCGCTCTCGAGTACCCAGACATTCACGGGGCCGATCTTTTTCTTTTTTACAAGCCCCACCGCGTTCATGACGTCAAGGTATTTCGTAATCGTCATCCTGTTTATGCCGGTCCTATCAGCGAGCTCGATTCCGGACAGGCCCATCCCACCTGCGCTTTGCAAAATATCAACTATTTTGCGCTTGACTTCATCAAGCGTGTAGCGCCGGTACACGATCTATCTGTGATTTTGCGTGAGATAAAACCCTTTTTACCTGCGCTGTTTCTTTTTGGGCATCTTCCTTGAGCTAGATATGAGATCTGTCAGCGCGTTGAAGGCCTTGCCCACTTGTTCCATTTTTACAAGCATTATTGTGTCGGTGTAGCAGCTAACCGTGTCCTCAATGTTGATGTGCCGGCGGGCAAGCTGGTTGTAAAGCGCTATCGCGCAGCCTGGAGTCTTGATTATCTCCTCCGGACTGTGCACGATAATCGCTGCCAGATCATCCTCTATTTCCAAAATGTCGTCCTGAGCGAACATCGCCTTGACGTCTTCAAGAAGCACGTCGTCAAAAACGAGAGTGATCGACATTATGCTTTCAGACACGCTGATAAAATTGTCCGCGTTCTGGGTGAGAGCCTTTGCCACCTTTTCAATCGTCTTTTTTGTCTTTGCTGCCGATACTTTCGCCACGTCCGTCTTTACGCTGACCGTGCTGCCAGCAAGTATTGACGCTATTGGCTTTTCTGGGACGTTATAGTCACGGCGTGAGCGCTTCAGCGCGGTGACAATGCTCTCAAGACTTGTGTTTTTTCCCAGCATCTGATCTATCTTTGGTTTGATAATTCTTGCAAGCGCGCTGATGTTGCAGTAGTCGCGTTCGAGCGAATCTTGGAAGGACAAATCGTTGTTGACGACCTCTTTAACCGCGTCTGTTATGGATTTTTCGCCGCTGACCAGCATCGGTCATGATCACCTTTATTTAGGTCATTCCTGACCAAAAAATATAAATGTAGTGTTGCAACCGCAACGCATGTACATAATTCATGGCTGGAAGTAACGGCAAGGTAGTCCTTGCATACTCGGGAGGCTTGGACACTTCTGTTTGCATCCGCTATCTGCAGACGCTACACAAGCTCGATGTGATTACGGTGACGGTGGACTGTGGGCAGGAGGATGATTTCAAAGACATAGAGAAGAAGGCCAAGATGATCGGCGCGGTCAAGCACGTATACGTGGACGCCCGGGAAGAATTTGCCAACGAGTACGTGGCACGAAGCATCAGGGCTAACGGTCTATATCAGGGCAAGTACCCGCTTGCGACTGCACTTGCGCGCCCGCTTATAGCGGCGAAGGCAGTCGAGGTTGCAAACCGCGAAGGCGCTGCGGCAATTGCGCACGGCTGCACAGGAAAGGGCAACGACCAGATAAGGTTTGACGTGACCATGCGAGCGCTCAATCCTAACCTGAAAATTATCGCTCCAGTAAGGGACATGAACCTCACGCGAGATGTCGAAATCAGGTATGCAAAGGAACAGAATATCCCGCTGAGCGCTGAGGCCAAGCAGTACAGCATAGACCTCAATTTGTGGGGTCGAGCAGTGGAAGGCGGCAACATCGAAGACGCAGGTTTTGAGCCTCCGAAGGAGGCCTTTCAGTTCATAGATTTCTCCAACGATAAGGCTGGATACCTTGAACTTGAATTCGCGGCCGGCATCCCAGTAGCTGCGGATGGCAAACGCATGCCGCTAATCGATCTGATAGCGTATGTAAATAACGTGGCCGGCGCGCATGGGGTAGGAATAGTGGATCACATTGAAGACCGCGTCGTCGGGATCAAGTCAAGGGAAGTATACGAAGCGCCCGCTGCAATCGCGATAATAGAAGCGCACAAGGACTTGGAAAAAATGGTTCTGACAAAACACGAGCTTGACTTCAAGCGAATGGTAGACGAGCAGTGGAGCTGGCTTGTTTACTCTGGATTGTGGCAGGACCCTCTGCGCTCCGACTTGGATAAGTTTATAGATGCAACTCAGGTGCGAGTTAGCGGAAAAGTTAGACTGAAGATGCAAAGGGGATCTCTTCGAGTAGTTGGCAGGGAATCGAAATATTCCCTGTACAAAAACGACCTGGCAACGTACGCTGCCGGGTCAACTTTTGACCAGAATCTGGCGCGGGGATTTGTTGAGCTATGGGGTCTGCCGTCGATCATCGCGAATTCTGTCGCGAGCGGTGCTGCAGGCCAGAGAAAAATCAAAAAGGAGGAAAAAAATGAAAACAAAAGTTGAATGCCAAGAATGTGGAGCCGAGATCAGCGTTCCGGAAGATTCGGTGGTAGGCGAAATCGTCACTTGCCCCGACTGTGGCGGCGATTACGAGATTGCGTCCAAGGGCGAGAAAGTAGAGCTGAAGGCGGCTGAAACAGTAGGCGAAGACTGGGGACAATAAAATAATGGTGGAGCTCGCCATAGTATACGACAAGGTGCGCTTTGAAGAAAAGGCCCTGTACGAAAAAGCGCAGAAAAAAGGAGTAAAAGCGCAACTAGTGGACGCCAAGACCGTCTCAATCAGCACTGAAAGCAAGAAGAAGGACCTCGCGCTCGGCGACGTCGTAATGCAAAGAAGCGTAAGTCACTACCGGGGGCTTTACCTGACCGCGTGCCTGGAGTTCCTGGGATACCCTGTCATAAACAAATTCAAGGTGGGCGAAACCTGCGGCAACAAACTGTTGACGTCCCTGGTCCTTGCCAAGAGCAAAGTGCCGACACCCAAGACGCATTTTACATTCAGCGCCGAATCGGCGATGGAAAACATACGCAAGACCGGCTTTCCCCTTGTACTCAAGCCAATCGTGGGATCTTGGGGAAGGGGCGTTTTCCCGCTAAGGGACGAAGAAATGGCCGGGATCGTGGTAGAGATGCGGGAAGAAGACGACAGTCCGTTTGCCCGAATATATTATGTTCAGGAAATGATAGACAGGCCGCCTAGGGACATACGATGCATTGTGGCAGGAGACCAACTTGTCACCGCCATTTACCGGTATTCCGGAGAAAATGAATGGCGCACCAATATTGCCAGGGGAGGCAAGGCAGAGCTTGCCCAGATAAGCAAAGAGCTTGAAGATCTCGCCCTAAAGGCCGCAAAAGCTGTCGGAGGGGGCATACTCGGCGTAGACATGATGGAAGACAAGGACGAAGGGCTTATAGTGCATGAAGTTAACAACACTGTCGAGTTCCATGGTGCATCAAGCGTTTCCAAGACAGATATACCCGGCGCAATGATAGATTATGCTGTCAAGGTGGCAAAGAAGTGAGGATGACCTACATTGGGTCAGATATGACCAAAAAATATAAATGAGGATTTTTGAGGCAAAAATTCTATAAACAAGTGTGCAATTTTCTTGGAGAAAAGGGGAACAACTGAATGATCAAAGTCGGAGTAGTGGGCGCTTCAGGATACGTAGGCGGAGAGCTGTTGCGGCTGCTTGTCACCCACCCCAAAGTGGAGATAAGCATGGTGACCTCCAGGCTGAAGGCCGGCGAGTATGTCCACCGCGTGCACCCATCGCTTAAGGGATTTATCGATCTTAGCTTTTCGCCAATGGACATGGACAAGCTGGCAAGCTCATGCGACCTCGTATTCACATCCGTGCCGCATGGCAAGGCTAACAAAATAGTCAAGGATCTGTACGACAGGGGAATGAAGGTGATTGACCTTTCGGCAGATTTCAGGCTAAAGAACCCAAAAGACTATGTAAAGTGGTACGGATGGGAACATCCGTTCCCCGAAATGCTTTCGAAATCGGTTTACGGGGTGCCAGAGTTTCACCGCGAGGAAATAAAGAAGGCACAGCTCGTGTCATGCCCCGGATGCATGGCCGTTACATCCATGCTCGCGCTAAAGCCACTTATCGAAAACGACCTGATTGACCCGGACCACATAGTTGTGGACAGCAAGATTGGATCGTCAGGTGCAGGCCAGAAATCCAATGCGGGCACGCACCATGCAATGCGGTACGGCGTAGTGCGGCCATACAAGCCGGCAAAGCACAGGCACACGGGAGAAATAGAGCAGGAGCTGTCGCTTTTAGCAAAGAAGCAGATTAAGGTAAGCATGACTCCGCATGCGGTTAACATCGTCAGGGGAATACTCACAACAAATCACACGTTCCTCAAAAAGCCGGTGGAGGAGCTCGAGCTATGGAAGATGTATCGCAGCGCGTACAAAGACGAGCCATTCATCCGGCTGATTCGCGACAAGAAGGGCTTCTACAAGTTCCCTGACCCCAAGTTCGTGGTCGGCTCGAACTTTTGCGACGTGGGCTTTGACATAGACGAATACAACCAGAGGATAGTGGCACTTTCGGCATCAGACAACCTGATGAAAGGCGCCGCAGGCTCGGCCATACAGAACATGAACGTGATGTCAGGCTTGCAGGAGACCGAAGGGTTGAGATTTACTCCTCTTACGCCGGTATGATAGTCATCAAGATCGGCGGGAGCGTAGTCGAGGGGCTTCACCCTACGGCTCTTGCTGATATCAAAGCAATTTCCGAGAAGGAAAAGCTGGTCTTTGTCCACGGGGGCGGCAAGGAAGTGACTGCCACGGCAACAAAGCTTGGCAAGGAGCAGAAATTCATCGTCTCACCAGGGGGAGTACGGAGCCGATATACGGACAAGGAGACCGCGGAAATATACACAATGGTGATGTCCGGCAAGATAAACAAGGCCATAGTGGTCATGCTTCTGCGGCAGGGGATCAAGGCGGTAGGAATTGCCGGAATTGACGCGGGGATCCTCAAGGCAGAGCGCAAGAAAAAGCTGTTGATAATAAACGAAAAAGGTAGAAAAATGATGATCGACGGAGGATATACAGGCAAGATTAACGCAGTATATCCGTCACTTGTCCACAACCTTGTCACCAACGGCTACGTGCCGGTGATATCGCCGATAGCACTCAGCGAAGAATACGACTTCCTCAACGTTGACGGCGACAGGGCGGCTGCCTACGTTGCAGGCGGTGTCAAGGCCGACAGGGTGATATTCATTACCAATGTTAACGGGCTGATGCTGAACGAAAAGCTTGTCACAAGCATGACGCTTGAGCAGGCAAAGGCAGCGCTTCCCAAGATTGGGTTTGGAATGGAAAAGAAGATCCTTGCTTCCACAGAGGCACTCGAGATGGGTGTGAGGGAGGTCATAATTGCCTCGGGCTTGGTCGAAAACCCGGTTTCTTCTGCGATGGCTCACAGAAACTGCACGGTGATAACGAAGTGAATGGCGAAGATCAGCACCTGGCAAACCTATACCAGAGGTTTCCGGTGAACCTTGCAAGGGGCAAGGGCGCCAAAGTTTGGGACGTTAGCGGCAAGGAGTATATTGACTGCATGGGCGGCTACGGGGTTGCGCTTGTCGGTCACTGCAACGACAGGGTTGTGGCGGCAATCAAAAAGCAGGCAGAGACTCTGATAACGGCACACATGTCCGTCTACTGCGACATCCGGCTGAAATTCATGGAGAAAATGTCATCAATAGCGCCGCCGGGTCTGACGAAGATGTTTTTTTCAAACAGTGGCGCCGAGTCGGTCGAGGCTGCCCTAAAGTTTGCTCGCAAATATTCCGGCAAGCCCGGCGTCATTGCAATGAACGGAGCCTACCACGGCAAAAGCTTTGGAGCGCTGTCGGTAACCTACAACGAAAAGTACCGCAAGTCCTTCATGCCACTCCTGGAAGGAGTGAAGTTTGTCCCGTACAGCGAACCTGCCAAAATTGAAGAAGCAGTAGCTGACTCTACAGGGGCGGTTATTGTCGAGCCCATTCAAGGCGAGACAGGGATAATCGTTCCGCCCGATGACTTCCTTCCAAAGATAAGGGAGATCTGCACCAGGCGAAACCTCGTGCTGATATTTGACGAGATTCAGGCAGGCCTGGGCAGGACCGGCAAGATGTGGGCCGGGCAGAACTGGAACACCACGCCGGACATAATGTGTCTGGCGAAGGGAATAGCGGGAGGCATTCCCATGGGGCTTGTGCTTGCAAAACCAGAAATAATGGATTCAATGAAGCTGGGAGAACATTCGTCGACATTTGGAGGAAGCCCGATCGCATGCGCCGCCGGAACCGCGACGCTTGAGGCGCTTACTGAAGACAAGCTCGTTGAAAATGCTGCCAAGGTTGGAAACTACTTCAAGCAAGGCTTGCTGCGACTAAAAGAAAAGCACAGAATAATTCGTGAAGTGAGAGGACTTGGAATGATGCTTGCAGTCGAGCTGCGCTTCGATGTCAAAGATGTCCTATTTGACGGAATTCGCAACGGACTGCTGATGCTATACTCTGGAAGGAACATTATAAGACTACTTCCGCCACTTGTAATGGACGAAACGACGGTTTCCCGCGCAGTTGATATAATGGACTCTGTACTTACTGTCGAGGAAAAAAGAAGGAATGTCGGCTAGCATTGACCAGACAGACGAAAAAATTATTCGAATCTTGCAGCAGGATTCCCGCAAGGCGTTTGTGGAAATAGCCAACCAGATAGGGCTGTCAGAATCGGCAGTCAGGCGGAGGGTAAAGAACCTTGTAGCCGGTGGTGCAATCAGGCGCTTTACGGTTGAACTTGGCGCAAGCGACAAGACCAGCGCAATAACTCTAATTTCTGTAAGCTCGACTGCAGACACATCGGCAGTGTCAGGCAGACTGATGAAGCTGCCGGGTGTTGAAGTGGTCTATGAAATAACAGGGCAGTACGACATTGCCGCGATAATCGCAGCTCCGGCGATAGCCGAGATAAACAAGTGCATTGACGACATACGCAAGATAGAAGGTGTGTCTGACACTAACACCGTGATCATATTGAAGACAATCCGCTAGCCTCTTGCTAGTCCCTGCCTACGCTCGGGTTTTTGAATTTCAGTTTATGGATATAGACAAAATCATTCTTGCCAGAAGTCTTGCTGACAGCAAAGTGAAAGCCTATGAGTGGAGAAAATAGACCTGCTGTGATAGCGGCAAGCCCAATATCCTGAATGACAAGAACGATGTAGGCGGTTATTCCAATGCCTGTAAGGATCTCTATCCAGGTGCACGTGCAAAGCTGGACAGCTATCTCTTTCAACCGGTGTTGAACGTGAGCATGGTTTGTCAACTGCTCTCTCCATTCATTATCGATTCCAGGCAAGGTGATCACTCTTGTCCATATCCATAATGCAAGATTCCCGCCATAGGTATTAGAGCCTATTTCCAATTAGCATCCAAATTAATCCTGCTCAGGCGTTGCTAGGAAAAGAATGAAGACGGAAAGGTAATTCATATACTACCTGAATTCTAATAGGATGCGATGTCCAATAAACCGCGAGCCGATCCAGAGACTGCGAAATACAAAGAGAAATCCAGCGCAATACTTGGGATTTCACCTCGGATCCGCTATGCCGGCTTGACCAACAAATTCGGACGGACGCTTGCCGGGGGCTTGCGCAAAGGTGTGATGCCGCTGCTCAACCCCGATGAAGCCAGAAACGAACACTTTATCGAAGCGACGAGAAGCCAGCTCAGGAAAAACTTTGAAAAGTCGATAGGAAGGACCGAATACACACTTACCGTTAACGAAAAAGTCAAGATACTAACGCTCGCAAGCGAAGAACACTTTTACTACATAACCATGGACAAGGAAACGTCCGTTAATGAAATAATGGCTATAATAGAAGCTGCAAGAAAGCTGTCAAAATAAAACACTTGTTCACTGTATCGGATGCGAATTACTTTGCAAATGCCTTTAGCTTGCCACGCATCTCTCTGTCTTTGGAGATTGCCGGGTGCGCCGGGTCCGCCAGAATGACTTCGTGCCAGATATTCATGCCGTCCTTGTGAAGATAGTAAGAGCCGAGAACTTCCAGGTTGGGGAATTTTTCGTTCACCCTGCGCTCAGCGACTTTGCGCATGCTGATTCCCTGCTTGATGTGCACAACTCCAAGATGCTTGGGCCTTCTGCCTGAAACCGGCCTTTGCTTTCTCATGCCGCCCCTGCCTACTCGAACCCTGACAACCACAATGCCTTGCTTTGCCTTGTATCCTAGTCTTCGTGCTCTGTCCAACCTGCTTGGTCTTTCTATCCTGTGGATTGTGGGCTCGCTCCTCCAGGCGATTGCCTTGGATTTTAACTCGTCAGAGTTGGTCTTCCACATCTTGAGCCATGTCTGAGCCATGTAGCTGCGCATAATGTTATACCAATCCCGTGAATTCCACCCCTTAATAATCTATATTACGCCGCGCAAAATCTGGATTACCTTCTCCGCGATGACAATGGCCGCCAGCTGTTGCGCCTCCTTTGTCTGCGCACCTATGTGGGGAGTGCAAACCAAATTCGGCAGGCCGAGCAGCTCCTTGTTGGTCGGAGGCTCGACTTCAAAAACATCCAGTGCCGCGCCTGCCAGCTTGCCGGATTTCAGCGCCTCGTAGAGGGCATTTTCATCGATGATTTCGCCCCTTGAGGTATTGATCAGATATGCTGTCGGCTTCATTCTTGCCAGTCTGTCCGAGTTGAACATGTGTTTTGTCTCTTGCGTTGCCGGCACGTGGCAGCTGACAAAGTCCGAACTGCTCAAAAGTGTGTTAAGATCCGTTACTATCATGCCAGTTTCGCTGATGAATTCGCGGCTAATGGGAATAGGATCGTAGCCGATAAGGTTCATTCGCAGGGACCTGGCCAGCCTTCCTAAATGGCGGCCGATGTTGCCAACACCTACTATGCCCAGGTACTTGCCGGAAAGTTGGGAGCCCATCAGATCTTTTTTGACCCAGTTGCCTTTCTTGGTTTCAGAATCTGCCCTGGGTAGGCTTCTTGCCAGCGAGATCATCAAGCCAATAGCAAGCTCGGCGACAGCAATCGAAGCGGCTTCCGGCGCGTTAATGACCCGAATTTTTCTTGATTCGGCAGCCTGGACGTCCACGTTGTCCAGCCCGACACCTACACGCGCGATTATCTTTGCACTTGCAGCAGCTTCGATAATTTCTTTTGTAATTTTGGTCCTGCTCCGAACAATGATAACGTCATAATCTTTGACAGAGGAAATCAATTCCGGCGGCTTGATCTCCGGCCTGTAGTCGACAGTAAGGCCAGAGCGCTTCATGCTGTCTATCCCAGCCTGATCGATCGAATCACAAACGAGAACTTTGCCGCTGACTTGCACAGGCGGTTGAAAATCCAGTAGTAATATAATACTTTTGAATGTTATTTTGCATCTAAAACAGCCCTATTTTTTGGAGTTTTTTGATTTCATGATTCCTCGCTTTTTGTATGGTGCGGCGGGCTCCTATCTGCGATCCCAGAGGGATACGGGACAATATAGGGACGGGCCTAAGCATTTTTTTCTCAGGATCGCCAACGGTGCCATAATTAGGCGATCATGAAACTCGATACTATGCAGGCATGCTGTGGTAAATCACCTGCTTCGAATATTATCCAATGATCCCTCAAACGAAGCAAAGGTAGCTTCCCAGACTGGAACGAAACGATTCTCTGCTCCTGTCAAGATCGGAACAGCTGCAAAAGCAAAAATTTTGGTGGACCTCCTATCGTTATTCCAATCGCTCAATAAGATTCGAGATATTCATTCATCTGGTACCCATTTGTCGACGATCTCCGGCAAGAATTTTGACAATCTTATTGCCCTCGCTTTGCCCCGCACCAAAGCCGGTACAACCCCTAGTGCTTGAGACTCATTTTCCGCTTCTATTACGGTCCAGCCTGTGTGAACCCCGGCTTCGCAGCCCCAATCAAAATTATTCAGATAACCTAAAGATTGGACTAGTTTCACAGCTAGTTTGCAATCATGGATCGTATGAGGAGACTCGACTAGAAATCTGTCCATGAATGCTCATTAGGCTCCCAATATATAGAGATTAGCTGTTCACGATAGGACCCTGTGTGCAGGCATCTAACGCGTTTACGACTATCATATCGGTCAGATAAAGGCGCAAACGACGATGTTAACTGAGCCATCGATCCTGCTAATTAAAAAAGAAATTGAAGGCCCCCTGTCATTTTTTGGCTAGCGCCAAGATCCCGCCTATGATGCTTAGTATCGCACCTACCAAAAAGCCGCTTATTCCAACGAGTCAAACAATTCCTGAAATAGGTATCGCGATACCCCAGTTAGTTGCAGTTTCTGGTTTCTTGTAAATCGAGTAGCCACCTAGAATTGACACTGCGCCAGCGCCGATCGAGATTGCTGACACTATACATCTAGGTCCATTTTTGGGAGATCATACTGTCATAGCTATTGTCGGGCCGGTTATCGGATTATTTTTCGGGCATGCAATACTTGCGCTAGGAATCGCAAAGGGTGTAGGATACGCTCGGACACCCATATCGAAAACAATGAGCTAGAACTTACGTTATTAGTTTCCTGCACCCTGGCCGTCCATGGACAATATTGAAAAGATAGAACACAACAAGGCGTAAGTACGGTTAAATAATGTGGAACATGATATTTGAAATAAACCGTGCAGCGAAGCCCACCGACTAATTCATTACCTTATAGTTTATCCCATCCCAACCGGAAGGTGCTCCTTGCCTTTGCGCTCTTTGGATTGATTGCCGGGATACTCTTGATACTTGATAGCCAGAGATATGAGCAGGACTTCTTTCACACATTGAACTTATGGCTGAATTATCCCACAATCGTTGCGCTAATGATTATCACCGGGGAGAATTTTCTACTGCCCATGCCGATACCAATTTGGAATGTGTTTGAAATCTTGTTAACTATTGGCATATGGACTCTAATCGGTTTCATAGTTTACTGTTTCTATAAGGTTTTTACAAGTAGGGCAATAGAGTGATCATGACCACGATGTGGTCCCCCTCTCCCCAAGGCGCTAGCTAGGTTATAATCAGCATTCTCGAGCTGGCTTCATGGCATGCCGCAACAAATGCGAGGCTATCGGCATCAAGGGCCATAACGGAAGTTTGTACGATCTCGGAATGCGGTACTGCCCTACCTGCGCCGTGTTTCTATATACGAATCGTAAGAATGATTGAGATCGACGAAAGTGTGATCCCTTGGCGATAAAAGTTTGAGGATGGAAAAGATCGCAATTTCGATAGCTTCCTTTGGGAGGCTATTGTGTCTCGTTTTTATATAAGAAAGGTAGAACTGGAATCATGTCAAATATCCTTCTGTTAGCCGGAGTAGCCATTGCGGCGGGTCTGCTCCTTGCGGCAATCAGTTTATCTATTTCAAATAGCGCCGCGCAGCCAGAGTCAATGAATCAGGAAGTACAGGGACAAGCTCAAATGAACATGGATGAAAGAGAGAAGAGTGAAAGACCATCAGTTCAGTTCGCATTGAACAAGAAATACATGGACTATAAAGATGGCGTATTCAGGGTCAAGGTGGGAGCAGGCAATCATATAGCTCCACTCACTTTGTTCTTTCCAAACCATGCAGAGATTAAGGTAGGTGAAACCGTCGTCTTTTACAATCCGACTCGCGTATCTGAACCCCATACAGTAACTTTCATAACGGACACTAGCACCTTTGCCGACTTTGTCGCGCCGTATGTCTTGGAAAATGAAACGGACATCACTCCTCTTCCACCGAACGCAAATGCAGAACCAATAGTGATGCCTGGTCCAGGCGGGAAGAATGTGATTCTGGCTCTGAATAATCGGTCATTCAGTCCAACTGTGATAGATTCTTCAGGAAACTCGACGTATCTCCCGCTCAATGCAAATTACACAATGACTGGAACAGAAAAATATCTCAACTCTGGATGGATCTGGCCAACAGGCCTATCGCCGCCAGGTCTTGCCCCAATCGATTCGTTCTCTGTAACCTTCGATAAAGAGGGCACATACAACTACATTTGCGTAGTACACCCATGGATGAGCGGTGACGTGGTGGTAAGGTAGGGATTCAGGACCGCTCAGCCCTTTTTTTGTTTACGTAATCTGCAAAATCACTGCTTTTGTTGTGCTGGAGAGAACCTTTAGGGTCCGTTATCCGCTTCTTCTAAGAATACCTTTTGAGCGTTACATCCCTTTTCCAAAATATGTTCTTCGCGCTGTGATCCGGCAATTTCTATCAGCCGGCCCTCGGAACTTTTGAATCGACACGAATCGCAGACTACGATATATTTACCGCTTGTGATATTCTGCCCGTACTTTCTGACCCAAGTTTTCCTGATATACTTTGCATGCTTGACCTTGAAACATTCATGATTTTCTGCGATCCTGTGATTCACACAGAATTTCTGCTTGCAATATGTACAAACGTAGGGAAAGGGTTCATTCTTGCCGCATGAAGCGCATTGAACCAAATGCAGCGGCAGCAGTAGACTAACCTCGATTTAAGTAATACTTCCAATTGTGAGGGTCCGAACGAAAGAAGGCATCTAGAGCAGGATTGGCGCGAGAGTCAGCAAGAATACTGTGGTTCCGACCAAAAGAGAAAGGGAAAGCTGCGGAGGTTTCATACTACAATTACTTCCATGCCGAAATAAAAGGAACTCCGAGGAGGCGATAGAACAATGATTACCGGGCTTGTTCTAAGTCAAGAACTACGGGACTTCCCAACATGTTCCAGCACAGCATAGGCTTTTACGTCTAGGCCAAGCCCTTGCGGAAATGCTAAAAAATAATCAGTGGGTGGCTTCCTTTGCCTCCCACAATGCGAACGTGTTGTCTTCTGTGTCCGTGCAAATCGCGAACCATCCATGGTCCGGGACTTCTGTCTTTGCAACTTTCACCTTGCCTCCAAGCTTTTCGACCTTTTTGGAATATTCTGCCACAGAATCAACACCGATGTAGTTTGTAATGGCTTGCTGTGGCTGCTGCCTTTGCATTATGCCTCCGCCTGCCACTGGCTCTCCCTTTTCGTTGGTTGTGGTGACGAACATCCAATACTCCATGGGACCCGGCATTTTTTCTGCCTTCCATCCGAATAGGCCGTTGTAGAATTTGTTAGCCCGCTCTATGTTGTCTGACGGTATTTCAAAATGAACTATTGTTGGCATTCTAATTACCTCTGTATAGTCACTATAGAAACGTAATATTAAAATCAGTAGGTAACGTTCCGGTAAGCGAGTATATGCCGAGTAAGTTAGAAATCGAGGAGACCCCGGGGTACCCCGCAGCTGCTGATCAGATAAAGCAGTGCCCCATCGATTTTACGTCACAGGTCATCGGCAAGAAGTTTACCTCGGTGATATTGCGGAACATGATATACCTTAACCAGAAAAGGTTCAACGAGTTTCTTGCAATAAAGGGCATCAATCCAAAGACACTGTCACTCCGGCTAAAGGAAATGCAGCGAAATGGCATCATAGATCGCAAGGTTTACGATGAGACTCCGATAAGGATCGAATATTCCCTCACAGAGAAGGGAAGAGCGCTGAGGCCGGTGCTAGAACAGATGATGGCGTTCTCCATGCGGTACTACTCAAAGGAAATATTCAAGGATGGCAGGCCCCGTACGGTCCCCGAGTTTTTCGGCTCAGACCCTCAGAAATTAATAATACGCGAGTAATTGCAAACCTTTCGACAGCAGTTTTTGACATATCCGAAAGAAAAAGCCTCGGCATTAACAACTCCACATTGTGGTATCATACGCACAAGCTGGCTAATGGAAACGACATTAAGGTTGATGCGAAAGTCTTCTCAAGACTGATTTGATCATTCGGAGATTCTCATCTTGCAACGTCTTGGGAGAACAATTCATGTTGCGGTAAGTTCAAACTTACCATGTGCGGTCCAACAAACTTGCTAAGTAAGTTATTGCTATCTGATTTAAATAATTAACTGGATACTATGTAGGCATGGTAAAAACTAAAAATTCTTTAGTAAACAATAATGATCCATTGAATACATCTCGCACTGTCCTGCGCATTGTAAACAGCGTCAAGACGATCGAAGGGGAGGGCTTTATAGTGCACAGGTCATTCCCAACGCACTTTCTTTCAGACCTTGATCCATTCATGCTGCTCGACGAAATGGGCCCGATGGATCTCGCCGCCGGAGAAGCCAAAGGTGCACCAGACCATCCTCACCGCGGCTTTGAAACAGTCACGTATTTGCTTGATGGCAGGTTTGAGCACAAGGACTCTCAGGGTCATTCTGGCAACCTTGCTCCTGGCGACGTACAGTGGATGACCGCCGGCTCCGGCGTAATACACTCAGAAATGCCAGAAAAAGAATTTGCACGCACAGGCGGACGGCTGCACGGGTTCCAGTTATGGGTTAACTTACCAAAGCGCGACAAGATGATAAAACCGCGCTACCAAGACAGCCAAAGCGCCAAGATGCCTGTTGCGATAGCTGATGATGGTCGTGTGAAGGTCAAGGTGATTGCCGGAGAAGCTCTTGGCAAGCGTGCCGTAACAGACACGCTGACCCCGATAATGTACTTGCACTTTACGCTCGAGCCTGGCGCAAAGACGGCACCGCCAGTTCCGCAAGATTATAACGCGTTTGCATATGTAATTGGCGGCAAGGGCCTCTTCGGGGTGGATGAAAAGCCTGCAGGGAGAGAGCAGGTTGTGTTGTTTGCCAATGACGGCAATAAAATATCGATAAAGGTACCAGACGACGCCACATCGCATCTGGATGTGCTGCTGATAGGAGGCGTTCCGCTGAAAGAGCCGGTTGCCCGCTACGGGCCGTTTGTGATGAATACCAAAGAAGAGATCAATCAGGCAATAGATGATTATAGAAACGGCAGGATGGGCAAGATTGACTTTTAATTCTTTTCTTCACCGCGAAAAGGAAGAAATAGGTCAAAAGAACTTAGGAAAAAACTTGGCACAAGCCTTGGGCGATCGGCTCCCGTTGGAAGAGAGAAGTTTCCTCTCCCTGATCAAAGCAATACCCCTAAAGACAAGGTAGTGCCATGAAGACTGGATCCGCATTATATGACTCTGCATCATAATGAAAATAATGATGGCGCAAATGATGGTCCAGTTACAGTTATTGTAACCAGGAAGGCCAAGACAGGAAAGATCAAGGAATTTGAGGAATGGATGGATGGCATCATACACGAAGCCATGAAGTTTGAAGGCCACATGGGAGTGAACATAATCCGACCTTCAGATACGTCATCGATTCCTGAATATGTCATTATCTTCCGCTTCAACACCTATGAAAACCTGACAAAATGGGAAAAGTCGGAGATAAGAAAAGAATGGCTCAAGAAAAGTTATGAAGTGACCGAGGGCGAGCCTACCGTCGAGAAGCAAACGGGTCTTGAGTTCTGGTTCACTCCACGTTCGGGCACTGCAAGCAGCAATCGTGACAATGCACCAGCCCCGATCTCTCCACCCCGCTACAAGATGGCGAT
>Ga0184639_10000402_pt1 | contig 16412 bp, 17 predicted proteins | sample PLM31_170_b2_FD_133155 | JGI IMG/M metagenome (GOLD analysis project Ga0184639, IMG submission 133155) | Groundwater sediment microbial communities from an aquifer in East River, Colorado, USA - PLM3-1_170_b2 | ecosystem: Environmental > Terrestrial > Soil > Riparian zone | place: USA: East... | reverse complement strand
GTAAGGAAAATGATTTAGAATGGCAACAAGACTTAGAAAAACACGAAGGCTCAGAGGAGGAAGACACATGGGATGGGGACAAATTGGCCAACATAGAGCAAGTGGTCACAAAGGTGGTCTTGGCAGGTCTGGTATGCACAAACACCATTTCATCAAGATGCTTCTAACCGATCCAAATCATTTTGGTCATGATTCTACTCACCCACCGCACCCAAACCTTGTGAGAAAGTGGCTTAGTGTAAGAGACCTAGATTCTTTCTTTGCGAAATTCGGAAAACAAGAAGGAGGAAAAAAGATTATAGATCTCATAGAACTTGGTTATGATAAACTTCTAGGTGGAGGTCAAACTAAAAATGCTTACACCATTAAAGTTGAAAGATTCTCTGCTTCTGCAGAAGAAAAAGTAAAACAAGCTGGGGGCGAGGTGCTTGCAGAAGCATGAGTGTAGAGGGAACACCTACCAATTTAATTATAAAATTTGTAAAAAAAGCTGAAAACTACATTCCACAAGTACCAAAACCAAAAAAGAAACTTTCCTTACAAGTTAGACTTGCATGGTGTGGATTAGCACTTTTAATCTACATGATAATGGCTCAGACTCCTTTGTATGGTGCAACAACTCCTCAGTTTGACTTTCTTGCATTTGCAAGAGTGATCTTTGCATCTCAACAAGGTACGCTGGTAGAACTTGGTATTGGACCAATAGTTACAGCAGGACTATTAATGCAGCTTCTGAAAGGTTCTGAAATATTTCACCTTGATTTCAAGAAAACAGAAGATCGAAGCCTGTTTCAGACTGCTACAAAACTAGTAACATACATTGTAATTATTGCCGAGTCTGCACTATACGGACTATCTGTTTATGGTCCAAACCTTCCATCTCCAGAAGCAGGGTATATTTTGATAGGCCAGCTGATGGCTGCTTCGGTTATAATCATGTTTTTGGACGAATTAATTCAAAAAGGATGGGGGCTTGGAAGTGGAATCAGTCTTTTCATTGCTGCAGGAGTAGCACAACAAATGCTGTGGAGTTTGTTTAGTCCAGTTCCTGCTGGAGATGGTGGTTTGACTGGGATAATACCATATCTTGCAGGTTCAATTATGAATGGCGGTAACTTGTTAGACGTTTTCTTCAGAGCTAATCAATTGCCTAGTCTTTTTGGTTTGTTTCTAACAGCAGGAATTTTATTGATTTTAGTTTATACACAGGGAATAAAAATAGAAATCCCGATTGTATCAACAAAGTACAGGGGATTTTCTGCAGTTTATCCAATCAAGTTAATGTATGTGTCTAACATTCCTGTAATTTTAGCATCTGCATTAACTGCAAACGCGGTGTTTGTAGGTCAATTGCTTTGGGCAAATTATAACTCAGGTAATAACAACCCATTTATGAATTTCATTGGCATGTTCGATCCATCAAGTCCTTCTACTCCGATAGGAGGAATATTGTATTACATCACACCGCCACGTGGACTTGATATAGCAGCATTAGATCCTCTACGTGCAGTACTGTATGTTCTATTTATGATAGGAATTGTAGTTTTGTTTGGAAGATTATGGGTAGAACTTGGTGGGCTATCAGCAAAGACAGCTGCTAAGAATCTTCTTGATGCTGACGTTCAAGTACCAGGTTTTAGACGCTCAAATGAACCAGTAGAAAATATACTACAAAAATACATCCCATCTGTTACTATTATTGGTTCTATGATTCTTGGTGTATTAGCAGGTGCATCAGACGTTCTAGGAGTTTTTGGAAGCGGAATAGGACTTTTGCTTACTGTGGACATTCTTATTAATTATTACAATTTGCTTATTAAAGAACAAGTAGAAACAGTAATGCCAAGGCTTGGTGCATTGCTTGGCAGAAAGTAGGAAAGTAGTCATTGTTGGAATACCAGGAGTAGGAAAAACTACTATAGTATCAAAAATTGTAGAAATGCTAAAAGCAAAAAAGATCGGTGTAAGCGTTTCAATTTTTGGTACCATAATGTTTGAAGAAGCACAAAAGAATGGAATCAAAAACAGAGATGAGTTACGTAAACTAGCGGTACCTGAACAAAAAAAACTACAATCTTTGGCGGCAAGAAGAATTGCTTCTATAAATGATGATGTTGTAATTGTAGACACTCATGCCTTCATTTCCACAAAAGAGGGCTTTTACCCTGGACTTCCGCATAATGTCTTAGAAATACTTATGCCTGATATCTTTATCATGATTACTGCAAGACCAGAAGAGATCTATAACAGAAGAATGAAAGATACGACAAGAGATCGTGATATTGTGTCTATTGATGCCATAAAAAAAGAACTCGATGTAACCAGTGCGATGTTATCCACTTGTTCGATTTTATGTGGTTCGCCAATAAAGATGATACTTAATTCTGAGGGAAAAGTTGATGAGGCTGCCAAAGCAATCGTAAATGGGATGGGGTATAACAATGGAAGTTAATTTCATTCTAGATTTCCTAAATTCAATATTGCTTCAGATCCCAGGTATTAGTCAAGGTCCACTTGGCAGTATTGATCCTATTGTCAAAGGAATGATTCCATCTGCATTAGGAATTGTTGGAATTGCAATTGGTCTTAATTTGTTCAATGCAGTAATAAGGAAAAAAATGGTTGATCAAAACAAGCTCAGACGACTAATGAAAGAAACAAAAGCTTGGCAAAAAGAGAGGATGGCTGCATTCAGAGCAAAAGATCAAGACAAGATAAATGAAATAAACAAAAAATCTGCGTATATGAACAAGATGAACATGGAACTAATGCAAATGAATATGCGACCCATGATGATTACATTCATACCTCTCATGTTGATCTTTTATTTTGTACTTCCACAACTGTTTGCATATACTGTAGCTATATCTCCAATATCTCTTAACTTTATACCTGGAGATATGTTCCAACTTACATGTACTGCAGAAAAAGTGATTTCACAACCAAACATATGTAAACACGAAAACGAGATATACTTTTGGGCATGGTATTTTCTTTCATCCATTGCCTTCAGTGGTCTAATAATGAGAGTCACAAAAACCACAATGGATCTAAAATAAGTTGTCAAAATCCGTAATAATTTCTGGTCCGCCAGCCATTGGTAAAACTACAGTGGCAAAGGGACTTGCAAAAGAATTTGGATTGAAATATCTTAGTGGTGGTGATGTTTTGAAAGAATTGGCAAAGGAACAAGGATTTCATACTGGTGGCGATGATTGGTGGGACACGCCAGAAGGAATGACATTTTTGAATCAGCGAAAAACAAATCAAGAATTTGATAAAAAAGTTGATGAGAAGTTAAAAGAATTATTCTATAAAGGAGATGTAGTAATAACCAGCTATACTCTCCCATGGCTTGTTAATGATGGAATTAAGATATGGCTTGCAGGTTCACAAGAAAACAGTGCAAAAAGGATGACTACTAGGGACAACCTCTCCTCAAAAAATGCACTTGAAATAGTAAAAAAAAGATATCAAGAAAACAAATTGATCTACAAAAAGCTTTATAATTTTGACTTTGGAGAAAACCTCTCAGTTTTTGATAAAATAATAAACACGGATGGTCTTAGTGCTGATGAAGTACTTTCAATCGCAAAATCACTAGTAAAAAATTTACTATGAAACTAAAACAACTACAAAATCTCAAAGTAATAGATCAAGATATTACAAATGAAGAATATGGCACATATTATGATAAGAGAACTGTAGAACAACTTCTAAACTATGGGTTGATAATTTTGGATAAACCAAACGGTCCTACTAGTCACGAAACCGTAGCATGGGTGAAAAAAATATTCGGCATTTCAAAGGCAGGACATAGTGGTACGCTTGATCCTCCTGTTTCTGGACTTTTACCAATAGGTTTTGGTGAAGCAACAAAAGCTTTGGCTGTACTGTTGCTGGGACCAAAAGAATATCATGCTCTGGGAAGATTACATTCACTACCATCAAACGAAAAATTGAAAGATGTTTTACAGCAATTCAAGGGTAAAATTCATCAAAAACCTCCGCAACGTTCTTCTGTATTACGTCAAACAAGGATTAGAACTATCTATGAAATAGAAGTGATTGAACAAAAAGAACGACTCTTACTTTTAAGAATTCTATGTGAAGCTGGAACATACATTAGAAAAATTTTCTATGATATGGGGGAGATATTGGGACCTGGTGCTACAATGATTGAACTAAGACGAACCCGAGTTGGACATTTTAGTGAAGATTCTAATCTTGTTAAGATGCACGATCTTGTAGACGCACATGCCTTATGGAAAGAAAACGGTGACGATTCTAAACTTTTGAAAATAATAATGCCAATAGAACATGCTCTTAGTGAAATAAAATCAGTCGTAATTAGGGATTCTGCAGTAGATGCATTGTGTCATGGCGCACAACTCGCAATTCCTGGTATTTTGGAAATTTCGTCCAATATGACAAGAGGAGATTATGTGGGAATATACACACAAAAAGGAGAAATAGTCGCTCTAGGCGAGGCACTATTGTCAGAATCTGAAATTATAGAAAATACAAAAGGATTTGCCTTTCAAACAAAAAGAATCATCATGGCACTAAATACGTATCCAAAAAACTGGCGTTCAAGAACTATAGTTAACAAATAAAAAGGAACAAAAAATAATTTCCATATTGATTCCTAAAGGTGCGTTAATTGGACTTGGCTCTGGCATAATTGTAGCAGCACTATTTGGTATTTTCTTGTCAAGTATGACTGATCAAGCTCCCGCATTAGTATACGTAGACGGTCCATCGCTCTACATCATAACAGAAAAAACAAACTTTAAGATTGGAGAAGACATCACTATCAAAATAGTAAATTCTGGAACTGTAGCATTAACGTTTTCAGACTCTTCTTATGGATTGAAAATTATTGGGCTTGACGGCAGAATGCTCTATTCTCCTCAATCATCACAAGTAATCTCCATATTGCAACCAAAAGAAGAAAAAATGTTTGTATGGGATCAAACAAAATCCGATGGTGACAAGGTAATTGATGGACGATACAAAATTGTTTCGAATACGATTCAAAATAACGGAAAAATGTTAGAGAAATCCCTCACAATAAACATTTTCAAATAGTCTCTTTTTCATATAATTGATAAAAATATTTCTAATGTTGTGTTATCCACCAAATAACGATATCAGAGAAGCACCTATGGAAGAAAACACATTAGCAAATTGTGCTACTATGTCATCATGTTTATCAGTTTTTTCCATAGATTTATTTTCTATATGTAAAGGCGGTTCTTCTGAAATTAATACGGTTTTAGGTTCTGTTTCATGGGTAGAATACACCGTCAAGAATGTTGATGTTTTCTCTTTATTATTTAATACGGTTGTATCTTGAGGAATAATTTCTAGAGCCTCGTCGTAGTATGATATGGCTTCTTGATATCTACCAAGACTAGAAAGTGCGTTGCCCTTATTGTTTAATGCAATTACATATTGAGGATCAATTTCTAGAGCCTCGTCGTAGTATGATATGGCTTCTTGATATCTACCAAGACTAGAAAGTGCAGCTCCTTTGTTAGCCAAAGCATGAATATTTTTTGGATCGGATTGAAGAGTTTTGTCGTAATTAAATATCGCATCCTCATATTTACAGAGTTGTGTTAGTCCTGGACCAGGATTATTATAATACGCAATTATGTTTTCATATGTGTCTTTTTCACAATTTACACTACTGTAAAAATAGACGGTTTCTTTTTCTGTTTCAGATGTTGTATCTTGTGTAACATCTGTGTTTTTAGTATTTTCATCATTAAATTTGGATGATTTTTTAATTTCTGATTTTTCTACCTTAGAAATATTTTTTGTTTGTAATGTATCTGGCGTATTGCTGATCACTGAATCTTCTGGTGATTTATTGATATAATCACTCAACGAATTTTCAACAAACATAAAAAATTCTTCTTCTGAAATATTTTCTTTAAATAAATCATCAATCATAATTCCTAATGGCAATTCCGTATCTTGAATCCATTGAATTAAAGTATTCTTGGAAATTCTATCATCTACATCTGGATTTATCAAACCTCTATTCAATAAATTACTAAAAAGTAATGCTAATTGATCATTACTTTCTTCTAAATAATACCAAGTAGCAAGATGTTCCAGGTCTGATTCTGAAAGCAAAAGAGAGTTTGACAATGCTGGGTCGGTATGTTCTGATATGTTAGGTTCTGTAGTTGATACACTTGCGTCTGTCTTTTCAAAAAACTCTATCTCAATATTTTGTTTGGTTTCAGGTCCGCCATATTGTGCAGTTAGTGAATAAGTTCCCTCTACTTTAAAATTCACATTGTATCTTGTCAAAAATGAGACAGAAAACGTCAGATCGGGATTCACGGTAGCAAGATAAATTCCAACTGGTACTCTATATGGATCAAAAATAGCTATGGTTACTTGCGGTTCTGATATAGTAGATACTTTGCCACTTATGATAATCGTATCCTCATCTTGATATTTTTTTTTATCTGTTTCAAAGGATATCACCTGTGGTAGTATTATGGGTGATTTCTCAACATTAGGAGTAACATCTGTCATTTCAACAGGTCCACTTTCAATTTCAAAAAGTGTCTCTGTTTTGAGTTTTCCATATTCTGCAGTAATGGCGTATATTCCAGATTTTTCATAAAATGGGGTATCTGCAATTATTGTTTTAGTAAAATGATTGGTTTCATTTAATTCAACACTATACGCACCAAGAATTTTATCATCAGGATCAAATATTTTGATGGCTATGACTGGCATCTTCTTATTTGTAACTTCACCTGAAATCGTAATTGGTTCGTTAGTGAAATATGACAACTTATCAGTTGAAATCAATATAGTTTCAACAATACCATCTCCTTCTGCTAAAGCAAATCTTGGAGTAAAACTTGAGCCTAGGATAAGGAATAAAAAAACAAAGATTATTGATTCTCGCATCACATGAGAGCAAACCGTCATTAAATATTTAATAATTAAGTAGAAATCATACTGACAATCAATTTTGGCTTGAAATTAAAACATGCTTGAATGCCAAGAAAAAAGTGATTCTAAGACGCTAAATAACGTAATATATAGTCAGTTTACAACGAAAACTAATTTGGCGAAAATAACTGCCGGGGTCGCCTAGCCTGGTAGGGCGCGCGCCTGGAAATGAATTTACCATAAAGCGCGTACTCGCAAGGGTTCGAGAGTTCAAATCTCTCTCCCGGCGCCTTTACATAACCCATTAAAAGACATCCTATCTAATTTCTAAGCGTGGTAAAATATGACGTCGCAATAATTGGCGGTGGTATACTTGGCACATCCATATCATACTGGCTTTCAAGTCTTTTTGACATGCAAGTTTGCGTGATTGATAAAGAGTCAGATGTTGGAATGCATGCAAGCAGCCGTAATACCGGCGTCGTGCATTCACCATTTTATCTTGATCCTCAAAAAAAGGAAGTACTAGCAAAATCCGCGTTTCTTTCATATGATCTATGGAAAACACTTGCAGAAAAAAGAGAATTGCCATGGAAAATGGTTGGAACACTTGAAGTGGCTTTGGATGAAGATCAGCATAAAACTCTGGAAAAATACATGAGATGGGGAGTTAATAACGGCATACCGCAAAGTGATCTTGAATTACTTGATAGAAACGATGTCTTAAAAAAAGAACCAAACGTAAGCTGTCGTTCTGCTATTTTTTGCAAAAGAGACGCAGTAGTTGATTATGGGATGTTCACAAAACAACTAAAAAAAGAATCAGAAAAAAATGGAACTAAATTTTTATTAAATCATGAAGTCAGATCGATAGAAAAAGGCCCTAAAATAAATTTGAAAAATAATACGAACATAACAACAAATCTTATAATCAATTGCGCAGGCGGACATTCTCTTGACGTTGCAAAAATGCTTGGAATGGCACAAGAATACGCCGATCTTCATTTTAGAGGAGAGTATTGGATAGCACAGAAAGAGCATACTAATCTAGTAAGAACAAATATCTATTCAGTTACGAAATTCAAAGACTTTCCATTTCTAGATCCACATTGGATTCTTAGAATAGATGGTAGAAGTGAAGTTGGACCAAATGCAGTACCTGTTCCTAGTCCAGAAACATATTCGGGTTATATTGGAAACGCTGAAACTTTGATCTCTAAACTATCTGAAATAATTACAGGTAATGCAAAAAAATTACTTTCTAATCCAGACTTCATATCTCTGATATCTAAAGAATGGCTTAGCTCTATTTCTAAAACTGTAATGATTGATAGGGTAAAACAATTTATACCAAAAATTAAATCTTCATTTTTTTCAGAACGAGGTACCGCAGGAATAAGAACTCCAATAATAACTCCAAATGGGGCATTTCTACCAGATGTTATGGAATTAGAAAACGAAATCTCCTATCATATACTAAACTATAATTCTCCTGGAGCAACAGGCGCACCAGCTTATTCTGCATATATTGTAAAAAAACTAGAAAACAAAGGATTTTTAGATTATACTCATGCTGCAAAAGATTCTATTTGGAATTTCGAGAAAATTGTGACCCAAACTTAATATTTTGTACAAATTAACAAAACTCGTTTGTTACCAGAACACTGTTCAATAAAAGAAAAAACAAAAGATTGCCCAATGCCACCTGAATTTGTTATATCAATTAAAATGAAAAACGAAGAATACATGGTTGGTGTTACATGTAACGGTCACAAAAAGACATTTTTTGATAAATTAACGCAGCTACAAAAAGATGGCAAAGTTCCAAATGGAGCAATACAATTTACAGAACTAAAAGCAGTAGGCACAGATTGCATACGAATGGATCCGGATGACCTTATTCACCTCTAAGATGTGTTAACCACATATCTTGGATTTTTGCCAGACAGAGAAAGTATCAGATTCTCAACAGCTATCTCAGCCATCTTTCTTCTCGTTTCCTTCGTAGAACTACCAATATGAGGAGTTAAGACCACATTTTCCATTCTCACAAGTGGGTGTTTTCTATCTATTGGTTCTATCTGAAATACATCCAGAGCAGCACCCGCAATAATTTTTTTCTTTAATGCAAAAATTAGATCTTTTTCTTTTATGATCTTGCCACGGGCTGTATTGATCAAAAATGCTGTTGGTTTCATTCTCTTAAACAATTGTAAATTCACAATCTCATGAGTTTCTTCTGTATAGGGTGCGTGAACGGTTATGATGTCACTTTCTTCAAATAATCTTTTAAGAGTAATATATTTTATTCCAAGGTCTTTTTCTTCAATCTTTGACAGTTTATGTCTGTTATGATATAGAATATTCATTTCAAAGCCTTTGGCCCTTTTAGCCACCGCTTTTCCAATTCGACCCATACCAAAAATCCCAAGAGTTTTTCCATAAAAATCAGTTCCAAGGAAATCATAAGGACCAAAAACCGTCTTCCATTTATTATGGCGAATGATTCTGTCTCCTTCTGTTACTCTTCGTAGGAGATCAAGAATTAAGGCGATAGTAAGATCAGCTGTTGCGCGTGTCAAAACTTCTGGTGTATAACTTACTACAATCCCTTTCTTAGCAGCATGTTTGATGTCTATTTGATCGTATCCTACACTATAGGTACTAATTGCCTTGAGATTTTTTGCAGCATCAATTACCTCAGAATCTACGGTATCATATGGAAAACAAATAAGTCCATCCTTGTCCCTTATCTTCGATAGTAGATCTTTTTTTGACATAGGAATTTCTCCCCGATTGATTTCAACACTGTATCGTTTTCTTAGTTCTTTGACCGCAAAATCATGTAATTTTCTTGTGAGTAAAACCTTCACATTTCGTAGTTTTTAAGTCTGAAGATATAATCTATCCTATGGAAATAGGGGCTAGATAGTGTTTTGACAAAAATTCTTTAAAAAGCATTTATAACATTTTGTTCTAGTACGGTTATCTTGGATGAAGAAGAATTCGCTTTATGTATCCAATGTGGAAATGCTTTAGAGAAATGTGTTTGTGTTTGTCCATTTTGTGGCGAACGTGATAAATGTGAGTGTGCACTTTTTGATGCAGCAACTGGTGGTTAATTATATCATACCATTAATATCTGATAAAAAGCAAGACTAGATGTGCAATCAACAGACATAACATGGGTTATAGGTGGTCCGCAAGGAAGTGGTGTTGAATCAGCTGCCAATATCTTTGCACGTGCATGTGCTGTAACTGGTTTACAAATATTTGGAAAACGAGAATTTTATTCAAACATTAAAGGAGAACACAGCTACTTTGCAGTTAGAGTATCTGATAAAAAGATCAGATCAAATGTAAAAGGTATAACTGTACTTGTAGCATTTGACGCCGAAACTTTGTTTAGACATGTTGAAGACGTATACGATGATGGTGCAATAATCTGTGATTCTGATCTGGCACAAATCAAGGTTGATGAAGTTCCTACACTGGAAGCTTTATTCAAGTCTAGGTTGGTGGAACGACTTTTTTCTAAAAACAAAGAATTTTCGGTTCAAGGGTTATTGGATATATGCAAAGAAAGGGGTGTTACAATTCATCTTGTTTCTTTTAAAGACATTCTAGCCAGTCTGGCAGAAGAGACTCAAAACCCATCTGTAAAGAACATGTTTAGAATGTTAAATGTACTATCCGTGTCTATCTCGCTTGGATTTTTAGGCATGCCCTCTAGACCACTTTTAGAATCAGTTGTGGCTATTTTTTCTAGTAAACCGAAAATCGCAGAGCTAAACAAACAAGCGGCAAACTACTGCTATAATTTTGCAACAGTCAAGTTTCCAAAATTCAAATATTCTATTCCAGAAATTCAAAAAGAATCAAACACAATCCTAGTTCAAGGTTTCCAAGCAACTGGACTTGGCAAGATGGCTTGTGGATGTAGATTTCAATCATACTATCCTATTACACCTGCATCTGACGAAAGTGTATTCTTGGAATCAAAAGAAGTCTTTGATGTAAAAGATAATCGTCCCGGCTCAACACTTGTAGTACAAACTGAAGATGAGATTTCTGCAATTGGCATGGTTATTGGTTCTGCACTAACAGGCGCAAGATCTGCAACAAGTACATCTGGACCAGGATTTTCTCTTATGGCCGAAGCTCTTGGCTGGGCTGGAATAAACGAAGTACCACTTGTAGTTACACTGTATCAAAGAAGTGGTCCATCAACAGGTTTGCCAACAAGACATGGTCAAGATGATCTAATGTTTGCTATACATGCAGGACATGGTGATTTTCCAAAAATTGTATTTGCATCAGGTGATGTAGAAGAAATCTTCTATGATACTACAAAATGTTTCAACTTTGCAGAGTACTTTCAAATGCCAGTAATACACATGTTAGATAAATTTCTTGCAAGTACAATAACCACCTGCAAAAGATTTGATCCAAATTTAATAATGATAGATAGAGGTAAACTACTTGAAAAAATAGAAAAAGATGGTTACCAAAGATTCTCCTTTACAGAAGACGGTATCTCGCCACGGTCAAAATTAGGGCTTGAGAATGGTATTTTCTGGAATACCGGTGATGAGAGTGATGAATTTGGTCATATTTCAGAAGATCCAATAAATCGAGTTCAGATGATGAACAAGAGAGCATCAAAACTTGATCTTGCTTTAAAGAAAATCCCAAAAGACGACCAAGCAATAAGTTATGGAACATCCGAATTTTGTGTATTAAGTTGGGGTTCTACCAAAGGGCCAATTCTAGATGCTATTGACATGTTAAAGAAAGAAGGACTTAGTGTTGGATTTATCCAACTAAAACTATTACAACCATTTCCTACAGATCGTATAAAATCACTTCTTAAAGAAACAAAGATCATAATTGATATTGAAGCAAACCAGACTGCACAACTTGGTTCTTTGTTAAATGAACATTTGGATAAAAAGGTAGACTATTACATTTTGAAATATACTGGTAGGCCTATGACTAGCACAGAAATCTATGACTCGCTAAAAAAAATTCTACAGAACAAAGCAGAAAAAACACAGGTGTTGACATATGGAGCCTAAATTAGCTGATTACAAAACAGATGTGCACAATGATTGGTGCCCAGGATGTGGTGACTTCGGAATTGTAAATGCAATACAAATGGCGTTAACAGAAATGAAGATTCCAAGACACATGGCAGCAATATTTTCTGGAATAGGTTGTTCTGGTAAAACATCTCATTTTGTAAATGTATTTGGTGTACATACTCTACATGGAAGAGTCTTAACATTTGCACAAGGTGCAAAGCTTGCAAACCCTGACATGACAGTTATAGCTGCAGGTGGAGATGGTGATGGTTTAGGAATAGGTGCAGGGCATTTCGTTGCTGCAGGTAGGAGAAATGTTGACATGGCATACATTATTTTCAATAATGCAGTATATGGTCTAACGAAAGGACAAGCATCTCCAACCCTTCGCTTAGGGGAAAAGACAAAATCATTACCTAATCCAAACGTAAACCAAGCTGTTAATCCAATAGGACTAGCAATAGCAAGTGGTTTTACTTTTGTAGGGAGAGGATATGCGTACGATGTAAGGCAGCTCAAGGATCTAATTATAGCGGCGGTTAAACACAAAGGACTCGCCTTTTTAGATGTACTGCAACCGTGTCCAACATACAATGATATCAATACCAGGGATTGGTTTGCAGGACTAGACAATGTTGATGAAGTTACCCAAAAACCAAAACCAAGAATCTACAAACTAGAAGAAACTGGTTATGACCCTATAGTCCATTATGGTTCTGAAAGTGAAGTAAACGAAAAAATAACGCAAGCACTCATCAAATCAAGTGAATGGGATACAAAAATTCCAACTGGTATATTCTACCAAAATGAGCTTGTAGCTCCATATGGAGAAAGAATAGCCGATAGAGTACCAAACTATCTTGAAAACCCGCCTGCAATACAACCCATCTCCTCTAATGGAAAATCAATAACTGATATTTCAAAGATCTTAGACTCGCTAGAGGTCTAACAGATAAATTATTTACATATGTTGTAGTTCAAAAAGATATGAAAATTTTTGTTACTCGTAATGACATGCAACCTAGTCGACTCAATCTGGCTTGCCCACAGAGAGCTTTACATCTTCCTCTAATGCAATTTCTGGAATGACTAGAAAGGTTACTCAAATCACCGTCATAAAATAAGTTATTAGCAGGTTGAGAGGGAGAATAGTTTACCGTTGAATCTTTCAGAAGCAAATAAAGTCTTTCGTAAATCCATAATCAAGGGTTACTTTGAAACTCGTCTTTTGAATCTAGATTTTAAAAAATCTAACATAAAACATCCATCAATACAAGATGACGGTCTTATGCAAACAAATCTTTTACATCTCTTTTTTGATATTGATACAGGAAGTGATTATCCTGATGGTGATGAATGGTTTATGGCAGAATTCATTTTTCCATACAGCATAAAAATTCCTGATAGCATAAAGGGGCCTGATTACTTTAGCACTATTTCAGTCGGAGATGGTAAAAATTTTTGGCGACACAGGGAACTCATTCGATACAAATATGGTAAATCAAAAAAACTTGAAGAATCGCTTGATTTTATAGAAAAAAAATACAAAGAATTGAACTCCTTATTAGAACCATTGCAAAAAGATCTCAAGTGACAAGTTTCCACTCGTTTTCTATAATGACATATTTTTTATCATTAGAAAATGCTGTGTTTAATCGCCATCTACCAGTAGACTTGTCAAACATGTAAACTATGTCTGTAATGTTTTGAGGAATTTTTTGTGGATCTAGTTGATACTGTAATAATTCTAAAATAAAATCAATTTTTTCTATAGCTGTGTTAAACCAACGATGTTCATCAAGATCTACAATAAATTTTATATTTGGTTTTCCAGAAAAACGTATGTAAATTTTAATATTTTTGCCTCCTCCTCTACGCCTCTTCATCTCTTTCAATATTCCTTTGACTTTATCCCATCTCATATGACCAAACCATCTGAAAAACTCATCACTAAATTCTAATGGAAAATATACATCCATCATGGTTGAGTAATCTTCATCTTGTTCTGTCTCAAGTTGTTCTACTGTAAACATGTCATGTAATAATCCATATAGAACTTCAATTTCCCATGGGGAAACACCATAGTATTTTAAAGATGCTACAAGGGATCCTTGCGCCAACATTTTAAGTAATTAAAAAATCTAATTAAAGGTTCTAAATTGTCTGTAAATATTTCCAGAGATAAAATACACCTATAGTTCCTATGAAAAATACCATGGGTTTCCATGCAAATACAGGGAATTTTGGAGTTGTAAGCTGCACTCTATAATTATCAAGTACTGTATGAACATACTTCTTAATTTTTTCATTCCAAATCTTGTATTCTATTTGGTGTTTTTTTAGAAGCGTTTCTATTTCATAAAAAACAGGCGTTCTTTGACAGAAAAGGTGTTGCAAATAATCCCTTGATACTTCAACTTCTGCTTGTATTGCTATAAGTTCTTTTTTCATTTCAAGCAGTCTTACATGCATCTCCCAAGGTTTTTTCAGTTTTAAAGTGAGACCACTTCCAATTTGTAAAGGCATTTTATGTTCAAACTTTACATGAGTAAAACCTTCTTTTGAAAAGATTCTTAAAAGTTCATCAACATTTTTTCTGACCACTATAGTAAGCTGCTCTACACCCATCTTATGATCCACGTTAATTTTATGTCGTACGCCATCAAAAAGAGAAATCGTCTTTGGATATCTGGTCAGAAATTCTACCATAGCTTGCGGTCTAATTTTCCTATATTAAAACCCTAGGTGTGTTTATTATTTGTCTTTAATCCACGCATGTATACACACTGTTCGTAAGAAATAGCCATCTCATGTTGACTTATCTTTCTGTCAGTAATTTTTACGTCTGAGTTTTTTATTATTGCAACAGGCGTGCTGTCTGAACCTTCGCCCATCTTGAGGTTTGCAATAGATGCAAGATTGTCTGCTACAGCTTGAAAAGTAACTTTTAATGGATTTCCATGTAGATCCTTCTGACTGCGAATGTCAGAAAGAGGCTCAATACCGGCGCAAGCGATGGCAACTCCCGTTGTTCCAACTCTTGCAGGCATCAATCTGCTATCTATTATTAGTATGCCAATATGTACAGAAAACTTTAAGAAAAATTTGCGTCGTAGTTGCTCTGCAATCTGATATGAGTCAATAGGATATAGAATTATTTTTCCTTTAGGTGCATTTGATTTATCGATTCCTGCATTTGGAGCTAAAATATTATCAGATGAAGTAATTACGAATCCAGGAACTCCTCCAAAAATTACATCAGATTCTCTCAAAATAACCTCAGCAATTTTCGGATTAAGATGAAATTTTGTTGCAAGTATTCTTGATTCTTTTGATGACATGACTTTTTCATATTCGATTAATCTTCCTTGAGAGTTTGCAACATATTTACTTGAAATAATCAGAACATCACCATTTTCTAATTTAATCTGTGATCTTTGTAGTAAATCCACTAAAGTTTCAAATAGATCAAAATCTTGTGTTTTAAGATCTGATTTTATAGTCTGTACTGAAATAGACATGACAATACTGCCTTTCTTAGACTTTTTAGCCTTCTCCTCCAAACCTTTTAATTTCAAAAACATGCATTTTCTACATCTAGGAATGAACATAACCGAAAAGATACTTGCTAGGGCGTCTGGAAAAACAAGCCTATCGCCAGATGATGTAGTTTTTGTAAATGTAGATAAGGTAATGATGCATGATGTTTCAGGACCTGGAGTAATTGCCGTATTTGAGAAACTAAAGAAAAAAGGGATGAAGATAGAGAAACTTTGGGACGCATCCAAAGTCTGGGTTGCAGAAGATCACTTTGTTCCTTCTCCTGATAAGGTATCGGCTCAAAATATAGTATTGTTGTCAGATTTTACAAAACAATTTGGAATCAGCAAACACTTCAAGTATGGTATGGGTCAGTATGGGATCTGTCACACATTATCTCATGAAGAAGCCATGGTGCTACCAGGAGAAGTCTATGTAGGTGGTGATTCGCATACTAATACAACTGGTGCATTAGGTGCTTTTGCAGCAGGTCTTGGTCATACAGATATTGCATATGTGCTCTTAAATGGAAAAATTTGGTTCAAAGTTCCAGAAACACTTTATTTCAAATTAAATGGCAAGCTTCCAAACCATGTGATGGCAAAGGATTTCATTTTAAAAATAATCGGTGATATAGGAACTGATGGTGCAGCTTACAAAACTATGCAATTTGGTGGTGATGGTATCTTGGAAATGTCAGTTGAAGAACGACTTACTTTAACAAACATGACAACAGAAGCTGGCGCAAAAAGTGGAATCATTGAACCTGATCAAAAAATAAGAGACTATCTTGCAGTGCGTGGTGTAACAAAATACGATGAAGTCCATGGTGACGCCAACGCTCAATATGAAAAGATCTAT
>Ga0184639_10000401_pt1 | contig 16412 bp, 15 predicted proteins | sample PLM31_170_b2_FD_133155 | JGI IMG/M metagenome (GOLD analysis project Ga0184639, IMG submission 133155) | Groundwater sediment microbial communities from an aquifer in East River, Colorado, USA - PLM3-1_170_b2 | ecosystem: Environmental > Terrestrial > Soil > Riparian zone | place: USA: East... | reverse complement strand
TTAGCGGGCGCCGCCCCGGATCTTCGGGACCAGGAGGACCACGTCCCGGTCGGCGAGGGGCCGGGAGAGCTTCGCGGTCTCTCCATTGACCCGCGCCTCCATCTGGCCGGCCACGCCCTGCTCAGCCAGGATGTCCCCGAGGGTGGTGCCGGGGTCCCGGACCAGCTCCTGGGTGCTCTTCCCGAGCATGACGACCTTGACGGCGATCGGTTCCCGGACGCCCAGCTTGGTGCCTTGCATGGTGTCCCCCCTTTCTGTGGGTCAGCAGGCGACGAACGTCATGGTCTTGTGGTCCAGGATCAGCTCGCCCTTGAGGGGCTCGCCGGTGAGGAACTTCTTGATCTGGCCCGCCACCAGGGCGGCGATGGAGAGGCCGGTGTAGACGATGGCCTGGGCGGTGCAGGGGAGCAGGACGGCCTCCTCGTCCGTGTGGAGCGAGGCCTCGTATCGGCGGACGTCGTCCGGGTCCGCGGGCCGCACCGTGAGGATCCGGGCCACCTCGGCTCCCATCCGGGCGTCGAGGTAGAGCGGCACCCCCGCCCGGTACCGGATCCCTCGTAGCCAGATCTCGCGACGGGCCGCCATGGTGTCCACCGCCGTGACCACCACCCCCTGGAGCCGCTGCTCCCGGACCCGTTCCGGCCGGGCCTCGAGGGGCACGCCGGCCACCTCCCGGATCAAGTCCGCCAGCGCCTCCACCTTGAGGCGCCCCACATCGGCCAGGCGGTAGGCCTGGTTCGGGATGTTGTGCGGCTCCACCCGGTCGTCGTCATAGGCGGCGAGCGCGCGGCAGCCCATCTTCGCCAGGGCCAGGACGACGAACGACCCGATCCCGCCGCACCCGACCACGGTGATGGGGCCGTCGAGCTGGTCCGGCTCGATCAGGTCCTGTTGGCGGTAGAGGTCCACGGGCGCCTCAGTCCTCGTCCAGGAACCGGGGCGGGAGGCGGAGGACCTCAGGCGCTGCTCCCGGGGTCACGCCGGCATCGCCTTCCAGTGGGTGACCGGGACGTACCAGTCCCGCGGGGTCACGGTCCGCAGGAAGTCGAGCAGAACCTCAGCGGCGGCGACCCACTGGTACTCGGCCACGAGCTTCGCCAGCCCCTCCCGGACGTTCCCGAGGCAGGGCCGCCCGTCCCACACGTGCGGGTGGTCGTAGAGGCCGTAGGGATCCGTCAGGTTGCGGACCGTGATCGCCCCCGTCTCCGCCAGGTCGATCTGGAAGCAGCCGAGACGGTACCGGGTGCCGGCGTGCGCCACCTCGATCGGCGTGGTGACGAGGCGGACGCCCCCCGCGTACGGCTCAACCTCCCGGACCCCCTGCACCCCCTGGAGCCGCGCCAGGTCGTCAGTCGCCCGGCCCGATTGCGCCGCCTCCCCCTCAAAGACCCGAAGCCGCTGCCGACACGCGGCCAGGTGCCGCGCCTCCTGCGTAAGCCGGCAGGAGAGCTCTTCCAGCGTCCGCTCCGTCGCCCGGACCTCCTCCTCGAGAAACCCGGCTTCCTCTCGGAGGCGTCGCCGTTGCTGCTCCCCGTAGGCCTCCCGCGCTCGGGCGCGGGCGCTCTCCCGGAGGAGCGCTTCCTCCCGGACCGTGTCCCGGAGGAGCCGGTTCAGGAGCGCCGTGAGGCGCGGCGCGGGGAGAGCCGCCACCTGGCAGACCCAGGCCTCCAGGTGGGGGAGGGCCAGGTCCAGGCTCTTGCGGAAGAGCAGGCCCGCCAGCGGCTCAGGCTGCACGGCCAGGTCGAACAGGACGTAGAGGTTGCTGTGGAGCAGGTGCAGGACCGCCCGCCCGTCCTCGTCGGTGAGACTCACCCCCTGGGCCAGGCGCCCCGGGGGGGCGTAGGCGGCGCCGGCGGCTCCCTCGACCAGCCGATGGCCCAGCACGACCGGGAGGCGGGTCGTGGAGGTCTTCGACCAGAGGTCGAGCCAGAGCGGCCGGAGGGGGAGGGCGTGAAGGTGGACGTGGAGTTGCCGGTCGAGGCGGGGGCGGCTGTACCCCCGGGGGGGGCGATGGAGCAGGATCGGGAAGCCCAGGACCTTCGTGTAGTCGCGGGCGACGGCCTCGAGGGTCCCGGGGACCGTGGTGCGCGGGGAGATCATGGACCTTCACGCACCATCCTGACGGGGGTCCAGGGCGGGTCCGTCAGGAGGATCAGAGAAATTTCGGGATCTCCTGTCCCGGAGCGAGCGGATGCTCCATTCCTAGCACACGCGCTCTCCCGTGACAAGGCGAAAAACGATGGCCCCGCCGCATGCCGGCAGGGCCCGGGGTGCCTTCAGGCCGCTGGTGCCGAAGGGGGGACTCGAACCCCCACGGGTTGCCCCACCACCCCCTCAAGATGGCGTGTCTACCAGTTCCACCACTTCGGCGCGCAGGCATTCTACATAGCGTCTCCGGCAGACCCTGTCAACGGAAATGTCCCGCACGCGAGGCCGGCCGCTTGCTCCCGTCCGGCCGAATCTGGTATGGTGCACCGGGCGGGGCCTCGGCTCCTCACCCCACGGGAGGGGATCATGCGACGACTCACACTTATCCTTGGCGTCCTCGTGGTTCTCGCTGGCTGCGCGACGGCCCGCGTGGCCGAGCAGCGCGTGATCACCGGCCGGGTGACCGACACGGAGGGGCGCCCGGTCGCTGCCACCCCGGTCCGCCTGGTGGGCCGGGATCTCGGGTTCGCCCTCTTCCAGCTCGGCTACGAGGAGATGGGCCGGCGCGAGGCCCGGGTCCTCACGAACGAGCGGGGGGAGTACCGGATCGAGACGGTGCCGGGCCAGCTGGGCAATAACCTCTATCTTTTCTTTTATGACCGGGAAGGGTTCGATCGCGTCCGGTACGCCCGGCCGGCGCCGGTGGACCTCACGAAGCGGCTGAAGGACGAGGCCCACCTCGTCCTCAATCAGACCCTCCGGAACAACCCGGACTGGCTTGAGGTGGTCCGGCTCCGTCAGGAGTACGGGCCCGACTCCCACCGGGGTCGCATCCTCCGGCAGATGGGGCTCCCGGAGCGGCGGGAGGCGACCCAGAGCGGGAGCGACCTGGTGGAGCAGTGGCACTACTTCTCCCGGGGGATCACCTACGTGTTGCGCAACGGGGAACTCAGTGGCACGCACCAATTCGAGCCCATCAAGGAGTTCGCCAAGCCCGGCTCCTGAGGCGCCGGCCCGGCGGGTCCCGCGCCTGACCGTGGCCCTCCTCCTCCTGCTGGTGGCCGCCGCTCCCGTCCGGGCGGAGGGACCGGCTGCGCCGGGCCCGCGCCCGGAGCTGGCCGTTACCCCGGAGGATATCGTCCTTCCCCGGCCCAGCCTCCTGGAGGGGGTCTCGGTCACCGTGGCGGTCCGCGTCCGGAACCTGGGGGACGCGGAGGCCCGGGCCTTTGACGTGCAGACCCGGGACGTGGCCGGGCAGAAGGGGACGGCCCTCAAGACCTTTGCCATCGCCAGCATCCCGCCCCACTCCGATGTCCTCCTGACGGTGGACTGGACCCCGCGGGGGGCGGGCCTGCACCAGGTGACGGTGGGGGTGGACCCCAACGGTCGTGTCCCCGAGGGGAGCCGGGCGAACAACACCGCCTCCCGGACCGTGCTGATCCTCTCGGAGGTGCAGGCGCTCCGGAACCTGTACGCCTACGGGTTGCAGTACGTGGCCCGGGGCTCGCGGGACTTCGACCTGCTGGAGGCCGAGCGGGCGCTGGTGGGGGGGCCACCGGCGGCGCGGGGGGTGGCGCAGCTCGTGGCCAGGGCCGTGGACAGCGACCGGGGCGCGGTGGAGGTCATCGGGCTGGGGCTCCGCCCCTTCACCATTGTCAGCACTGCCGCGGCCCTGCCCGCCGCCCGTCGGGCTGCGGTCCTCGAGGCGCAGCGCTGGCTGGGCCTGATCCAGGAGCACCGGGGCAAGGGGGGCGGAGCGGCGGCGGCCGGGGAGCGCCTCTTCGGCGCGGTGGTCGTGGGGGAGCAGGCCCTGCCGGACGGGAGCGTGATGGTCAAGATGGAGGCGCCGCTGCGGTAGGCGGGCGCGGGTCCCCCTCAGGGCTCGGTCGGGGCCGGGGCGCCCACGGCTGCGAGCTGCTCCAGGGCGGCGTCACGGCGAGCTGGCTTCACCAGGACTGCTGCGGCTCCCAGCTCCTTCCCCAGTTTCCGGCGATCCACCACCGAGAGGACCAGGACGGGGATCGCCCCGCGGTCGGGGTCCCCCTTGAACGCCCGCAGGACCTCCCAGCCGTCCGGCTTCGGCAGCAGGGTGTCGAGCAGGTTCGCAGCGAGCCGCCTTGTCAGCGCCTGCCGGAGCGCCTCCTCGCCCTCCTCCGCTGCCTCCACCCGACCGCCGGCCTGCATCGGTCACCGACCGAGGGGTCCCATCGTCCGCGGGGAGTCGTCGACGGCGTGAATCGAGGGGGAAGACCGGCCGGCACTCCCTAGTGTGTGGGCGCGTGGACCGCCGCGGGGGGGAGCATCTTCCCCTCCGGCCCCGCCTGGAGGAGGAAGCAGGCCGCTGCCCCGGCCAGCTCGGCCGAGGCCCGGACGACCTCGTTCAGAATCTCCTCCAGAGGCGTTCCCGCGAGCATCTGACGGTCCATCCGCTGCACGGGGGCGAGCTCCTGGTTGCGGCGGCCGAGCTCCGCGAGGCGGGCCTGCAGCTCCGAAGCCATGCTGTTGAAGGACCCCACCAGCTCCTCGAGTTCATCGCACCGGTCCACGGCCACCTGCTCCTGCAGGGCCCCCTGGGCCAGCCGCGCCACAAGGGCGGCCGGGAGCAGCACCGTCCGGATCGGGCGCTCCAGCTCCGCCACCGGCTGGGTGACGACAACCCCCCACCCAAGGCCCGGGACCGGGGCGTAAGCGGTGACGTTCCACGTGCCGTCCTGCTCCCGCTACTCCCGCGCAGCGGTCTGGCCCGCGAGGGCTGCCCGGATCCCGGGGTTCGATGGGTCGGCCGGCTGTATGATCCAGCGCGGGTCTGGGCGGGTGAAGAAGACGTTGGGGGGGGCGACGAGGGCGGTCTGGACCGCGTGGGGGAGCTGGCGGCTCAGCGCTCCCTGGGCCGCCGCCCGGCGGGAACCCTGCTCCATGAAACGCCTGGGCCGTCCAGGAGGCATGGTCGCCGCTCTGGCACGCTTGTTGCTTGCCACCAATTGCCGACCTCCCTCCTCGGGCGACCTCCCCAGGGGAGCCGCAGCGGATCCGCCTGCTCCTGCCCGACGGGTGATTATATGGTGCCTTACCAGCTGCCTGGAGATCTCCTCGCTTCAGCTTCGGGGCTGCCGGGGGAAAGAGCGCGGGGCGCCTTGGCGGACTCCGAGGGCGCTGACCGCATATGGCCACGGGGGAGGATCAGGTCTCCAGGGGACGCTGATTGCCCACGAGCGGATGGGCTGGGCCCATTCGCCCGCACGGCCTTCGTCCCCGCCATCCGCGCGAGCCAGGTGACCGCGGGGGCGAGAGAGCAGGCGCTGGCCTGGGAGGACAGCGCGGGGGGCGCAGGGGCTCCACTGTAGGGGCCAGAGGGAACCCACTGGCACACTGCATTCTGAACCAGATGGGCGCTGGCTCGGCTGCGGCAGCGGCTCCCGCCCGGCCGGGAGGGCGGGGCAGCCCGCGGGAGGAGGGACGGGATGGGGGAGCAGGCAGTCATGGGGGGGCTGACTGCTCTGGGCTGCCATGGTTTCTGACCCTGGCGGGGGGGCGCCCTGGGGAGGGAGACTGATGGATCGGCGGAGGGGCTGGAGCCTCCGGGTCCGGCTCAGTGTCCTGCTCGTGGCCACGCTCTTCCCCTTGGGCGGGCTGGCAGGGTACTGGATCGTCTGGGAGGCGCAGCGCGAGCGGGGGCGCGCCGAGAGCGAGGCCGGGGAGTCAGCGGCGCGACTGGCCGCCCAGGTTGGCTATCACGTGGGGGCCGTCCAGAAGATGCTCTCAGTCCTCGCGCTGATGCCCGAAGTCCAGGTGCCGCAGCGGGGGGAGGCGCAACTCCTCTTCGGGGAGCTGCTGGCCACGTCGCCGTACTTCGAGAACGTCTTCGTTGTCGCGCCCGACGGCACGCTTGCCGCCACCGCCGTCCCGCCCGCCCCGGGGGCCCGGATTTCCGCGCGGGACCGGGTCTGGTTCCAGATCATCGTCCGGACCCGCCAGCCCACCGCCGGCGGCTTCCAAGTCGGCCGGGTCACCGGCAAGCCCACGGCGATCCTCGCCGCCCCCCTCCTCGATGGGCAGGGGCGGATCCTCGGTGTCGTAGGTGCGGCCCTCCGCCTTGCTGCGCTCAGCCGCGAGGTCGCTGCGGAGCAGCGGGGAGGGGGGTTCCAGTGGGGAGTCGTGGACGGGCAGGGGCTGGTCCTCCTCCACCGGGACGCAGACGCCGGCATCGGGAAGCCCCTCGAGTCCCTGCGTGGGATGCTTCGCGGCGAGAGCCCCGTTCCCCGGACCGACTGGCGCGCGGTCGTGGGCATTCCCGAAGCCGTAGTCGCAGCCCGGGCGCGGGAGCGGCTGCTGGTGATCGCGCTGCCGGCCGGCCTGGTTCTCCTCGCGGCAACGGTCGTCGGTTTCTGGATCGCTCGCAACACGTGGCGGCCCCTGCAGCGGCTCGCCCGCGCGGCCGGGGAGGCGGGGACCGCGTCCCCGCAGGCCTCCTTCGCCGTGGAGGCGGGGGGCGAAGTGGGAGAGCTGGCCGAGGCCCTGAACGGCCTGATGGCCCGGCTTCATCAGGCACGCGCGGCCGACACGCGTCGCCTCACCGAGCTCCAGGTCCTGAACACCATCGGGAGGGAGGTCACGAGTGCCCTGGACTTGGACCAGGTGCTGAACCGGGCCATGGACTTGGTCCTGCAGGCCACGGGCCTGGACGCCGCGTCAATCCGGTTGGTGGAGGAGACGAGGGGGGAGATGCCCCTGGTCGCCCAGAGGGGGTACGTCCGGGCCGACGTCCACCACGGGGTCACGCAGCGGGTCGGCGATGGGTTCTCCGGGCGGGTCGCCCAGCGGGGCACGCCGGCGTTCATCGAGGACACAGCGGACGTCCCGGACCTCGCGCGGGTCCGGGAGGTGGAGGGCATCCAGGCGGTCGCAGGCATTCCGCTGCTCGCCTCCGGCCGGGTGGTCGGGACGCTAAGCGTCAGCGCCCGCCGAGCCCACCAGTTTAGCGAGGGGGAGAGGCGGCTCCTCATCGCCGTAGGCAACCAACTCGGGGTCGCCATCGAGAACGCCAGGCTCTATGCGGAAGCCGAGCGGCGCCGGCGGACGGCGGAGAGCCTGGCCGACCTGGGGCGCCTCATCTCGCAATCGCTGGACCCGAAAGAGGTCGGACAGCAGGTCGTGACCAGCGTCACGGAGCTCCTGGGGGCCCTCCACGCCTCCCTGTCCCGGCTGGAGCCGGAGTCGGGAGACCTCGCGTCGGTGGCCCTCGGCGGCGACGCGACGCTCACCTCCGATCAGACCCCCATCCTTCCACGGGGCACCGGCGCGGCCGGCCTGGCCGTGCTCGAACGCCGCCCAGTGGTCACAGCGGACCTCCTCGCCGATCCGCAGATCACCCTCACCCCTGAGCTGCGGGCCCGCATCGAGCGGGCGACGTATCGGTCCGTGCTCGCCGTCCCCCTCATCGTGAAAGATCGGGTGATCGGCGCCCTCGGTGTCGGCGACCGGCCCGGGCGGGTGTTCACCACCGAGGAGATCCGGCTGGCGCAGACCTTCGCCGACCAGGCCGCCACCGCCCTGGAGAAGGCATGGCTCCACCAAGAGAGCATCCGGCGGACCCAAGAACTGGCCGCCCTCCACGCCATCGCCTCGGCGGTGAACCAGACCCTGGACCTCGATGCGCTCCTCCAGATCGCCGTGGACAAGGTCCAGGAGGTGACTGGGAAGCGGGTGGTCTTCATCCGGACCCTGGACCGCACGACCAACCTCTTGGTCCTGCGGGGCCACCGGGGCCTCCCCCCGGCGTATGTGGAGGCCACCCCGACGATCCCCGTAGGGATGGGAGGGACGGGGTGGGTCCTCCAGGCGAAGCAATCGCTCTGCCTCCCGAAGGCCTCAACGGACCCCCGGCTCGAGCGGCTGGTCAGATTCATGGGAAGCGGGGAGTGGTCCTACTTCTGCGCCCCGATGCTGCTCAAAGGGGAGGTGATCGGCACCCTGAGCGTCTCCAGTGACCGCCCCGACGACTTCACCCCTGAGGAGCAGCGGCTCATCGAGGCGATCGCCTCCCCCATCGGGGTTGCCGTCGAGAATGCCCACCTTCATCAGGAGCTACGCCACTATGCCGCGACGCTGGAGGAGCGGGTCCGGGAGCGGACCCAGCAGCTGGAGATCGCCAACCAACACAAGTCGGAGTTTCTGGCCAACATGTCCCATGAGCTCCGGACCCCGCTCAACGCCGTCATCGGCTTCAGCAGCGTGCTGGAGGAGGGACTACACGGGCCCCTGACGGAGAAGCAGCGGCGCTACGTCGGCCACATCCATTCCAGCGGCAAGCACCTCTTGGGCATCATCAACGACATCCTGGACATCACCAAGATCGAGGCCGGCCGACTGACGCTGCACCCAGAGGCGTTCGGGTTAGAGGAGGCGCTGCGGGCCGCGGTCAATGACATGCGGGTCGAGGCCGAGGGCAAGGGGCTTACGCTCCAGGTCCAGGCTGGGGAGGGCCTCGGGCTCCTGGTGGCCGATCCCCTCCGCTTCAAGCAGATCCTCTATAACCTCCTGAGCAACGCCGTGAAGTTCACGCCCGCCGGGGGGCAGGTCACCGTTACGCCCCGCCGCCTGCCCTTCTTCCCCAGCCCCGCGGCAGCCTCATCGGGCACAACTTGGGAGGCGACGGCCGGGCCGGCTGAGGGGGAGTCCGAGTGCGTGGAGATTGCCGTAGCGGACACCGGCATCGGGATCAAGGCCGAAGACCTCGGCAAGCTCTTCAAAGAATTCAGCCAGCTGGATCCGTCCCTCGCCAGGCAGTACGAGGGCACGGGCCTCGGCCTGGCCCTCACGAAGCGCCTCGTGGAGCTGCACGGGGGGACCGTGGCCGGAGCCTCTCTTGGGGTGGGCCAGGGCAGTACCTTCACTATTACCCTTCCCCTCCGACCCGCCGCCTCTCGGGGGCGCATCCTGGTGGTGGAGGACGAGCAGCCCCTCCGCGCAGGGGTCGCAGAGGCGCTGCGGAATGCCGGATTCGAGGTCGCCGAGGCGGCCGACGGGGAGGCAGCCCTAGCCCAGGTGCAGGAGGCCCCGCCCGCCCTGGTGGTCCTAGATCTCCTTCTGCCCGGGCTCGACGGTTTTGAGGTCCTGCGGCGGCTGCGGGTGCCCGGAAGGACGGAGCGCCTCCCGGTCATCGTCCTGACGGGGCTAGAGGCCGAGCGGGTGAAGGAAGCCCTCTCGCTGGGGGCCGACGAGTTCCTGGCCAAGCCTTTCTCCCTTGCGGTCCTGACCGATGCGGTGGAGCGCCTGCTGGGGCGGGCGCCCCGCGCGACGGGAGGATCCCGCGGCCCCGCCGACCGTCCCGGCATGGGAGGATAACCCGACCACGCGGGAGCTCATGCTGGCGGTCGCCGGCAACCGGGGCTTTTGCGTCTGCGAGGCGGCGGAGGGAGGGCCCCGCCGCCTCGCCGCAAGAGTCCCCGAGAACGAGAAGCTGGACATCCTCGGGGCCCTCGACGAAATTTCCGCCGGGAGTTCCGGCTGCCGGGTCGCGGGGATTTGGCCTGCGACCCTAAAGGCCCATCCCCCGGAGCTGAAGTCCTGAATCCCCCCATCCCTGAACGGTCGCAGCCGAAGCCGCCCGCGGGCAGCGGCCCGGTAGGGGACCGATTGGGGTAGGGAGCGAGGACGCCTCAGATGGTCCCTGCGCCACAGAAGCCTGGTGGCTCGTCCAGAAACTCCGCCGCGGGCTCTGGTCATCGATGACGACCTGCGCAACCGAACCCTTATGGCGGAGCTCCTGCGCCAGCCAGGCTACCGGGTCCTCGAGGCCGGCACCACCGTGGAGGTCACGGCCTTCACCGCCATCCTCCCTCCCGCCCTGCTCGTGATCGGCATTTTCCTGCCCGCTCCGTCCGGCGCCGACCTCATCCGGCAGCTCCGGGGGATGCCGACGTTCACCGCCACTCCCATCCTCACGGTCTCCGCAGCGGGCACAGAGACGATCCCCCGCCTTGCCCTGGAGGCCGGGTCCACCGCCTTCCTGGAGAAGCCCTTCGACTGCCGGGCGTTCCTGGACACGGACAGCCTAGTGGAGGTGTGGGGGGGTCAGGGTTCTTTGGGTTGGGGGGGGTGACCGCTCGCGCTGGGCTGCGCGCCTTCAGGGCTTTTCGCAGACGTCCGCCCCATCCTCCCGGAGGAGGCGGGCGACCTGGGTGGTCAGCTCCTTGATGTCAATCGGCTTCGGGATGTACCCGCAGCACCCGGCCTCCAGGATCCGGTCCCGGTCCCCCTTCATGGCGTGGGCCGTGAGGGCCAAGACCAGGATGCCGCGGGTGGCCGGGTCCTGCTTGAGCCGCCTGGTGAGGGCCAAGCCGTCCAGGCCCGGAAGCTGGACGTCCATCAGGATGAGGTCCGGCCTGCCGGTCGTCAGGTGCTTCAGGGCCTCCGTGGCGGCGGTGGCCTGCCAGACCTCGTAGCCGTGGGCCTCGAGGACCTCGCAGACCAGCTCCATGTTCATCAGGTTGTCCTCGACGACGAGGATGCGCTTGCGGGACACGGTCCCTGGCCCTCCGGACCCCCGGGTGGACGGATGCCGCTGCCGCCAATCCGGGCAGACTCAGAGAGAAGCAAAGCCCGTGCCAGGGGATCGGCGGCCTCCCGGCGGGGGGCGCGTCCCCACCGGGCAGGTGGGGCCGCAAAGCCCGTTGCTTTTTGCCGGCAGGGCTGGTAGCGTAAGCCGCGGTCAACACGGCGCTCGGCGCGTCGCGGGGGACGGGATGGGGATCGAGGAACGGCTGGAGGAAGTCCGGAGGCAGCGCGAGGCAGCCCGGGCAGGGGGTGGCGCCGAGAAGGTGGAGCGCCAGCACCGGGCCGGGAAACTCACCGCGCGGGAGCGGCTGGAGCTCCTCCTGGACAAGGGGAGCTTCGTCGAGACCGACATGCTGGTCACCCACCGGGCCCGGGACTTCGGAATGGACAAGCAGCGCATCCCGGGCGACGGGGTGGTAACCGGCAACGGCCAGATAAACGGCCGGCTGGTGTACGTCTTCGCCCAGGACTTCACGGTGTTCGGTGGCTCCCTCTCCGAGACCTACGCCCAGAAGATCTGCAAGGTCATGGACCAGGCCGTGAAGGTGGGCGCCCCCCTCATCGGCCTGAACGACAGCGGCGGCGCCCGGATCCAGGAGGGGGTCGTCTCGCTCGCCGGCTACGCCGACATCTTCCTCCGCAACACCCTGGCCTCGGGCGTCGTGCCGCAGATCTCCGCCATCATGGGCCCCTGCGCCGGCGGGGCGGTCTACTCCCCGGCCCTGACGGACTTCGTGGTGATGGTGAAGGACACCTCCTACATGTTCATCACGGGTCCCGACGTGATCAAGACCGTCACCCACGAGGAGGTGACCTTCGAGCAGCTCGGCGGAGCCATGACCCACAACGCCACCTCCGGCGTGGCCCACTTCGCCGCCGCCTCCGAGGAGGAGTGCCTCCAGACCATCCGGGACCTCCTCTCCTACCTCCCGAGCAACAACCTGGAGGATCCTCCCCTGCGCCCCACGACCGATGACCCGCAGCGGATGGAGGAGGCGCTCAATACCATCGTCCCCGACAATCCCAACAAGCCCTATGACATCAAGGAGATCATCCGGCTGGTGGTGGACGAGGGGACCTTCCTGGAGGTCCACCAGTACTACGCGCAGAACATCGTGGTGGCGTTCGCGCGGCTCGACGGCCGGCCCGTGGGGTTCGTGGCGAACCAGCCGGCGGTGTTAGCCGGGGTCCTGGACATCCACTCCTCCATCAAGGCGGCCCGCTTCATCCGGTTCTGCGACGCCTTCAACATCCCCATCATCACGCTGGAGGATGTGCCCGGCTACCTCCCGGGGACGGCCCAGGAGTTCGGCGGCATCATCAAGCACGGGGCCAAGCTCCTGTACGCCTACGGGGAGGCCACCGTCCCCAAGATCACGGTCATCACCCGGAAGGCCTACGGGGGGGCCTACTGCGTCATGGGGTCCAAGCACATGCGGGCCGACGTGAACCTGGCCTACCCCACGGCGGAGATTGCCGTCATGGGGCCGGAGGGGGCGGTGAACATCCTGTACCGGCGGGAGATCCAGGAGGCCCAGGACCCCGAGGCATTCCGGGCGGCCCGGATCGCCGAGTTCCGGGAGAAGTTCGCCAACCCCTACGTGGCCGCGTCGCGCGGGTACGTGGATGATGTGATCGAGCCGCGGGAGACCCGGCCGCGTCTCATCCAGGCGCTCCGGGCCCTCGCCACCAAGCGGGATACCAACCCGCCGAAGAAGCACGGGAACATCCCCCTCTAGCGGGAGTGCAATTGTACCGATTGCTCACGCTTACACTGGGGTGCCGGGCCAACGAATTGCGGCGAGGATGGCAGCCGAGCCGCGGGTGGCGCCGGGCGCGGCCCCCGAGCGGCCGGGCGGCGTGGGACCCCCTCGGCCTCCTGCCGCAATGCAGCGCATTGCGGGAGGGGCTGAGCGGGTGACGGAGCCCGGCCGCGAGTGGGGCACGCCGGTGACAGGACCCGCGGCGGCACGGTCTGTCAGGATTGGGCCGCAGTACTTGGCCCGGCACTAGCGGGAGGCTCGCGAACTGTCCCAAGTGTCCGCGACGGTGCACCGCTACCTGGACGCGGTCAACGTGGCCGCGGCCACCCTCGCCTCCAGCCTCGACCTGGAGGCGGGCCTGGCGGGGGCGCTGGAGGCGCTCCTGGCAGGGACCGAGGCGGCCGCGGGCGCCCTCTGGCGCCTGGACGGCGGGGCGCGGGAGCTCACCCTGCGGGTCGCCCGGGGATTCCCCGCGGGCGGCCCACCGGCCCGGCTGACCTGGGAGGAGAGCCTGGCTGCCGCGGCGGCGGACGGGCAGGGCGTCCTCCGGGTCCCCGACCTGTCCCGCCATCGCGATCCCCGGGGGGAAGCGGTCCGTCGGGCCGGCTACCGCTCGGCGGCGTGCGTCCTACTGCGGTCCCGCGGGACTGTCCTGGGATCCCTGGAGATCTACGACCCTGCCCCCGGCCGGTTCGGGGATGCTGACCTCCAGTGCCTCCTGGCCGTCGGGCACTTGTTGACGCTCGCCCTGGAGAACGCCGGGCTCCGGGAAGCCGGGGCGGCCTGGGAGAACACCTTCCACTCCATCACCGATGGGATCACCATTCAGGACCGGCAGGGCCGGATCCTCCGAGTCAACCACGCGCTGGCCGAGGCGGCCGGGATGCCCCCGGAGGCGCTCACCGGCCAGCCCTGCGCCCGGGTGGTGCACGGCCTGGTGGAGGGCGAGGGGTGCCCCCACGCGTGGGCCCTCACGACCGGCGAGCCGTTCGTGGAGGAGGTGAGCCACCCCGTCCTGGGGGGGGAGTTCCGGATCACCACGTTCCCCCTGTGGGACGCGGCCGGGCTCCTCCAGGGGAGCGTCCACGTCTGCCGGAACATCACGAAGGAACGAGACCTGCAGGAGCGCCTCTCGCAGGCGGCCAAGCTGGCCACGGTGGGCGAGCTGACGGCGGGTGTGGCGCACGAGGTCCTGAACCCCCTCAACATCATCTCGGGGCGGGTCCAGATCCTGCTCGACCGGCCGGACCTGGACCCGGCGGTCGCCCAGTCGCTCCAGGTGATGACAGCCCAGGTGACGCGGCTGTCCCGGATCGCCGAGAACCTCCTGGCCTTCGCCCGCCACCGGCCGCTCCGCCGGGTCCGGACGGCCGTGAACGCGCTGGTGGAGGAGGCGGTCCAGGCCTACGAGCCCCTCCTGACCGAGGCTGGCCTGCGGCTGGAGCGGCGGTACGCCGGCGGGCTCCCGGAGCTGTCGCTGGATCGGGACCAGATGCTCCAGGTCCTGACCAATCTGCTGAGCAACGCGAAGGACGCCACGCCCGCGGGGGGGGTGGTCACGGTGGCGACCGGCCTGGCAGTTGAGGCGGAGAAGCGGTGGGTCACCATCGCGGTGGCCGACACCGGGGCCGGGATTCCGGAGGCGCAACGGGCCCGCCTCTTCACCCCCTTCTACACCACGAAGGAGGAGGGGAAGGGGACGGGCCTGGGCCTCTCGATGAGCGACGGGTTGGTCCGGGGGCACGGGGGGACGATCACGGTGGAGAGCGCGGTGGGACGGGGGAGCACCTTGACCGTGCTCCTGCCCGCGGAGCCGTGAGAGGAGGAGGGGGGGGATGGCAAAGGTCTTGGTCGTGGACGACGAGCCCGAGGCTGTGGAGCTGCTGGTCGAGTTCCTCTCGTCCAAGGGCTACGAGATCCTCACCGCGACCAGCGGCGAGGAGGCCTTGCGGCGGGTGAAAGAGGACCGGCCCCACCTGGTCCTGCTGGACATCCGGATGCCGAAGATGAGCGGCCTCGAGGTCCTGAAGCGGATCCGGGAGATTGACCCCGAGATGGGGGTCATCATGGTGACGGCGGTCAACGAGGAGGACGTGGGGCGGCAGGCGCTGGAGCTGGGCGCCTTTGACTACATCGTGAAGCCGCTCGACCTCAAGTATCTGGAGCGCAGCCTCTGGTACAAGGTCACCACGATGCTCCTGAAGTAGGGGCCGGGGAGCGGGTCTCCGGGCCCCGGCCGGTCCGGCCGTCGGGAGCCTTCCGGGTTTCCCCTCGCCCTCGCTGACCCCTCTCGTGTACCTTCAACGAACTGTGCCCGATTCCCGCCCGACGACTGGGGTGCCGGGCCAACGAATCGCACCGAGGATTGTAGCCGAGCCGCGGGTGGCGCCGGGCGGGTGACGCAGCCCGGCCGCGAGCGGGGCACGCCGGCGACAGGACCCGCGGCAGAACGGTCTGTCAGGATTGGGCCGCATTACTTGGAGCGGCATTAGCCCATGTTCCAGAAGATTCTCATTGCCAACCGCGGGGAGATCGCCGTCCGGATCATCCGGGCCTGCCGCGAAATGGGGATCCGGACCGTGGCCGTCTTCTCGGAAGCGGACCGGGCCGCCACCCACGTCCGGTTCGCCGACCAGGCGTACGCGATCGGCCCGGCCCCCTCCTCCGAATCCTACCTCCGGATCGACCGGATCCTGGAGGCGGCCCGGCAGAGCGGCGCCGAGGCCATCCATCCCGGCTACGGGTTTCTGGCGGAGAACCCCGCCTTCGCCGCCGCCTGCGAGGAGGCGGGCCTCACCTTCATCGGGCCCTCCGCCCGGACCCTGGCGCTCTGCGGGTCCAAGACGGCGGCCCGCCGCCTGGCGCGCCAGGCGGGGGTCCCCACCGTCCCCGGCACCGACCAGGACCTCTCGGACGAGGAGGTGACCGCCCTGGCCGCGCAGATCGGCTTTCCCCTCCTGATCAAGGCGGCGGCCGGGGGCGGGGGGAAGGGGATGCGGATCGTCCGGGAGCCGGGCGACCTTCCCTCCGCGCTGCGGGCCGCGCGCTCCGAGGGGCAATCGTCCTTCGGGGACCAGGCGGTCTACCTCGAGAAGTACCTGGAGCGCCCCCGCCACATCGAGATGCAGGTCCTGGCCGACGGCGCCGGGCAGGTCATCTACCTGGGCGAGCGGGAGTGCTCGATCCAGCGGCGGCACCAGAAGGTGGTGGAGGAGGCCCCCTCCGCCTTCGTGGATGAGGCGCTTCGCCGGAGGCTCGGAGAAGCGGCCGTGGCCATCGCCGCCGCGGCGGGCTACCGGAACGCCGGGACGGTGGAGTTCCTGGTGGACCGGGACCGGAACTTCTACTTCCTGGAGGTGAACGCGCGGCTCCAGGTCGAGCACCCGGTGACGGAGATGGTGACGGGCCTGGACCTGGTGAAGGCGCAGATCGGCATCGCCGCCGGCGGGCCGCTGCCGCTCTCCCAGGAGGAGGTCCAGTTGCGGGGCCATGCCCTGGAGTGCCGGATCTACGCCGAGGACCCGTTCCGGAACTTCATCCCGTCGCCGGGGCGCATCGTCACCTTCCGGCCTCCCGGCGGCCCCGGGGTGCGGGACGACACCGGGGTCTACGAGGGATATGAGGTCCCGGTCCACTACGACCCCCTCATCGCCAAGCTCATCACCTGGGGGGAGAGCCGGGGCGAGGCCATCCAGCGGATGCGCCGGGCCCTGCAGGAGTACACCATCATCGGAATCCAGACCACCATCCCGTTCCACCGGCGGGTGATGGAGGACCCGACATTTCTGGCGGGCGAGGTGGACACGACCTACGTGGATGCCATGCTGGCCGCCCTCCCGCCCCCCCCCGGGCGTGACCGGAGGGCCCCCATTCTCGCCGCCGCCCTGCACGCCTACCTCCAGGGCCAGCCGGCGGCGGCCGCCCGGCCGCAGGGGCCCACGCCGG
>Ga0184639_10000399_pt1 | contig 16434 bp, 12 predicted proteins | sample PLM31_170_b2_FD_133155 | JGI IMG/M metagenome (GOLD analysis project Ga0184639, IMG submission 133155) | Groundwater sediment microbial communities from an aquifer in East River, Colorado, USA - PLM3-1_170_b2 | ecosystem: Environmental > Terrestrial > Soil > Riparian zone | place: USA: East... | reverse complement strand
GGCCAGTTGGGGCTGGAAGTTGTCGTAGATGTGGATGGGGATGAGCTTCACGCCCTGCAATCGCGCGCCCCGGAACGTAGCCTCCAGCATCACCCCTTGCACCGTATACTGCGTTCCATCCGACCACTGCTGGTCGAACACAAAATTGCCGAGCGCGTAGGCGACCACCGCGCCGTTGGGGAAAGTCTCAACGCCCTGCACGCGATGCGGGTTGTTGCCCACGACCAGATTCGCTCCGGCGTCCGCCATTTCTTTTGCGGCTTTGAATTGCTCCCAACTGATGTCGGATACGTATTCCCGGCCCCAATGCGGCAGGACGATCACCACGTCCGCCTGCTCCTGCGCGCGCCGGACGGCGTCGGCGACGACTTCTTTCTGGAGCGGCCCAATGCCCGGCGCGTCCTCGGTCGCCCAGATCGGCGAGTTGATGGCTGAGAAGCCCAGAAAGGCGAAGCGCACGCCCTGCACCGTGATGATGACGGGCGCAGTCGCCTCGGCGAGGTTGTTCCCTGCGCCCGTCGGCTGGATCCCGACCGAACGCAGATTTGCAGTCGTGTCGAGCATCGATTCGCTCACACAGCCGCGCTTCAGCCCGCAGTCTTTGATGTGATTGGTCGCGACGGTGATGACGTCGAAGCCCGCGAAGGCCAGCCCCTGCGCCGCCTCCGACGGGGCGAGCAGGTTGCGCGTCGTCTCGATGCAGGGGGTGGGCGCGTTGTAATCCGAGATGGCAGCGTCCAGGCTGCCGACGGTGATGTCCGCGCCTTGCAGGATCTCAGCCAGCGGGCGGTAGGGCAGGGCCATGTCGTCCGCCGCTTTGGAAATCGAATAGACGCACCGCGCCGGGTTGATGTCGCCCGTGAAGAGCAGGTGAATCTCCGGGAGGGAGGTGGGGCTAGGGAGCAGCACTGGGGTTGGGGTGGGCGGCGGCGCCGAGGTGGCGGCGGGCGTGAGCGTGAGAGTTTGAGTTGGGGGCGCGGCGAGGGTGGGCGCGAGAGGCATTGGGGGCGTCGCGTCATCCGCAATCGCCGTGGCCGAGCCGCAGGCGGCACACAAGATCAGCGGGAGAAGCAAGATACGGAAACGCATTGTAGGAGGACGAGGGGGTAAATCCAAACTTCAAAAGCTCAAACCCCACAATGGCTTCGGGATTTGGAATTTGGAGTTTGGGAGTGTCACTTCCCAATCATCTTCATCGCTTTGTCGAGCATGGTCTTGAGTGTCTTCTCTTTTGCGGAGAGTTCGGAGGAGAGGTTCAGCCCGGAGCGCATGGAGGCGAGGGCTTGCAGTTGCTGGCCCCGCTTGATTTGGAGCGCGCTCAGCTTTTTGAAGCACGCGGCGCGATTCTCTTTTTCGCTGAGCGCGCCGAACAGGTCAATCGCCTGCCCGTACAGTTCGGCGGCCTGCTCCACGTGCCCTGCGCCGTCGTGGGCGGCGGCGAGGTTGGCGACGGCTTGCGCTTCCCGCATCCGGTCGCCCAACGCGCGGAACATCTCCGGAGTCCCCTCCACCGCCGCGAGCGCGGCGTCCCACTGGCTGACCGCCATGTGCGCCACGCATTGATTGTTGCGCAGCTCCGCCGCCGCGCCCCGGTCTCCGGCAGCCTCGCCGGCGCGAGCAGCCTCGGCGAATTTTTCTGCTGCGTCCGCGTATCGCTCGGCCCGGTAGAGCGTGAGGCCGTGTTCTTTGAGTTCGGAGGGGGAGGGCATACGCGGTCATTCGTAATTGGTAATTACCACTTACCAATTACCTGAATCAATACGTGATGTCTAGCAACGCCTCCGCCACGCTGCGCAACTTCTCGGCGGAGAGCTGGCTGAGGCGCTGAGCGAGGCGGAGGTAGCTTTCGTTCGTCGGCTGGGTGAAGAACTCGCGCAGTTCGGGCGGGAGCTTCTGGAAGCGCTCGAAGGCGCGGCGCGTGTTGTCCCATTCGCCCACCGGCCCCTGCGTTTCGAGCAGGTCTTCCATGCTCAGGCCGAGGCGCGCCACCAGAGCTTCCAACTCCGGGAGGGGGATGGGCTTCTCACCGAATTCATAGGCGGAGAGGCGCACGGACGAAATCCCGAGCTCGCCCGCGATGTCTTTCAGCTTGATCCGGGCGCTGGTGCGCGCTTTGCGGAGCTGCGCGCCGATGATCCGGTGGCGCAGGCCGGTGAGCTCGTCCCTGGGCAATTGCGAGGCGTCATTCTTCTCCGATTCTGAGAGGACCGTGTTGCCCCAGAAGTGGCTCAACGGTGTGTCCAGAAGAAAGGCGGTGATCTCCAGTTCCGGCAGCGAGGGGCTTTTGTGGCCGAGTTCGTAGGCGGTGTAGGCCGAAACCGGACAACCGAGGATATCGGCGCATTCTTTGATGGATTTTCCGGCGGCCAGACGGGCGTCCCTCAACAACACGCCCAGGATTTTGGCCCGCATTGCCAGGGCATCCGCGCGACGGCTCATGCAATCTTCTCCTTAGGGCGAGTGGGCCAGCGCCTCGCGGATTTTTTCGGCGATCTCTTCCAGCCCGAACGGTTTGTACAGCGTGCCCTGCACCAGCCCGCCGGTCGTGCGCGCGCCTCGGTGAGCCGTGCAGATGAGGATGGGCACCTGCTGGATGCTGCGATCCTGGCGGATGCGGCGCACCAGCTCCCAGCCGCCGATGCCGGGCATGACCAGGTCCACCAGGGCCAGGTTGGGCCGACGCGTGTGGATTTGATCCAGCGCTTCTTCGCCGTTGTGGGCGACGGTCACTTCGTAGCCCAGGCGCTCGAGGATCTGGGTCAGAAAGGCAGCCGTCTCCGGCTCGTCTTCAATGACCAGGATGTAAGCAGACATCACTAAGCCTTGGGTCACCGGGAGACTGCCCGAGGCGCTTTAGCGGCGGCCCAGGCGCGGCTCGCGCGGGCCGCCGCCGCTGGCGGCCATAAAGATTTCCGGCGGGAGCCGGAAGCCGGCCGCCTCCAGTTTGGGCGTGAAGATCGGGCGCAGGCCAGTGGGGCGGATCCCGCCCATCACCTTGCCGTCCTTGTCTACGCCCTCTTCGACGAACTTGAAGATGTCCTGCAGCACGACCGTTTCGCCTTCCATGCCCGCCACCTCGGTGATCTGCGTGATCCTGCGCGAGCCGTCGCGCATGCGGGCCTGCTGGACGATGAGTTCGATGGCGGAGGCGATCTGCTCGCGGATGACCTTGAGCGGGAAGTCCAGCCCGGCCATCAGGCTCATCGTCTCCATGCGCGAGACGGCGTCGCGCGGGGTGTTGGCGTGCAGGGTGGTGATCGAGCCGTCGTGGCCGGTGTTCATGGCCTGCAGCATGTCCAGCGCCTCGCCGCCGCGGCACTCGCCCACCACGATGCGATCCGGGCGCATACGCAGCGAGTTCCTCACGCATTCGCGGATGGTTACCTCTCCCTTGCCGTCCAGGTTGGGCTTCTTGGTCTCCAGCCGCACCACGTGATCCTGGTTGAGCTTCAACTCGGCGGCGTCTTCGATGGTGACGATGCGCTCGTCGTCGGGGATGAAGCCGGAGAGCACGTTCAGCAGTGTGGTCTTGCCGGAGCCGGTGCCGCCCGACACGACGACGTTCATGCGGGACACGACGCAGGCCTTGAGAAACTCCGCAATCTGAGGCGTCATCGAGCCGAACTGGATCAGGTCTTCGATGGTGAGCTTATTGGTCCCGAACTTGCGGATGGTGATGGACGAGCCGTCAATCGCCACGGGCGGGATGACGGCGTTCACGCGCGAGCCGTCGGGCAGGCGCGCGTCCACCAGCGGGGTGTCCCCGTCTACGCGGCGGCCCAGCGGCAGGATGATGCGGTCAATGACGCGCCGCACGTGCTCGTCGTCGTCGAACTTGACGGGCGTGAGCGTCAATTTGCCTTTGCGCTCGATGTACACCCGGTTCGGCCCGTTGACCATCACTTCGGTCACAGTCTGGTCGTCGAGCAGGGGCTGGATGGGGCCGAAACCGAAGAACTCGTTGAGGACGTCTTTCATCAACTCGACGCGGGCGCTCTCGGGCAGGTTGATGCGCGTGGAGGCGTAGGCTTCCTGCAGGCGGGCCTCGATGTCTTTCCGCGCGGCCTCGGTCTGCATGAGCGTGGCCGGGTTCTCCACGCTGGTGGACACGCGCCCGATGAGCCATTGCTTGAGCTTGCGGATTTCTTCGTTGCTCATCGCGCCCGCGGGGGCGGCGGGGCCGGGTGCCCCAGGCGCGGCGGGCGCAGGCGGGGCGGTGGGCGGTTGTGTCGTGGCGCGCAGGCGGCTCGCGCTCATGCGTTCACTCAGGGTCATGGGGGCTTCTCCAGTTTTGTGGGCCTCAGCCAATCCTACGTTCCGGGTGCGGCGGGCTGCTCTGGCGGCTCTTCGTCGGGCCGGAGCCAGATGATGTGCTGCTTGTTCAGCGTGAGGAATTCGGAGCGGTGGAGCAGCTGGCCGTTCAGGCCGTAGACCTCGGCGTCGGTGACGGCAATGAATTGATCCTGGCTGCTGTTCATCTCGTCTTTGATGCGCTGCTCCGGGCGCAGAAAGACGTGCCCGTGAATCAGATTGGTGACGGTCTGGATGGTCACCGGTATTTCATCTTTGCGGACGATGTCTGTGAAGATTTTGCCTTTGGCATCAATGCGAAACGACATGGCGGCCTCCAGAAGAATGGGAGTGAGGTCAGGCGGCGACGGCCTCTTCGCTCTGGCTCAACAGGCCCACCGCCAGATCGTGCAGCACGAAGGTGGCGGTGTCGTTTGGAAATTTGACGGCGATGGGCTGGTGCTGGTTGTTGGCCAACGAAAAAGCGCCGCTCATATGGGGGACGATCCCCGGGATGATCAGGGCGAGTTCTTTTTCCAGCTCCGCCCGGCTCATGCCCTCCAGCCCCACGGCCCGGTTGAGCACCGGATAAATTCGATTGCGCCGCACGTTCTGAGACTCCAGGTATTTTAGCGTAGTTTTAGTCAGGGCAACAGTGGCGGCGTCGGAGGCGAGCACCAGCACCACCCGCGCCGAGCTGCGGATGAAGGGCAGGCTGACGCGGGAGAGCGCGCACCCGAAATCCACGAGCACGTAGTCGTGGCTCTGCCGCAGGACGTTGAACACCGCTTCGAGGCGATCCACCTTGAGCTCCTGGGCCGCCTCCGGGTCGGGCGCGCCGGACAGCAGGTGCAGCTTCCACTCCGCGACGTGGGCGAGCAGCGGCTCCACTTTGGCGCGCGTCATCAGCTTCGGGTCCAACTGCGAGACCTCGACGATGGTCTTCGGCGAGTCCACGCCGACGATCTGGCTGATGGACCCGATGGGGAGCACGAGGTCCACCACGGCCACAGTTTTCGGAGCGACCAGCCCGCCGAGGGTCTGGGCCAGATTGGCGCACAGCGACGACGTGCCCGTGCCGCCCTTGGCGCTGAGGAAGGAAATCAGCTTGCCGGAGGCGTGCTCCGGATCGGCGGCCTCGGCCTCCCCGGCAGGAAAAAGCGCCCGCACGCGCTCCAGCAGCTCCGCATCCACGCCCGCGCGCTTGACGATGTATTGGTCGGCGCCGGCTTGCACGCTCTGCAGGATCGCTTCGGGCTGCGAGGCGGTGGACAGGAGCAGGATTTTGGTCTGCGCGCTGCGCGCGTCGGCGCGCAGCTTCTTCACGATCTCGATGCCCGCCAGGTCAGCCAGCTCGTTGTCGAGAACGATCAGGTCGGGCCGGTTGCGCCAGGCTTCGATCAGCCCCTCTTTGCCAGTGCGGACGCCCAGGATTTCATAGCCGGCCTTGCGGAACATGGCGGTCAGGTAGGCCAGCGCGGTGGCGTCGTTTTCGACAAGGAGGAGGCGGGGCGGGGGCTTCATATCCACGACGCGCGGCGGGCCTTATGGTCGGTTGAAGCGGGGCAGGGTGAAGGAGAAGGTGCTCCCCACGCCCTCCTCGCTGTCCACGAGCATTTCGCCTCCGTGCGCTTCGACGATCCGCCGCACCAGCGCGAGCCCCAGCCCGGTGCCCCCGTAACGGCGCGTGGACGTGCCATCGAGCTGGCGGAACGAATCGAAGATTTCTTCGCGGCGGTCGGAGGGGATGCCGATGCCGGTGTCGCGCACGCTCACCCGCACACGCTGTCCGAGCAGGGCCGCCTGAATGGTGACGCTGCCGCTGCTGCCCGTGAACTTGATCGCGTTGTCCACGAGCTGCAGCAGCACCCAGCGCAGCTTTTCCTCGTCCGCCACGACCGATGGGAGATCGGCGGGCACGTCGGAGGACAGCAGCGGGCCCTTGCGCTGCGCTTTGGCTATGGATTTTTCCATCACCTCGTTGACGAGATTCGCCACGGACATCGGCTGGCGCTTGAGCGTCAACTCGCCTTTGGCCGTCGTGGCGTAGCCGATCAGGTCGTTGACCAGCTGCTCCAGACGGTCAATGGCGCGCGAGGTGATGCTGAGCGCATCCTTCTGCTCTCTGCTCAACATCCCCATGGCGCCGTCGATGAGCAGGGCGTTGTAGCCCTTGATTTGCGTCAGCGGCGTGCGAAGTTCGTGCGAGACGTTGGCGACGAAGTTCGCTTTGAGTTGATTGAACTCAGCCAGCTTGACCAGCGCGGCTTCGAGCTCGGCGGTGCGCTCGGTCACGCGCTTCTCCAGGCTGCGGTTGGCTTCGATCAACGCGGACTGCAGTTCCAGGATTTGCTGGGCCACGGCTTTGTCGAGCGTTTCACGGGAGATGAATCCCATCTCGATCAACGTGTACCCGATCCGGCGCGGGGCCTTGCCCTCGGGAGCGGCGGCCGCGGCCGCCTGCCGGGCGAGTGCGCTTTGTAGTTGGGCCTCGGTGATGTAGCCGTTGCGCACCAGATATTCGCCGAGGCGCGGGACGAGCTGCTCCACACTCAGGGGGGGCAGGGGGCCGGTGCCGCCCGCGGCGTGGCCCAGCACCGCGCGCTCGGCCATGAGCGTGACGAGCGCGATGTTCGCGCCGCACGCGTCGCACGTCACGTCCGTCGGCGAGATCGGCGCGTGGCACTGCGGGCAGGTGAGTTCACTGGTCTCCACAGGTGAGGTCGTCATGCGCTGAGCGTGTCCGGGGCGTATGATAACCCGTTCTGCGCTAGGCCGCAATTGCGGGCCAAACGAAAACGGGCGAGATTGTTCTCCTCGCCCATTGATCTGTTCAATCTCCTTCAATCCGCCCCTTCTTGCCGCACGCCGGAAAGGCCTGTCTGCACGTCTTCTGCTTGTCAGCCTTCTTCCCCAAACCGTTTGATGTCCTCCGGCGCTTCCTGCGTCACGACCACCGTCTCGCCCTGTACCATCTTGCGGATTTCCTCGACGACTTCCGGGTTGGCGAGCGTCGTCACGTCGCCCACATCCATGTTGTTCGAGATGGAGGCGAGCACGCGGCGCATGATCTTGCCGGAGCGCGTCTTGGGCATGTCCGGCACGACGTACACGTGCCGCGGCCGGGCGATCTTGCCGATGATCGTCTCCAGCGCGGTGACGACTTTGTAGCCGGTTTCTTTGCTGGCGTGCTGGCCCGGCTTCAGCGACACGTAAATATCCGGCACGCGGCCCTTCATCTCGTCCACGGCCGGCACCACGGCGGCTTCCGCCACTTCTTCGACGGTGAGGCAGGCGGACTCGAGTTCCTTCGTGCCCAGCCGGTGGCCGGCCACGTTGATGACGTCGTCCACCCGGCCCAGAATCCGGACGTAGCCGTCTTTCGCCTGCATGGCGCCATCGCCGCAGAAGTAAGGCCAGTCACGCCAGTCTTTGCTCTCCTTGTTTTTGCAATACTTCGCATAATAGGTCCTCACGTATCGCTCTCGGTCGCCCCATATCGTCTGGAACGCCCCCGGCCATGGATTGCGGATGCAGATGTTCCCGGCCTTCCCCGATCCCGCTGCAATCTCCTTCCCCTCCTCGTCGTAGATGACCGGATGGATGCCCGGCACTCCGGGGCCGGCGCTGCCCGGCTTCATCGGTTGAAGCGCGGGCATCGTGCTGCAGAGGAACCCGCCGGTCTCCGTCTGCCACCAGGTGTCCACGATGACGGCCTTGCCTTTGCCGACGACGTGGTAATACCACTTCCACACTTCCGGCTCGATGGGTTCGCCCACCGTCGTCATGTGTTTGAACTGGTAGTTGTGCTTCTGCGGCTCATCCGGCCCCGCCTTGCGCAGTTGCCGGATGGCTGTCGGCGCGGTATGAAAGGTGTTGACATTGAGGCGCTCGGCGATGCGCCACGGGCGACCGGCGTCCGGGTAGGTGGGGACGCCTTCGTACATGACGCTCGTGGCTGCCAGCGCGAGCGGGCCGTAGACGATGTACGAGTGTCCCGTGATCCACCCAATGTCCGCCATGCACCAGTAGACGTCCTCAGGGTGGATATCCTGAACGTACTTTGAGGTGCCGGTCACGTAAGCGAGATAGCCGCCGGTGCTGTGCTGGCAGCCCTTCGGGCGGCCCGTTGTCCCGCTGGTATACATGAGGAAGAGCGGCGCTTCGGCGGGCATCGGGACGGGAGCGACGATCTTGTGCCCGTGCTGCTTGACCAGGTCGTCCATGAAGAAATCGCGGCCTTCATGCATCGGCGTCTGCGAGGCGTATTGGCCGCGATGACGTCTCCACACCAACACTTTGTCAACGGGCTGGCCCTGTTCATACGCCGCCTTGAGCGCGAGGTCGGCTTTCTCTTTGTGATCCACCAGCTGGCCACTCCGGTAGTAGCCGTCAATCGTGATCAGCACGCGGCTGCCAGAGTCCGCAATCCGGTCGCCGCAGGCTTTGCCGCTGAAGCCGCCGAAGACCTCGGAGTGAATGACGCCGAGGCGCGCGCAGGCCAGCATCGTGATCGGCAGTTCCGGCGTCATCGGCAGGTGGAGCGTGACCCGGTCGCCCGCCTTCAGCCCGGCAAAATCCCGCAGGATGGCGGCAACCTCATTCACCCGGACATAGAGTTCCCGGTACGTGAGGGCCACGTGCGGCTCATCTTCCGGTTCCGGGACCCAGATGATCGCCGCCTTGTTCTGATACTTCGGCAGGTGCCGGTCCACGCAGTTGTAGCAGGCATTGATCTTGCCGCCCACGAACCACTTCCAGAACGGCGCTTCGCTCGTGTCGAACGTCGTATGCCAGTACTGATACCACGTCAGCAGGTCGGCATACTCCTTGAAGCATTCCGGGAAGTTGTCCAGACTGAACCGCTTGTAGACCTCCGGGTCAGCCATGTTGGCCTGAGCAATAAACTGGGGCGAGGGGTGGAAATACTCCTCTTCCTGCCAGTGGACGGCGATTTCGGCTTCACTGACTTCTAAAGATTGTCTTTGACTCATGGCAACGTCCTCCTGTCGTGGAGACTGGATTTGAACCGGACAAAAATGATTTTAGCGATTCTTGACGAGATTGGCAAACTTTGCCGGAGTTAGTAAGAAGTGAAAGCGTGACGTTCGTGAAGCTTTTTGTTCAGGGGCAACTCCCTTGCGACGCGTAGCCCCCGCCCTCGGTGGGGACGTAACATTCGCAAAACGTCACGCTCTCGCTTTGCCCCTGCCACAAGAGGAAATAGACGTTGGTGCGCACGCACACCGGGCCGTCGGCGGCGGTCTGGTCGGAGACAATGCGCGTGGTTGAGTAGCCGATCCCGCTGGCGATTCCTTTTCCGACGCCGGTTTCGGCGTTCACCAGCCAGAGCCGGTCTTCCACAAAGTCGCCGGGCCGCCACGTGAGTTCGCCCCGCATGGCCAGCAGCAGGGCCAGGAACGGGACCGTCATCACGCACAGCCAGACCAGCACCCCTGCCGCGCAGCCTGCACGCGACATGGGCTGGCTCCGCCTCGCAGGGGTGCTGCGCGAAGCTGTGCCAGACATGGGGCGATGATAAGATAGGGGACAGCAAATTGCAACTCAGGCGAACAGGGGCCGCACCCGCCGCTCCTCCGGCGCGCCCTTCTCGCCGACGACTTTATACATGCCCACCGGCACGGTCTTGCCTTTCACCAGCATGGCCTCGCCGAACTCGATCTCGAACTTGTCTTTGACCCGCTCGTAGGTGAATTCGGTGATGAGCAGGGGCCACTTCAAGTCCTTGGTCAAATCCTGCACGCGCGAGGCCAGGTTCACGCCGTCGCCCATCACGGTGTAGTTCACGCGCCGCCCGGACCCGACCAGCCCCACAAACACCTCCGCCGTGTTGAGGCCGATGCCCATCTCCAGCTTGGAGGGTTTGCCCTCGGTCGCCCACTTGGCGCGCAGGCGGTCTAGCTCCACGCGCATATCAATCGAGCAGCGCACCGCGCGCTCGGCGTGATCGGAGTACGCGATGGGCGCGCCGAAGAAAGCCATGACGAGATCGCCCTCGTATTTGTCCACCGTGCCGCCGTACTTGTGGATCACGTCCGTCATCGCGCCCAGATATTCGTTGAGCAGGTTGACGAGTTCTTCCGGCGTCATCTTTTCGGACATGGTGGTGAAGCCGCGGATGTCGGAGAAGAGGATGGTCAGCTCGGCGCGCTTGCCGCGCATGGCGTCAATGCCCTGCTCGATGAGCTGCCCGACCATCTCCGGCGAGATGAACAGCTCGAAGATGCCGCGCACGCGCCGCTTCTCTCGCTCCTCGCTGATGGCGCGTTCGAGGAAGGAAATGACGACGCAGATGAACAGCGTGATCTCCGGCGCGATGAGCGGAATCTCCACGCGCAGGAACAGGAACACCAGCAGCCAGATACCGGCGCCCGCCGCCATCAGCCCGAACAGCACTGTGGCCGCCAGCCCGGTGCGGCGCATCAGCGTGACGCCGAGCGCCATCACCCCCCCCGAGAGCACGGCGAGCAGCGAGACGAGCAGTGGGGCGCGCTGGAGGAAGCGGCCGCTCAGGAGGGTGTCCAGCGTGTTGCCCATAATCTCCACTCCCGGCGTGGCGTTGGCGAAACTGAACGGGGTGGGATAGGTGTCGTGCAGGGACTCGGTTGTCGCGCCGACAAATACGATCTTGTCCTGGAAGGTTTCCAGCGGCAGGTCGCCGTTCACCACCTGCAGAAAAGAATACGTCGGGATAGTCCCTTCCGGCCCAAGGTAATTCACGCGCAGGGCGTTGCGGCTGAGCGGGATCGTCCGCTCGCCGAGCTGGAAGCGGCTGGCCGAAGGTTGGGCACTGAGGGGCTGGCCGGCGTATAGTGACGCGGCGACCATGGGCCACGAATAAAAATCCTCGCCGCTGACGTTGTTCCAGGCCTGCACCTCGTGCACCGCGCCGTCCACGTCTGCCCGCACGTTGGTGAGGCCAAAGCCCGCCGCCGCCGTCTTCAGAATGGTGATCGGCTGGTCCAGCGTCTCGATGGTGAAGCCCGCCTTCTCGTCTTTCACCTTTTGCCCGTTCAGCACTACATTCCCGGCGGCCCTGATCGAGGCGGCGAAGGCCGCGTCGCCGAACTGCACGGTGAGCGTTTGGCCGGTTACGAGCGGGTCGGTGGCCGGCACGCCTTCCGCCACGACCACGGCGAGCGGGTTCACCTGATAGGCCTCGGCGAGGCTCTTGACCGTGTCGCCGGGCTGGACGGTGTAAATGATGGCGCCCTCGCTCACCGGGATGCGCAGCAAGTCCGCCGAAGTGAGATGGATGTCACAGGGGTGCTTGAGGCCGTTCACCCGCATCAATACGGTGAGGCTGGTGAGGTGAAAGCGCGCGGCGATGTCCTCCAGCCGGTCACCCGTCACGGTGTGCTCGGCGGGCGGAGTGGTGGGGATGGCGAGTTGGTCGCCGGGGCACACGCCCTGGTTCGCGGGCAGGTTGTTCGCCTCGACAATGGCCTGCACAGTGACGCCATATTGCGCGGCGATCTGGCTGAGGGTCTCCCCGCGCACGGTGTACGTCGCGGGCCTGCCGAGGTCTTCCGGGTCGGTGAAGAATACGTCGAAGGCGATGACCTTCGCGCCGCCCGCCGCGAGCCGGTCCACGAGCTGCGCGAAGTACGTGCGCGGCCACGGCCACTGCAGCCCGGTGTTGTCGAAGGTGTTGTCGTCAACCGCCACGATGACAATGGGCGTGGTGGGCGCCTGCGCGCCGCGCAGGCGGAAGGCCACGTTCACCGCGTCGAGCTCGAGCGGGTCCATCAGGCCGAAGACCGTTCCGGCCAGCATCACCACCATCAGAAAGCCGACCAGCAGTGCGGTCTGGCGGCGGAAGGCGAAGGCGAACAACTTATTCTCGGCAGATTGATTCATGCACACCTCTTCGCTATGGAGTGGGCGTGGGCGAGCAGGCCGCGTCGTGATACGTCCATGTGGCCGTGGCCGACTGCCCATCCGCGGAAGTCACGGTCACCGTGCCGCTCAAGTCCACGCCGTCCACACAGTGCTTGTAGGTGAGCAGATACGACACCCCGGGTTTGTAATCGTAAGGCTGAATGCCGCCGCTGACTTGCGTGTCAATTCGTAGCTCGTAATCGCCGGTTGCGCTGTCGCAGTTCGAGACACAGGTGGCTTTCGCGAACAGGGTCAACGCCGCCGAGGCGGTGGTCTCGGGGACGAGAGGAGTCTCGGTGGGCGGCGGCAGGCCGGGGAACGGTGACTGGAACTGCGGCGCGCACACGGGGCCAGGCTCGACGTTCACCCACTGCACTTCGGGAATCTTCAGGGTCTGGCCGGGGAGGATGTTGAAGGGCAGCGTCAACCCGTTGGCCTGCGCGATGGCTCCCGGCAGGACGCCGTAGCTGCGCCCGATGCAGAACAACGTCTCGCCTGCGCGCACGGTGTGCCGCCCGATGATGGGCGCGGGCGGGATGGGCGTAAACGGCACGGCGGTCGCGGGACGGATCACGAAGGTGGGGGTGGGCGATGACGGCGCGGGCGTAGGCTGGTTGGCCGCGAGCGTGGAGGCGGCCTCGGGCGGCGTGGTCGCCGTCGGGGTCCCGGTGGCGACGACGGGCATCGTCGCGTTCCCCTGCGCCACGGCTTCCGTCGCCAGCCACGCGAGCTGCGTGGCCTCCGGCACTTTCACGCCCCACTCTCCGTAGTCCGCAAATGTCATCGGCTCCGGGTCTGTGTTCGGCGACACGAGCTTGTTGCCTTCCGGGATGAACAGGCTGCCAAAACCGCACGTGCCCTGCAAGCAGGTCACGGTGAGCGCCTGCGTCTGCGGATCGTAGGCCACGCTCATCCGGGCGTTGCGCGCCGAGGCGATGTCCACGGGCGTCTCCACGTCGAGCGCGCCGTCCGTGAGCAGCACCCAGACTTGGCCCTGGCTCATCGCGAGCGAGGTGAGCTGGCTGTTCAGATCGGGATAGAAGATGTTGAAGGTGATGGCCGTGTCTGGCTCGAGTTGCACCTTGCTGCCCTCGGTGAACTGGATGAAGACCTGCCCGTTCGCGCCTGTGCGGACCTGGCTGCCCTCGGCGAGGGTGAGACCTTCGGCGGCGGGCGACCATTCACTCGCTGCGTCAGGCCGGGCTTCCGCGTCGCCCTCCACGCGCGTGACGACCGCGGTGCGGTCGCCGGAGGACGGGAGCGGGGTGGGGAGGCTGGCCGTTGGGTTGGGGGCCGGGGTCCCCGCGTTCGGGTTGATAAACGTGCGCTGGCAGGCAATGCCAAGCGTCAGCACAGCGGCGAGGCCGGGGAGGATCACACGCAAGAGAGGGCGCATAGGCAATCAGAGGGGCGATAGGACTTCCAAAGTCTACGCAGACTTCGGGAGTTGGGTACCTTGTTGTCTAGTCTGGCGGAGAGTTTAGCACGAAAACAAAACCCGACAAGTTGCGTTGCAGGAGGATGCTATACTGGCCGCCCTATGCTCATATTCAAAAACCTCGAACGCTTCCGCCGGGCCGCCGGGTGGACGACAGCCGCTCTCAGCCTCGCCGCCGGGGTGTACATTGGGCTGGCGTTCTTTTATCTGCCGCCCGGCGCGTACTGGAGCCCGGACATCGGCTACAAACGCCTGCAGGCTGAGAACGTCCGCTTCACCCCGTGGCTCGATCTGGCGATTGAGTATCCGGGTGTCTGGATTGACCCGGGACTCAAATACGTCCCGTTCCGCAACACCTTCTATTACCTCTGGCAGGGGCGCATTCATTTCGCGCAGCCGCCCGCGATGGCGGTGCTGGCGAGTCCGTTCGTCGCGCTCTTCGGGGATCGGGGCGAGCGGGTGATGCCGCTGCTGGCCGGGCTGATCAGCCTGTGGCTGGCGGCGCAGTTGATGCGGGCGGTGGGGGCCGAACCCGTGTGGACCGGGATTGTGATCGCCGCGCTGGCGACGCCCGTGATGATTTACAGCCTCTTCCTGTGGGAGCACATCCTCGCCGTCGCGCTGGGCCTCGGCGCGGTGGCGCTGGCCCTCCAACGGCCGGAGGCGCGCTCGCGGCAGGCTTGGATTCTCGGCGGCCTGCTGGCCGGGCTGGCCGCGAGCGCACGCAAGGAATTGATGTTGTTCGCGCTGGTGCTGGGCGCGGCGCTGGCCCTGGAGCTTTATCAAAACGGAAACTGGCGGCGATGGCGAGCGTGGACGGGTCTCGCGTTGTGGGCGGCGGCGGCGCTGTGCATGTTGGGCTTGTATGAACTGTTCAGTTATCTGAACAGCGGCAACCTCATCCCTCCGGAGTTTCGCATCAGCGTCGCCCCGGAATACACGCCTGACGCCTACCTGCTGGTCAACGGCGTTGGCGGCCTGTCCGACTTTGTCTTCGATCCACAATTCGGGTGGAGGGGGGATGTGATGCTGCTGGCAATAATCGCCTACTGGGCGGCGAGCCGATGGCTGCGCGGACGGCCGCGGGAGGCGATTCAAATTTCGGCGCTCGCCGCGCTCCTCGCCGGCGAGTGGTACGGCGTGCGGCACCTGGGCATCGCGAGCGGCCTCGTCGGCGTGTTGAGCGCCAGCCCGATTCTGGCCGTGGGATTGGGAGATGCGGGCGCGGCGACGCGGAAATTGCGCTGGATCACCTTCGGCTTCTACGGACTCGTCCTCCTCAACCTGGGGTTGCTCACCGCCTCCGGGCCGTATCAGGCCGGCTTGGAATGGGGATCGCGCTTTGCCCTCATCGTCTTTCCTTTGAGTGTGCCGCTTGTTCTCAACGGGCTGAAGGCCGTGCGGGGGCGCGCGGCGCAGTCGTGGCTGGCGCGGGCGCATCTGGCGCTGGCGCTGATGTTGATCGGCCTGAGTGTTTTTATTCAACTGCTGGGGGTGAGCAAGACGAGCACGCCTGCGGTCGGTCCGGAGAGCCGGGAGGCGCTGCTGGCCGTGCCCGAAAAGCAGGTGCTGACGAACCTCTGGTGGCTGTCCGCCGCGGCGCCGCGCCTGTATCTGTCGAAAGAAATATTCCTCGTCAACTCAGAGGCGGATTTGCGCGCGTGGATGAGCGCGGCATACCCGTCGGGCGTGAGAGCGTTCGTGTTCGTGAGCTACGTGCCGCTGACCGAGAGCATTGCCGTGACGCTCACTCCGCCCGGAACACAGCTCAAGGTCGTCGAGACGCGGCGGCTCAGCAACATGATGCTGGTGACGCACGTGGCGTTGTTGCCGGCGCCCTGAATCTGCGCCTGATCATCAGCAAGACCCGCGAGGTTTTCAAAACCTCGCGGGTCTTTTTTTTGCTACGGACAGCCGCCCAGGAACAGAGGCACGTCAATGGTTGTGACACTGGCGACGTTGCTCAGTTGCGAGAGAGTATCAATGGCCGTGACGCTCCAGTTCACCGTTCCGTAATAGGGGGAGGAGGGCGCGAACGTCATATCCACAACCAGGCTCCCTCCCCAGGTGGTTCCCGAGATCTGCGTCATCGGCACAGAACCGGAGTTGAATTGCATGGAAGCCTGATCAAAGGCCAGCCAATCCACGAAAGCGCCGGAGACGCCCGACGGGTCGGTGATGTCGGCGGTGAAGTTGACGGTGCAGGTCGTGGTCGCGCCGATGCTGGCAGGACTCACCGTCAAGTTGGTGATCGTCGGGCCGGTCGTGTCTACGATGACGAAGGCCGCCGCGTTGGACGTGCCGCCTCCCGGTGGAGGGGTGAAGACCGTGATTGTGGCCGTGATCACCGTGGCGATGTCGGCGGCGGGGATGGCGGCGGTGAGCTGAGTGGGGCCGACGAAGGTCGTTGTGCGGCTGCCGCCGTTCCACTGCACCACCGACACGGGCGCGAAGTTCGAGCCGTTGACGGTGAGTGTGAAGCCGGGGCCGCCGACTTGTGCCGTGCTCGGACTGAGGCTGCTGATAATCGGGATGCCCGGCGTCGGGGTGAACGTGAACGTCGGCGTAAAGGTGGGTGGGACAGGCGTGGGCGTGAACGTCGGCGGGACAGACGTGGGCGTATTCGGCCCCGGAGGCACGGGCGTGTCCGGCGGGCGGCAGCGCTGCTGGAAGGGATCATAGAAGTCTGCCGGTGGGCACGTCGCCGTCGGGGTCAGGGTGATGGTGCCGGTGGGTGTGGGTGTGCCGGTGCTGGTCGAACGCGGCCTCACACGCGTGGGCGTGCTGGTGTCGGCGGGCGCGCT
>Ga0184639_10000398_pt1 | contig 16451 bp, 21 predicted proteins | sample PLM31_170_b2_FD_133155 | JGI IMG/M metagenome (GOLD analysis project Ga0184639, IMG submission 133155) | Groundwater sediment microbial communities from an aquifer in East River, Colorado, USA - PLM3-1_170_b2 | ecosystem: Environmental > Terrestrial > Soil > Riparian zone | place: USA: East... | reverse complement strand
ATCATTTACTGGGGATGTTTCTGCCGTAGTGCCGGCAAATGAAGCTAATAATGCACTTAGCCCTGGTAAAATAGATATAGTTACTTTAGTAATTGGTGCTAATACTATAACACCTCCAACTGGAGGAAGTACTCCTGTAGCTTGTACAATTATTCCTCCAACGAGTAATACAGCTACTATTACTCTTAAGGGAGTAACTGGAGATACTGGGGTAGTCTTACATAAGACACACTCAACAACAATAGCATTGAATTCTCCTACTAGTACTTTTGTACTTACAGTGAGTGCAGAAATTATTGGTGTGAGATTGATTTGGAGTTAACATGGCTGTAACAGAATCTCAAGTTCAGGCTTTAGAGCTTGAAAGAGTTCTGCCTAGGATTCGTTTAGTCTTTGAACGAGACGACAAATTCTATGCCAACATCAAGAAGCGTGATGTTGAAAAGATTTCTAATAGGCAGATGCGCATTCCATTAGAATTGAGACCTGGGGGTAGCTTCCAGTATTTCAATCCTGATGGTGGCGATTTGGGACGTGGTGGTGGACCAACCTTTGATAAGGCTGTTCTTACTGCTGTATTCGTTAGTGAGAATATTGAGTTTACTAAGTTAACTCAGTGGGCTACTGACGATAATCGTAAAGCAATCGTTAATTCTGTTCGCAGATTAACGGCTACTGCATTAGATGAATTGCGTCGCCAATTGGACGCACAAATGATGCAGGCTGGTGATGGTGTTATTGGTACAGTTACTACCGATACACCGGCTGGTGGTTCAAACGTTATTACTCTAACCACAGATGGATTTGGCGCTCGTCTGATGCGATTTGGTCAGACAGTTCAAATCTTTGATACTACTCTTGCTACGAATAGAGGAAAGGGAGTAGTTACATTCTGGGATGTGGAGAATAAGACCATCAACATAACTCCACAGGTTGCTGGTGTAGTAGCAACTGATAAAGTTGTTACTGACGGCATTAGCAGCCCTGCTTCTCTACCTGCATTGTTTGGTGTGCCATATCATCACTCAAATGCTAGTTCTGGAACTTGGCTGGGGTTCTCACGAAGCACGACACCTGAAATTCGTTCCAATCGTGTTAATGGTAACGCTTCAATGTTGACGTTGCCACTTCCACGATTGGCAATGAATAAGATTGGTAATCGTGTTGGAATTGATAATAGTTTCAAGCCGAAGGCATGGTTGCATCCAGCTCAGATGCAAGCATATGAAGAAATTGGTCAGTTTGTTTCTATTATTCAGAAAGCAGCCAAAGAAGAGAATCTGAATCTTTACTTTGGTGACAACATGCAATTGGCTGGCGCACCTGTAATGCCCAGTTACAATTGGAATCAGAAGAGAATCGACTTTGTTATAGATGAACTATGGGGAAGAGGAGAAATCCTTCCTGTTGGTTTCTATACAACTGATGGAAGGAAAATCTTCGAGATTCGTGGTGCATCAGGAGGTGTCACAACGGCAGACATCTTCTACATGGTGTGTGGAATGCAAACCTTTGTTGGAAATCCTGCTGGTACGTCATATATTGACAACCTTCAGGTTCCAGCAGGATATTAAGGAAGGATGAAATACAATGTCTGACCTTAATTTTCAGCAATTCAGCGATGTCCAGAGTGATAAGCAGCCGAGTCCTGTTACTATGGCATCGGCTGCTACTATTGCTCCTACTACTCGTCTGACGTTTGTAACAGGAACAGTAGCAGTAGCTACTATTACTGCTCCAGTTACAGGCTACCATGAATTGGTGTTTATCTTTACTGATGTTGCTCCAGCCGCTCTAGCTACGACTGGAAACATCAAGACAGCATACACACCAATTCAAAACCAAGCCTTTAGTTTGCATTATGACCCAACTACTGCAAAGTATTGGCGAGAGGCAGTAACGTAAGAAGGAGAATACTCCAGTATGGAATTAGTTGAGACAATTAATCGTAGACTTCAAGAAGACTATGGTAAATTGGACGATTTAAGGCCATACTGGCGTATTTCTTGGTCAGAAGATGAATATGAAAAGCGTCTTACTAATTACACAGATGAAGGTTTTGAACTCATTTATCCTGAAGTTAGAACATTACCAAAGTATAAACAGTGGATTCAGAATAAGTACATATTAGAGAGATTGACGGCTGTTCCAGTTGATAACATGGTTGAGTTACCTTCTAGCGACTTGTCATATGAACCTGTTTGGGTGTTTGAAGATAAACATGGAAATGCCCTGCCCCCCCGTTGGGATGTTATTCAATTAATTATTAAATCTGTGCATGATGCACAAGGATATAAAGGTGTAAGATATAAAGACCCATATTCAGACCCAAAGACTGCATTAGATGTTAAAAAGAAAGAGATATTGGATATGGAAACTGCATTATTTGGTAATGAGTCAGCAGTAGGGGATGCACTAGCTTACAGAGAAGGTGTAGGATATACGGGTCCAATAGCATTACCCAATTCTGAAAATGCTACAAAGACAAAAGGAAACTAGCAATGCAGAACCCATTTCAGTTTTTAAATCGGCAAACTGTTCGTGCTCCTTCTAATCCTTTGGATAAATGTACAATTATAAGTATTTATCCAAAAGATATTCATGAAGAGAAATGTACCATTCAGCCTGGAGTATTTGATATTAAAGGTGGAACTTATGAAAAGCCTTCAGTTCTGATTGTTGGACCTAGTTCTTGGTGGAAAGAATTAGATGATTCTCAGCCGCTTTTAGAAATTCCACAATCATCTATTCAGATTGCGGATAGTATTGTACGAGATTATGCAAATGGCTTATTGGCTTGCAATATGGGTGATTGTATGCCAGGATTGTTTTATGTTCCTGGTGAACATTCAGTAGAAACAGTAAAGAAACTTTCAAATCTTGGCGGATTCAAACATTTATTAGATGTTGCATATACGAAACAAAGAAATTGGTTTTTTGCATTAGTTAAGATTGGTGATGTTCTTTGGAGCCGCACTAATGGTAATCCATTAAGTATTTCTGATGATATGAGATTAGCTGCAAAAGAATTAGATTTACATAATAAAGAGTGGTTAAAGGATTTCCAAAGTATTGATTTGGTTCGTTGTGTTGCGTGTGGTGCATTGAGGAATCCATCATTCCCAGTTTGCCAAACCTGCAAAGCAATTGCTGACCCTGTCAAGGCTAAAGAACTCAATCTGACATTTGCGCAATAGAATTATATGTTAATACAATCTTCTTACGTTTTAGGAAAGCTAAAAAAGATAATAGATGAAACTAATATCTTAATCGAAAGTGAATTAGCTATTCCTACTGATAAGTTTACTACTGTAAAAGAGGCTTACGATTTAATAAAAATCCTATCTAGCTTAAATGAGAGGTATGAGAGAATCTTAGTAGAGTGGCTAAATAATTCTAACAAATCAAATATAGAAATTATTATGGAAGAGAAAGATAATAAATAGTGTCAAAGCCATCTGAGATAATTGATATGGTTGCTAGCCTACAAAATGATACAGCGCAACAACTGTATACAGATGCAGCATGTTTACCATATCTAAATATGGCTCTTGATGAATTGCAAGAGTTATATGAACTTAATAATATACCAGTAACAGATGTTGTTTCTGGAGTTCTTGACGTTCCAATAGCTGCTACTAGAATAGCTTATATTGGAACTTTACCAACTCTTCCACCTGATTTAATAGAAATTAGACAGTTATGGGAAAGTGATGATGGAACTTCTACATTCATTCCTATGGCTAAGAAAGATTTCATTCCACATAATTTGGAAGGAACTGATAGAAGTAGTTTTGGTATATGGTCGTGGATTGGCAATGAAATTAGATTGCTACCATGTGTCACACCGAAAGACTTGAAGTTAGATTATATTAGAACTTTATTTCTTACTCCATTGTTAATGACTCAAATAGAAATTGACATTCCAATTAAAGGAATTAAGTCTTATTTAGGATATAGAACTGGTGCTCTTTGTGCTGAGTTTATTGGTGAAAATAAAACAAGGGCTGATTCTCTAAATGTAGATGCAACTATGGCATTAGATAGGGCATTAGGAATTAATGTAAAAGGTAAACAAGCAATTACTACACGTCGTAGACCTTTCATGGCCTCATTTAAGGCACGTAGACAATGGTAAGCCTCTGGTTCTTATTCAATTCCGAATAAGGACTGGTCACTGGTGACTGGAGGATAGAATGACTATGCAAGGTTATTGGCGTGAAAACAGACAAGAAAATAGAAGGGTAATTTTATCAGATTTTGGTGTTATTAACAATGTTTGGTATTTATTTCCTCAAGGTGGTGGACCACGAGGTTCATTTCTTACATTTGCTGATTTAGCACAGAATTTGAAGAGTAGAGATTTAATTTATTTGTCTGGTGTATTAAAAGAACAGGCAGTTACACCACAGGATGTATTTGATGTAACTATTATGGGAGCCGCTAATAGGCCAAGACAAGCTACCGATGGTGGTGTTCCTACAGGTGGCGGAGCTTCTTGGTTAGCTCCTGCTTCACCAGTTGCTCTTACACCATTGCTAAAGATTAGAGAACAAGGTTGGACAATTGCTAATATTCAATTTGCTCCAGTTGCATCTTCTGCATGTGTTAGATTATCACGAGCTGAAATAGCAAGTGATATGGATGGTTCACATGCTACATTCTTGGAATGTTATTTCCTTGGTGGTGGTTCATCTGGTATTGGAATTGAAGATGTAGGAGGATGTGGCCAAGTACTGATTGATAATTGTAGATTTCAGTTACTCACTGGACATGCAATTAAAGGAATTAGTACTGGAATTGATGTTCCTACTGGTTGGAGAATCACTAGGAATAGATTCTATGATAATACCAATGCAATTGGTATGTCTCTAAAAGAAGGTCTAGTAGACCACAACTATATTAGACAAACTGCTAATACTGCAGATGATAAAGTTAACCTTGTCAAGGTAGCCGCTCAGGGGTCGCTCAATCAAGTGATTAGAAATACTTTCCCCGATGTTGCTGCTAACGTAACTATTGCAAAAGGATACAAACCTGGAACTACAGACGCTTGGAGAAATTGGGTAACTGATACTGCTGCGGACATTGTGACTGTTCCTGCTTAGTTAAAGGAATTAATGGGGCTAGAGTCTGTGGGAAGCTATTAATCTGATAATTCTGTCAGATTAATATTGGCTATGTAGGAAGCCGTCTCTAGCTCCATTAATATAATATGAGTCCATTAAGGGACCATGAACCAATCGTTATAGATAGCTTCAATGGCCTTTGGCAGCAAGGGGACATAGATAATACTCCTATAGACCATTTTACTAATACACGCAATCTTAAGTCTGTTGGTTTATCAGCTATTGGAACTAGAGATGGTATTGGAATACATCAGAGTGTAGTAGTTCCATTATCTAACGTCAAAAGAACTTATAATTTTCCTACTGCTATTGGTAATACATTAATTGTTTTAGTAACAAATATTATTACTGGATTTGGTGAAATATACCATGTAGTAAATGAAAATACAGTATTTGGTCCATTATTAACTCTTAATGGAATGGAAGATTTCGCATTTTTACCATATGCAGGTAGAGGTTATATTTCTCCATTTAAGACATATGTAGTTGGTGATTTGAATGTTGAAAAAGGATTGCAAAATGAATTTCTTTATGTATATTTAGGTAATGGAACGGCTGCACGTAAAGCCGCTGGTAATCCATTATCAGGTGCATTAACCATTGCTAATGGTGCGGCTGGAAATACAGACCCCGGTTTTCATTTATTTGCATTTGTAGCTGAAACTAATACTGGATATTTAACTCCACCAGGTGCTATTACTGGATTTACTACAGTAGCAGCATCATCTGTTAGTTTTACTACAGTTCCAACATCAGGTAGTCCTACTATAGTTCGTAGACATTTAGTAGCCACTAAGGTGATTGCTAGTTACAATGGTAATCCTACTGGATACCAATTCTTTTTTGTTCCTAATGCCATTATTGAAAATAATACAGATGTTTTCTTAAATAACATATCATTCTTTGATGCTGATTTGCTCGATGATGCTTCACACTTATTAGATAATTTCTCTGAGATTCCGGCTGGAGTTTCTCTTTGTCTTTATCATAATAGATTAATTCTTACTACTGCATTTAATGATATTTCAGTAGGATTAGGGTCTGCAATTGGTGAACCAGAAGCTATTTCACAGATTGATGGATTAATTGTAGTTCCTCCTGATGGTAATCCAATTACTAACTGTCAAGAATTAAGAGATATATTATATGTAATGAAACGTGCCAAGACTGTTTCATTCGTAGATAATGGTGATGAACCTTCCTCTTGGCCTATGAATATTGTAGATTATGCACTTGGTTGTTCTGTTCATGGAATTGCTACTGTTATTGATTCTGGTTCCTCTTCTGTTGATTATCTTATTATTTGTACTTATCAAGGTGTATCCTTATTTAATGGTCGCTATATCACTCCAGAGCTAAGTTGGAAAATAGAAGATTTCTGGACAAGTCAAGATAGAAATGAATCTCGTAAAATTCAGATACTTAATGCGTCTATTCAGAAAGAATTGTATATAATTCTTCCTGATAGAAGACTATTAGTAGGTAACTATTCTAATGGAATGGACCAGAAGAGAATTAGGTGGAATGTCTGGTTCTTTGTAATGGGTGTAAATACTATTTCAATTGTTAATATTGATGATTTAATTTTTGGGGCTGATTTGTAATGAGAACATTTATTATTAGACCAACTCAATTAATCTCAGGTGGATTAAATTTCATTGGGGCAGCTCTACCACCTGTTGATTTTGCAGGATGGTATTCTCCAGATTATGCTTCAATATTAGCAGCAATGCTTGATTATATAAATCCTGGTGGAGTTTTTTTTCTCGGGGCATATTGTGTAGCAGATACTGGAGCTAATGCATTAAATGATACATTAAGATTTCAATCTGTTGGTGCTTGTATTTATTTAGATGGTTCAGCTATTCCAATTGCATTTAGTTCATTACCATCTGGATTTACACCAACTTCTGCTAACATTAGAATGTCACAAAATGGGGGATTAACTAATCTCGTGACTGAAAGTGGTAGTGCTGATTATTTCTTACAGCAGGCAAGCGGAAATAATGGGCCAATTAATACTGATGTTTTTGCATATAATTTCAGCTTTCCAGCACCATCTATGTTGGACATACAAACTAATGGAATGGGACTTAAAGTTATTATTTCGGTTGGTGCTCCTTCACCAGGTCCTAGTTTTGGTCAGATAGGTTCTACTTATGGCCTTTTTATTGAAGGAACATATGATATAGTATCTACACAATTTGCTATAGAAAATCCTTCTCCTGTAAGAATAGGTGATGAAGTAAGAATAGTTCCTAGTATAGTTGGAGCAGGTGGATTATCTGGAGTATCTTCTATTACTATTACTTTTAATAATGGAACTCAAAATATAACTAAAACTGTAATTATAGATACTCATACTGATGATTTAATTACATTTTTAATACCAAGTGGATTAGGATTCTTTGTAGGACCAGTTCCTTTAACTATAACCTTAATTGGTGATGGAATTCAATTCTCTGGTTCTGTTATACTTACTGCTGCATTACAGCTTCTATTTTTTGATGGTTCTGGTATATATACATTAGAAATAGGAAAGAAATCTGATACCATTTATGAGAGAACTACAGTTGAGGTAATTAATAGTATTCCTGGAGAATATGTAATTGATGAGCTAACTAATGAAGAGGAAATAGATTTAATTAATCAGTTTAATACAGTCAATGGTATTCAGGGACTTCTAGGATTAGCTGGGTTATTAGAAGTTGAATCTGATTGGGAAGTAAATCCATATCAATTATTTTATGAAAATATAACTACAGTTGACATAGATACTCTTGACGTTAAAATTCCTAATCCATACGGTAGAACGGCTTTCATAGGTGGCTAAAAGTTCTGGACTCAATGGTGAATCTATACATTTTCATGCTGTTCGTTTGCGTGTTAATGGTGGTGGTAATTTAGATTTAACTCTACGAAGCCTTGATAGCATAAGAAATTCAAATCTTAATAGTGTAGTAATGACTAGTAAAACTAACATTGAACCAACTAAATTGGCAAATTTCATTGAACAACGTGCTCAGTTAGAATTTGGAACTGATGCAATAGATGAAGTTTTTACCATTTCTAAAATAATTATATATATCAGACCTATTGCAACTGGACTACCAGGATAATGGCACCTAATCAAATAAATTTAGACCGCCTTAAGGCACAATTACTGACAAGTGGACTGTCACAGAGTAATTCTGCTTTGTATCAGGTAATTAATCAATTAATTGATGCTACAAGACAACTACAATCTGAAATTAATGCAAGTATTAATACTATTAACCAAACTATTATAAATAATACTACTAATTTGCCTCAGGCATTACAAGGAATAGATGGATTAGATGGATTAGATGGAGAAGTTGGGATACCTGGTCAACAAGGATTTAGAGGTATACAAGGTATTCAAGGACAACCTGGATTTGATGGATTTGATGGAGAAGATGGATTAGATGGAATACCTGGTGTAATTGGAAGAGATGGAGCCGCTGGTGCTACTGGCCCTTCTGGTATATCTGGTAGTAATGGTATAAATGGTATTGATGGCGAAGATGGTGAAGATAGTTTAATACCTGGTCCTATTGGCCCATCTGGTAGTTCTGGTAGTGCTGGGGCTACAGGAGCTGCTGGTATTCAAGGATATAATGGATTAGATGGTGCTGATGGTGATATAGGTGAGCAAGGTATACAAGGTATTCAGGGACTACAAGGTCCAGCAGGAAGTGGTGGTGGTTCTGCAACTACAGTAGAAGTAGATTTAGGTTCTACTCCTACCTGGAGGGGAAAATTTACTATTATCGATGCGTTAATAAGTTCAACTAGTAAAGTTAATACATGGCAAGCTCCTGGTCCTTACACTGGTAAAGGAACTAGAGCAGATGAAGCTGAAATGGACCCTTTATGGTGTGTTACTGAACCTGGAACTGGACAAGCTATAGTTTATTGGCAATCTCTTCCGATGCTGACACCTATTCTATATGGATTATCTGGTGGAAATGGTGGGAAGTCTGATGCCCCAGGAGGAACTCTTATTGGAGGAATAGGTAGATTAACTAGTTTTGATATTGTTGGTATAAGACGTCTTGGTAAAATAAAAGGTAATGTCAAATTTTCATATCAGGTATTGTCTTAGGTGAACTATGGCAGTAATTGAAGGTGGGGTATCTGCTGCATTATTGGGTATAGGTGCCCAAGCTCAAAGTTCTGCACATTTTGAATCACGTCCAATTACATATGGGTCTTTAGGACACTATCGCATTCAATCTATGACAGGAACATTAGCCGCTGCATTAGCAGCAGGAACTGCAACAGCAGGGCATGTATTTGCCTTTAGATGGGGTGATGCAACTAGATTAGCAGTTATTACTAAATTAAAAACACGATTTCTACCATTAACACCGTTTACAGCAGCAACTTTAACTGACCATACATCATTTGATGCATTTATATTAAGAGCCTATACTGCTTCTCATGCAGGTGGTACACCACTTACTCCATCTGGTAATAATGCTAAAATGAGAACGAGTATGGGTACATCACTTGTAACAGATATGAGAATTTCAACTACAGCAGCTTTAACAGCAGGAACACATACATTTGATGCTTTTCCCTTTTCACAATCATTAAGAAAAGGTAATCGTGTTAATCCAGCAGCAGCGACAGAGGAAACTATACAGCCAACTACAGATGGTATGGATTTAGATTTTTCAATGGCAGATGGAGACCATCCAATAACTTTGGCACAGAATGAGGGCATTGCTATTCGTAATAGAACTGTATGGCCTGCCGCTGGAACTGGTATATTAACTGTACTTATAGGTTGGGCTGAGGTATCAGCATTTTAAGGAGTTAACATGGTTAGGATAGCAGACAAGACAGTTACAGCAGTATTAGCTTTAATAGGAGACACAGATATTATTCAGTTAAGCCAACCATGTCAAACTGTTCAAGTTTATAATAGGTCTGTGTCATCACTATATGTTAGAATGGATGGAGTAGACCCTGTAGTAAATGGAGATGGTTCTTTCTATGTGGAACCAAATAAAATGAGATTGTTTGCTGTTCCAAATGTTGACTTTCCTGAAATTCGTGTTGTTGGTGCTGGATTAAACCTTGGTTACATAGTGGAGTGTTTCCAATGAATAGGAAATTGGATATTTTGCCTTCAAGTCTTATTGTAGACCCTGTAGATATTGGACAGCTTCAGGTTCTTTTAGAAGGTGTTAATAAAATTATTAATTTAGATAAGATGGTATTTGAGTTAATCACCACAAGCCCATTGAAATTTCTTTATAGATTAATTGCAGTGGATACAAGAATTTGGAAACAAGATATTCATTTTGATAGCCCATCTAATCCGCTAATGACATTTAATGTAATTGATGAATGGAGATTATCTGAATTTTCAAGTCAACGTACATTAAGAAATCTGCTTATTAGTTTTGTTAATAAATATCCTGCAGTTGAGAATATCACTTACAAGTTTCAGTAAGGAGAATAGAAAATGGCAAGGATTCCGAAACGTCTCTATGGTCCAGCACAGATTGCAACTGGTCCAGCTACAGTTTACACAGTTCCAGCATTAACCAAGACTATTATTAGACAAATTCACTTGTCTAATCCGTCTGGTTCACCAGTGACATTTACATTGTCAATTGGTGCAGATGCTGCTGGAACTAGATTATGGGCTACTTATAGTATTCCAGCCGCTGCTGCTGGAGTTACTGATTCAGTTCGTGATATTTTCATGTATGAACCTATGGAAGCTGCTGAGATTCTTACATTGTCAGCAGGAACAAATAATATTCTTGTTATCGCTATTTCGGGTGATGAAATCGTTCTTGGTTAGTAGATAGTTTAGGCAAAGGGTGATGTATGCCAATTAGTGTTGGTATGGACCCACGTAGAAAAGTTGGCTATGGTGCAATTGCTCCATCTGGATTTGGTTCAATGGGTTCTATGGCACCATCTGGGCTAGGTTCAATTTCATCTAGAACTGCATCACCATCACCTACATTTATGAATGCTAATAATCTATATGGTGCTAGTGTACAACAAAATGCTGAGGATTATGATGCAATAATGAAAGGGTACCAGAATTTAGCATCTACTCCATCTCAGCAAATTCAACCACAGCAATATACTCCTTCTCAGTATCAGTATCAACCTTCGTCTAGTTTAACAGGAGCAATTTCTAATTTAGCAGGCTTAGCACAAACTGGTGGATATTCTGAAGGAGAAAAAGCCGATATTAGAGCACGAGGAATTTCTCCAATTCGCTCAATATATGCAGGAGCTATGAGAGATGTAAATAGACAACGTGGATTACAAGGAGGTTATAGCCCTAATTATGGTGCTGTAAGGGCAAAGATGGCTCGTGAGATGTCTGATTTAGTTAGTGGTAGAACTACTGATATTAACGCTCAATTAGCTCAGAGTATTGCTGGAAATAGATTAGCTGCTGCTTCACCTTATGCTTCTGCTGCTGGACAAGAATCTGCACTTGCAAGCCAATATGGTCAAGCAAATCAACAATTAATGAATGAAGCACAAAGATATAATATTGAATCACCAATTGAAGCACAGAAGTTTAATATATCTCAAGATTTACAAAGACAATTGGCAGCATTGTCAGGAAAAAGTTCCTTGTATGGAACTACTCCAGCATTAGCATCATTGTTTGGTAATCAAGCATTACAATCTGCCCAACTAAGAAATCAGCAAGGTCAAGGAAATCTTTCTCAGATTCTCAATATGTATAGAGGATTTAGAGGCTAAAATGCCATCTTCATTCGTAGAGAAACTTAGAATGGGTAATATATTTTCACCTGATAATATTGGTGGTGATAATATAAATGCTGGTGAAATAAGTCCTGATTATATTACTGCAATTCTTGGAAGAATGGCTCCTTTTAGGGAAAGAGAAGAAGATAGGGAAAGGGCATTTCAGAGAGAAATGCTTCAATTACAACAGAAAGGCCAATTAGAAAATATTGCTAGGCAAATGCAAGGTAGGCAGGTTGAACAACAAGAAAGACCAATGAACTATGCTTATCAACCTTCTATATCTGAATATCAAAGAGGGACATTAGGATTAAGAGAACAGGAATTAAGACAAAAAGGTGAATTAGGTCGTGGAAGTCTAGATATTAGACAGCAGCTAGCAGAAAATCCTGAATTGTTACAGAATATTCGTGGCAATCAAGCACTAGAACAAATAGCAGCTAGATTATTAGGACAAAAAGAAATGCTTGGAACTAGAGGTGAACAAGGAGTTAATTTACAGCAAATGCGTGGCATTCAAGGAATGGAACAGATTGGTGCTCGTGGAACTCAGCAAGAAAGCTTACAGAAGATGCGAGGTGAGCAAAGATTAGGTGAAATTGAAGCAACTGGTGGTCAGGCTAGAGAGACTCAAGCAGAAAAACCAATATTAGAATTGTCACCTACTCAAGAAAGAGCTAGACAAAATAATGCTATACGTAAATTAGTTAATACTAGACCTGAACTGTCACAATTTCTTAAAGCTAATTTTAGTGGTGGTTATGATGTAATTCCACCTTCAAGTAGAGGTGGGCCTACACAGGAGCAATTTAATGAAATTAATCAGATTATATTTGGGCGAACTGAAGATATTACATTAAAACCTCAAGGTACTAAACCAGCCACTGTTAAGACACCTGTTAAACCAGTGGTTGCTCCAGTTAAAAGTAAATATAAATTGAGTATACAATAATGCCAAAATATAATTATTCTTTAGTTAATGGAAAGACTCTTACATTAGAGGGTGATACGCAACCTTCTGATGAAGAAGTTGAATCTATAGCTAAAGAACAGAAAGTTGAATTGCAATCTGCTGATACTCAGCAAGAATTAATTAAGCCACAAGAAGTTGCTAAAGAGATAATTCCTACAAAAAAGAAAGGATTCAAAGGCCCTTGGTGGAATCCTATTGAAATTCCTGAAGGAGAAGCACCAGAACGTATTGATAGAGCAATGTTTGGTATTAAACCAAAGCAAGCAGAAACTTGGTGGCGTGGCTTTGCTAATAGTGTATTAGAACAAACTGGAGAAATACTTGGCCCACCTGAAGTTATGCTTGGAGGATTTGGAACTACATTACTAAGAAGCAGACTTCCTAGCATAGCTAAACAGATAGAATCTAGAGATTTATCTAACCTGGCCGCTGTTGAGAAATGGGCTAAAGGAAAACAACCAAAGTTATTGGTGAAAGAGGATATTGCTATAGGCTCTCCTACTGTTTATCATGGAACACGAGATGTATTTGATACATTTAGTACTAAGCAAAATAAACCGTATGGCCTATTTCCAAATATGACTAGATTTACTGAAAATCCTGAGTATTCTCAGTTATATTCGCTTGGTGAAACTCCATCTGGAATGAAACGTTACATTGAAGGCTATGTAAATAGGCCAAATACTATTGCTGCTAAAATTGGTGCAAAAAATATATTAGATTTAACTAAGCCAATTCCCAGTCATCAATTGGCAGAATTGCAAAAAACTTTTCCAGAATTAATTGGAAACCCATCTAATGAATTTATTCAGGATATACTAAGTAGAACTAAAAATCCTATTCCATTTGACTCTATTCGTTACCTAGAACATGGTCAAATAAACTGGGCTGTTCCAGAAGGAGTTTCAATAAAGACTCCACAAGGGGTTCCACTTACTAAGCCTCATTACACAGCGGCAGAAATAGCGGCTAACTTCAAACAATATGGTCAGGCATTTCCTCCTGCCTCTGAAAGAATAGAATCACAAGTACCATTAAATTGGAAGACAGACCCACAAAAAGCTATAAATATGAAAAGAGCTATGCAGGAAAGGATAGCCAAAGGAAAAATTCCTACTGCTAAATTACAAGGAGAACCTCCAATACCTCCAAAAATTCAACAACAAATAGAAAAGGAACCAGGTAAATTGCAACAGTGGTACGATGTAACTCGTGGATTAATGTCTGTAGACCCACCATTTATGACATCTGCTGCATTTAGACAAGCAGGTAAATATGCAGGAACTAAAGAATGGTTCAAAGCGTGGGCTAAATCAGCTCAAGCATTTGGTAGCAAAGCTACAGCAGATTTGCAAGAGACTCTAAGATTACAAAAACCATTATTTAAGCCAACATTAGACCCAATTACTAATAAAATGACTGGACCATCATATGCTGAACAAGTAGGATTAAGAAGAGGAAGTCTTGGTAGGTATAGTAGAAGAGATGAGGCTATTAGAGGGCAACTAGCTGAGAGAATCCCTATTTATGGACGATATATAGCTGGTAGTAATAGAGCTTATAATGCTTTCATAAATCATGTTTCCGATACTAAGTTAGAGTCAATGGTTGATACAGCCGTTAAGTTAAATAAAGCAGGTAAATTAGGTGGGATAACTGGTAATCTATTTAGTAAAGACGTAACTCCTAATCCACTAACAGATTTAACGGCTGGAAAGAAAATAGCTGATTTTATTAATACTTCTTTAGGAAGAGGAAGATTAGGAGTTGAAGTTGGCAAGCATGAAGTTAATTTAGAAAATAGTGCTAGATTATTATCAAATACGTTCTTTAGCCCACGTATGATTTCATCCCATACAAGAATGCTTAATCCATCTACTTATATAATGGCACCACCACAGATTAGAAGAGAGTATCTAGCTGCAATGATTCGCCAAGTTTCCTTGTGGTGGAGTATGGGTCAATTAGCTGAATTTGGTGGGGCACAAGTATCTAAAGATGCTACATCAGCCGATTTTGGGAAGATTAAGATAGGTAATATGAGAATTGACCCACCAGGAGGACTACAACAGTATTTAGTATTGGGAGCACGTGATTTACCGGAATCTATGGGAGGTGGTGGAATTACTTCTACTACTACAGGTAAGTTTACTCCTTTTGGAGAAGGATTTAAGCCAGAAACTAGAGCTGCTCAAGCATTACAATTTGGAGTTAATAGATTACATCCAACTATTAAAATTGCTTGGGATTTAGCTAATGTTCAGAAATCTGCTCCATTTCATGTAACTGATAGAGCTTTACAAGCTGTCCTTCCTATGTATGCTGATGATTTAGCTAATATTGCTAAGTACAATCCTGATATAGCTTCTTTTATATTAGGAGGATTAGCGGCTGGTTCTGGAATGGGAACTCAAGCATATGAACGTGGTTCTTATGGTAAACCTGTATTTTGGCCTGAAGAATTAGATATTAATATTGGACGTTAAGTGCCGGCTGAGAGAATTGAACTCTCAGGGTATTTCTACCAAAGGATTTTAAGTCCTTCATGTTTGCCTATTTCATCAAGCCGGCTAGTTACCTAACCTTCCCTATCCTTCCCAGACCTTTCTAACTGCTGTCTTATGGTTAGGAGATAGACTACTTGGTCAATAGCTTCATTTATTGCATTATCTAATAATTTCTCTATATTCATCTCAAATAAATTTCCTCCATGTTCTTGTTGGCCTTGTCTATATTTGCCATCCACTAATATATCAAGAGTTTGTTTGATTGAGAGTAGGTGTTTTTCCTGTTCGTATGTCATTTTCTAATTCCACCACCTTCTTTGAATCCGTTAGGATACCGTAATGCTAATTTTCTATAATTTTCTTCTGCTATTCTACCTAAGTCATATCCTCTCAGTGCTATTAAGATTGTTAAATAATAAAGAATATCCCCTAATTCTTTCTTTTCTTTATCATAATCAATAGAAATCCCATGATATACAAATTTCTTTCTTAACTCACAAAACTCCCCAAATTCTCCTGCCAATCCGAGTATAGCATTATTTATTTGCTCAGATAATGTAGTTTCTGAATTCCAAGTCTCTCTTACCCCTATCTGATATTCTTCAAACGTCATTTATTCACCTAATCAGGAAACTGGCTCTTGTTAATTCTAGCCCAATCATCAAATTGACTAGCAGCTAAATAAGCGTGTCTTACTTTCTCTTGTCTATTAGACTGGGTGCTAGTTAAATCAGCCCATAGTCTAATAAGCATTGGTGCAAGGCGGTCTTGTGCTCTCAAAGCAAAGATTGGTTCGTTTTCTTTTAGATTCAATAAGCATCTATCTTTACTAATGATGCTTCCTTGCTTAGCAATAATATTCTCTTGGTAAGTACTTTGATTTTGTAAATTTACAATTTTTTCTTTCAGCTCTTTTACTGTCAGTTTCTCGCTAATCATTTTCCACACTCCTGTCGTCATTGTTTTGTTGTGATATGGAATCATCCATTTACTTTCTGGATAGCCTCTACAAATTTTTCTACTTCTGGTGTCATTGATTCTAAAACTCCTTCTAAATCTGTAATT
>Ga0184639_10000397_pt1 | contig 16456 bp, 12 predicted proteins | sample PLM31_170_b2_FD_133155 | JGI IMG/M metagenome (GOLD analysis project Ga0184639, IMG submission 133155) | Groundwater sediment microbial communities from an aquifer in East River, Colorado, USA - PLM3-1_170_b2 | ecosystem: Environmental > Terrestrial > Soil > Riparian zone | place: USA: East... | reverse complement strand
CTCGAGCTGTTCGAGCAGCGCTACGACGCGATCCTGACGCCTCCCGCCTTCGGCACCGCGCCGGCCGGGCTCGAGTCGACGGGCGATCCGGCCTTGTGCGCGCTGTGGACGCTCTGCGGGATGCCGGCCCTCAGCGTGCCGCTCCTGCAGGGAGCCAACGGCCTGCCGCTCGGCGTCCAGCTGGTCGGCGCCCGACACCGCGACGCGCAGCTCCTGCGCACGGCGCGCTGGCTCGTGACCAGCCTGGCCGAGAGCCTGGGCTCGACGAGCTGAGCCGGGCTCACGGGACGGCAAGCGAGGCCGTCGCCGCACGGTCCCGGCCGCTTGGCGCAGCGCGTCTAGCGCGCGGTAGCCGGCAGGCGTAGGCTCCGCCTCGCCGGACGGGCGCCGCGCGCCCCACTATTCCAGATGGAGGACCCCGCATGGCGGACGTCGAGCGGATGTACATCAACGGCGAGTGGGTGCTCGCCGAGGGCGGAGCCACGTTCGATGTGACGAATCCGGCCGACGGCAGCGGCGTCGCGAGGGTCACGAACGGCGCCTTGCCGGAGATCCAGCGGGCCGTCGCGGCCGCGCACGCGGCCTTCCGAGAGTGGTCCCTGCTGGCCCCCAAGGATCGCGGCCGGCTCCTGCTGCGGATCCAGGAGCTCATGGAAGAGCGGCGGGACGAGTTGGCGAAGCTCGTGACGCTCGAGAACGGCAAGCCGTTCGAGGAAGCGAAGAAAGAGGTCCAGTTCGCCCTCGGCTACTTCGGCTGGTTCGCCGAGGAGGCGCGCCGGATGACCGGCGAGTGGATCCCGTCGCCCCAACCGAGCAAGCGGTACTGGGTGCTCCACCAGCCGATCGGGCCGGTCGCCGCGGTGACCCCGTGGAACTTCCCGGCGACGATGGTGACCCGGAAGATCGCGCCCGCCCTCGCCGCGGGCTGCACCGTGGTGCTCAAGCCGGCCTCGGCCACGCCGCTGACCGCGCTCGCGATCGCGAAGATCGCCGAGGTCGCCGGCCTGCCGCCCGGCGTGTTCAACGTGCTCACGACCAACCGCTCGAGGCTCGTCGGCTCGGAGCTGCTCACGCACCCGCTGATCCGCAAGATCGGCTTCACGGGCTCCACGGACGTGGGCAAGGGGATCATGGAGACCGCGGCCAAGCAGGTCAAGCGACTCTCGTTCGAGCTCGGCGGCAACGCGCCCTTCATCGTGTTCGACGACGCCGACTTCCAGGGGGCGCTCGAGGGCGCCGTGGCGATGAAGTATCTGCGTGTCGGCGGGCAGTCGTGCATCTGCGCGAACCGGATCTACGTCCAGCGCGGGATCGCCGCTCGGTTCGTACCCGCCTTCATCGAAGCGGTGAAGCGGCTGAAGGTGGCGCCGGGCTTCGAGCCGGGCGCGCAGATCGGGCCGCTGATCAACGAGGAGACGCGGGCGAAGGTGCACTCGCTGGTCGAGGACGCCGTCAAGCACGGCGCCAAGCTCGTGACGGGCGGCCACTACCTCACCGGCGATCCGTACACCAAGGGGTTCTTCTACGCGCCGGCCGTCCTGCTCGACGTGACCGACGACATGGCGATCGCGCAGGAAGAGATCTTCGGGCCGGCGGCGCCGATCCTCACGTTCGACACGGAGGAGGAGGTGATCCGGCGCGCCAACGCCACCACCTACGGCCTGGCCGCCTATTTCTACACCCGCGACATGGTCCGGCTCGTCCGCGTGGCCGAGCAGCTCGAGTACGGGCTCGTCGGCGCCAACGACGCGGCCGGCTACACGCACGAGATCCCGTTCGGCGGCTTCAAGGAGTCGGGGCTCGGCCGCGAGGGCGGCCACGAGGGCATCGAGGAGTACACCGAGGTGAAGTCGGTCGTCGTCAACCTGGGCTGACCTGTCACCTCGACCTATCCCATCGAGAGGAGGAGGGAACATGCCTCTCTACGAGTTCTTCTGTGACAAGTGTCAGAAGGAAGTGTCGTTGACCCTGTCGATGAGCGAGCGCGAGAAGGGCGCGGCGAAGTGTCCGCAGTGCGGCGGCCGCGACCTGCGTCCGCTGGTGGGCACCTTCTTTTCGAAGACGTCGCGAAAGTCGTAGCTCCGCTGAGTGTCCCGGGCCCATTCTCGGGCCCGGGCTTCCTCCACCCCTGCGCGAGTCACTCCCCGTCCTCGGGCCCTCGCGGATTTGCTGTTATCATCGTCGGGTCGTGATCGTTCTGGGCATCAGCGAGACACACTGCGCGACCGCCGCCATCCTCAAGGACGGCGAGATCGTCGGCTGCGCCTCCGAGGAGCGGTTTTCCCGCCTGAAGAACGACGCCGGCTATCCTCGCCGCGCGATCGACGCGCTGCTGCGAGAGCTCGGCCTGACTCCAGGCGTCATCGACCGCGTCGTGCTGGCCGGAACCCGCATCCCGTCCTATGAATGGATGAACCGGGTGATGCGCGACGAGGCCTACACGAGCCGCTACTACGCGGTCGGCCTCGGGGCGCCGCGACGGGGGTTGACGGGCCGCGCTCGGAAGCTCGGCACAAAGCTGGGCCTGCTCGACCCGGCACCCGGCAAGGCGCCGCTCACCGACGGTGAGCGACGTGGCCACGTGACGAGCCACCTCCGCCTGGCGGACGAGCGCGTGAGCTTCGTCGATCACCACACCTGCCACGCGGCGGCGGCCTACTTCGGGTCGCCGTTTGCGGGCCGACCCGCGCTCGTGCTCACCAACGACAATTCGGGCGACGGCCTCTGCGGCACGGTGTCGAGCGCGAGCGGCGTTGGTCTGACCCGGCACGAAGCGACGCCGAGCGGCCCGGGGTCGCTGGGCTCGTTCTACACCCTCGTGACCCTGCTGCTCGGCATGAAGCCCGGCGAGCACGAATACAAGGTGATGGGCCTGGCGCCCTACGCGCCCGCGCGGGAGACCGAGCGGGCCGTCGCCGCGCTCGGCACGACGTTCGCCATGACGGAGGGGACGCCGTGCCGCTTCGAGTGGCGGCGCCGCGGGCCCCTCTACCGGGCGGTGCTCGAAGCCACGCTCGGCCTCCGCTTCGACGGCATCGCCGGTGGCGCCCAGCACATTCTCGAGGAAGCCCTGGTGCGCTGGGCGCGCCTCGCGCGCCAGCGCTACGGCGGCGAACGGCTGGCGCTCGGGGGCGGCGTCTTCATGAACGTGAAGGCGAACATGTTGATCGCCGAGGAGAGCTGGCTCGGCGATCTCTTCGTCTTTCCGTCCTGCGGCGACGAGTCGAATGCGGTCGGCGCAGCCTACCTCGGCTACCTCGATCTCTGCGCGCGAACGGGGGTGGCGCCGGCGCCCAAGCCCTTCGGACCTGCCTATCTCGGACCGGACGTCCACGAATCCGAGATCGAGGCCGTGATCAAAGGGCGCGACCTGGCGAGTCGTTACCGCGTGAGCGAGCACGACGCGATCGAGGAGAAGATCGCCGATCTGCTCGTGTCGGACGGTGTCGTCGCGCGCTGCGCCGGCCGCATGGAGTTCGGGGCGCGGGCGCTCGGCAACCGCTCGATCCTCGCGAACCCCTCCGACCACCGCGTGGTCGGCGTGATCAACCGGATGATCAAGAGCCGGGACTTCTGGATGCCGTTCGCCCCGACGGTGCTTCGCGAGCGTGAGGCCGACTATCTCGTGAATCCCAAGGGGCTCGCCTCGCCGTACATGATGCTGGCGTTCGCGACGAATCCTAAGCGGCGTGACGAGCTGGTCGCGGCCCTCCATCCGCAAGACGGGACCGCGCGCGCTCACATCCTCGACGAGGCGTGGAACCCCCCCTACTATCGCGTCATCCGTGAGTTCGAGCGCCGGACGGGGGTCGGCGCCGTGCTCAATACCTCGTTCAACCTCCACGGCGAGCCGCTCGTCTGCTCGCCCGAGGACGCGGTGGACACCTTCGAGCGCTCGGGACTTCCGCATCTCGCGCTCGGTCGTTGGATGATCTCGAAGAAGTAGACGGGGGGCGAATCCGATGAGCTCAGCCGAGCTCTGCTTCACACCGGCGACCGAGCTGGCCCGTCTGATCCGTGCGCGGCAGATTTCGCCCGTGGAGCTGACGCGCGCGGTCCTCGAACGCGTCGAGCGTCTCAACCCAGTCGTCAACGCGTTCTGCACGGTCACCGCCGACGCGGCGCTCGCCGCGGCGCGCGAGGCCGAGCAGGCCGCGATGAAGGGCGAGCTGCGCGGTCCGCTTCACGGCATACCCTTTTCGATCAAGGACCTGCACCTGACGAAGGGTGTCCGGACGATGTCCGGATCGTTCATCTTCGAGCGCCGCGTGCCGGACGTGGACCCGCCGGTCGTTCGGCGCCTCAAACAGGCCGGCGGCGTCATGTTGGGGAAGACCACGACGCCGGAGTTCGGCTGGAAGGGACTCGGCGACAGCCCGCTGACGGGCATCACGCGCAACCCCTGGAACACCGGGACGACGACCGGTGGATCCAGCGCGGGCGCCGGCGCCGCGACGGCGGCCGGACTCGGGCCCATCCATCAGGGCTCGGACGGCGCCGGGTCGATCCGGATTCCCAGCGGCTTCTGTGGCATCTACGGGCTGAAGCCTTCCTTCGGCCGGGTTCCGATGTGGCCCGTCTCCAACAACGACTATGCCTCGCATATGGGCCCGATGACGCGGACGGTGGCCGACGCTGCCCTGATGCTGTCCGTCATGGCCGGCCCGGACGAGTGGGACCGCACGTCGCTCGAGACCGCACCCGACGACTACGTGGGAAAGCTGACCGCAGGCATCAAAGGGCTCAAGGTCGCGTTCAGCACCGACCTGGGCGGATTCCCCGTCGACGCCGAGGTCGCGTCCATCGTGAAGCAGGCGGCCCGGGCGTTCGAGGATCTGGGCTGCGTCGTCGATGAAGTCAAGCCGGGCTTCGCCGACTCGCACGACCTGATCCGCTGTCTCTGGAGCGCTCACGAGGCCGGCAACTACGCTCAGTATCTTCCCCAGTGGCGTGACCGCATGGACCCGGGACTCGTCGCATGCATCGAAGACGGGCTACGGTACAGCATGGTTGACTACGTCGAGGCGCGGGGCCAGAAACTCGCGTACTGGGACACCGTGCGGCCACTGTTCGAGAAGTTCGACCTGCTCCTGACGCCGACGCTCTCCGTCGCCGCCTTTCCCGTGGGCCGCCTGAACCCCGCGCACTGGCGGCAGCACGCGTGGGACTGGATCGGCTGGGCCTCGTTCAGCTATCCCTTCAACTTCACGGGCCAGCCCGCCGCGTCCGCTCCCGCCGGCTTCACGTCTGATGGATTGCCGGTGGGGCTGCAGATCGTCGGGCGCCGCTTCGCCGACCTGACCGTGCTGCAGGCGTCGGCCGCGTTCGAGGCGGCGCGCCCATGGGCCGAGCGCCGCCCGCCCCTTGACTGACGCTCGTGCTCGGGTCGCGCGCACGGAGCCGCGCGTCTGGCTCGACATGGATCAGGCCGAGCTCGACACCGCCTACGACCAGAGTGCCTGGGCGCCAAACCGCGAGCAGCTCATCAAGCGCTACGCGGCCAACAGCGAAGCCGTCCGCGCGCGAATGGGCGCGCCCCGGCGCTACGCATACGGCGCGACACCGATCGAGGGCCTGGACGTCTATGCCACCACGCGCGCCCACGCGCCGATCAACGTCTTCATCCACGGTGGCGCGTGGCGGGCCGGCCTCGCCGGAAACTACGCATTCCCGGCCGCGCTGTTCGTGCGGGCTGGTGCGCATTTCGTCGTGCCGGACTTCGCCGCGGTCCAGGACGTCGGCGGCAGCCTCATGTCGATGGCCGCGCAGGTACGCGACGCCGTCGCGTGGGTGAAGCGCAACGCCCACCGCTTCGGCGGCGATCCCGACCGCATCTACGTCTCGGGCCACTCCTCGGGCGCCCATCTCGCCGGCGTGATCCTCACCACCGATTGGCGCCGGGACTTCGATCTTCCGGCGGACACGGTGAAGGGGGGGCTGTGCTCCAGCGGCATGTACGACCTGAAGCCCGTGCGCCTGTCGGCGCGCAACGCGTACGTCAAGTTCACCGACGAGATGGAGCAGGCGCTGAGCTCGCAGCGCCATCTCGACACGCTCAACGCCCCCCTCATCCTCTCTCACGGCACGCTCGAGTCGCCGGAGTTCCAGCGCCAGGCGCGTGACTTCGCCGCCGCGCTGACGGCGGCCGGCAAGCCGGTCCAGCTCCTGGTCGGCGAAGGGTACAACCACTTCGAGATGATCGAAACGCTCGGGGCTCCCGACGGCCTCCTGGGCCGCGCAGTGCTCGAGCAGATGAGGCTCTCTCAAGGAGACGCGCGACTCTTCAACAGTTCCTCGGCGATCCGCTTGACCTCGGCCGCGTCGACCTGACCCTTGTGGGTCTTCATGACGTCGCCGACCAGCCGGCCCACCTGCTTGGCGTCGGCGATCTTGAGGGCGTCGAGGCGCTCGCGGACGAGCGCGCGCACCACCACCTCGTCCATGCCCTTCGGCAGGTAGCGGTCGCAGAACTCGAGCTCGAAGCGGAGCTGGGCGGCGTGGGCGGCGCCACGTTCGCCGACCTTCTCGAACTCGACCAGGGCTTTCTGGAGCTGCTTGCGGTAGGCGCCGATGACGTCGAGGACGAGCGCGTCGTCCACCGTACCCGAGAAGCCCTTCGCCGTGCGCCGCTCGCCGAGCCGCGACTTGATCATGCGCACCACGTCGGCGGTCCGCGCGTCCTTCGCCTTGATCGCCTGCGTGAGCGTCTCGGTCAGCTGCTGCTCGAGTGCCATGGCACCTCCTCCGTGTTTCTACTGTACGCGCAAACGCGGGTCCAGCACGTCACGAAGGCCGTCGCCCAGCAAGTTCAGGCTCAGGCCCGAGAGCGTCAGGGCGAGGCCGGGGAAGAGGCTGACCCAGAAGGCCTCGCGGATGACGTTCTTGCCGCTGGCGATGACGTTGCCCCATGACGGCACGTAGGGCGGCACGCCGACGCCCAGAAAGCCCAGGATCGCCTCGGCCAGAATGGCGTAGGCGAAGATGAAGCTCGCCTGCACGAGGAGCGGGCCCACGCAGTTCGGCAGGATGTGGCGGAACGCGATGGCGAGGTCCCGCCGGCCCAGGGCGCGTGCCGCCTGGACGTAGTCCAGCTCGCGGATGCTGAGCACGGTGCTCCGGATCAGCATGGCCGTGCGTGGGGTGTAGACGACCGAGAGCGCAAAGATGACGTTCCCGACCCCGGGGCCGCGGGCCGCCATGAGGGCGATCGCCAGCAAGATCGCGGGGAAGGCCATGAGACCGTCCATGACGCGCATCAGCGCCAGGTCGAGACGACGATAGTACCCGGCGATCAGCCCGATCACGATTCCCCAGAGCGACGTCAGGATCATCGTCGTCGCCCCGACGAGCAGCGAGACCTGGGCGCCGTACAGAACCAGGCTGTAGACGTCGCGCCCGAACTCGTCGGTGCCCAGGTAATTCGCGAGGCTCGGCGCCTTCAGGCGCTCGGCCGGGTTGAGCCGTCGAGGGTTGTGCGTCGAGATGACGCCGGCGAGCAGCGCCGCGAGCACCACGCCGGCGAGGATCGTCGTGCCGACGACGATGTTCCGATTCCGCGCGAGGCGTCGGAGCCACGTCGGGCGAGCCCCGGCCTCAGCCATAGCGGATCCGCGGGTCGATGAACACGTAGAGGACGTCGACCACCAGATTGATGAGCACGTAGGCCGTCGCCGTGACCAGGATGACGCCCTGCACCACCGGGTAGTCACGGCGCAGCACGGCCGAGATGATCAGGCGGCCGAGCCCGGGAATGTTGAAGACGATCTCGGTGACGACGGCGCCGCCGATCAGGATCGCCATGGTGATGCCGATGACGGTCACCACCGGGACGAGCGCGTTGCGGAACGCGTGGACCCACGTGACCACGCCCTGCGACAGGCCCTTCGCGCGCGCCGTCCGGACGTAGTCCTGCTGCAGCGCCTCCAGCATGCACGACCGGCTGATGCGGGCGATCAGCGCCGACTGGTTGAAGCCGAGGGACACCGCCGGCAGGACCATGTAGCGCAGCGCCCCGACCGGGTCCGCGAAGACCGACGCATAGCCGGCGGCCGGCAGCCAGCCGAGCCGGACCGCGAACAGATAGATGAAGTTCAGGGACAGCCAGAAGCCCGGGATGCAGACGCCCAGCAGCGCGCCCAGCATCAGCACCCGGTCCCAGAGCGAGCCGGGGTAGGCGGCAGCGACGATTCCCGAGGGCACGCCGATCAGGACCGCGACGAACAGCGCCGAGAACGTCAGCACGATGGTCGGCTCGGCCCGCTCCAGGAGCGCCGTCACCACGGGGCGGTCGAGGAAGTACGACTGGCCGAGGTCGCCGCGCAGGATGCGCGCATAGAACTTGAAGAGCTGCTCGGGCAGGGGGCGATCGAGGCCGAGCGCCTGGCGGGTCGCCTGGATCTGGGCGGGGGTCGCGTCGGGGCCGAGCATGACGCTGACCGGATCGCCGGGGATGAGGTGAATGAGGAAAAAGACGACGGTGACGACCACCGCCAGCACGGGGACGAGCGTCAGCAGCCGCCGGATCAGGTACGCCGTCACGCGATGCGAGCGGGCGCCGGCCGAGACGACGGCGCCCGCGCCCTCACGCTGCTACTTCTCGACCCACACGTTGTAGAAGCGAATGCGCTCCGTCTTCTCGTTGAAGCCCTTCGTGGTGTTCCGGATGGCGCGCAGCCCGAAGAGATCGCCGTAGCGGATCACCGGCACCTTCTCGTAGAACTGCCGGGTCTGCTGCTCCCAGAGGGCCATGCGCTTCTTCGGATCGGTCTCGCGCGCCAGCTCGGCCTGGAGCTTCAGGATGTCCTCGTCGGTGGTCCAGCCCGGCCAGCTCGGTGTCAGGTAAATGTGGTGCGTCGGATCGTAGAAGGCCCCCATGCCGGTCGTGAAGACGTCGTACTCCTTGGAGTTGTTCCGCCGCTTCACCAGCGTCGCCCAGTCGACCACCTGCAGGTCGATGTTGAACCCGGCGTCCTCGAGCTGCTGCTTCGTCAGGAGCGCGAAGTCGTACATCCACTTGTACTCCTGCGTCGTCATGAAGCGGATCGGCTCGCGCTTGTACCCGGCCTCCTGCAGGAGCCGCTTGACCTTGTCCTTGTTCCGCTCGTTCCACGGCAGCCCCGAGAGCTTCGTATGCCAGGCGGTGATCTCGACGGGAGCCAGGCTCGAGTCCATCCGGTAGAACTCCGTGTGGCCGCCCGCCACGTTCTTCATGATCGGCTCGATGTCGATCGCCGCCTGCCATGCCTGGCGGAGCTTCTGGTTCGTCATCAGGCCTTCCTTCTTGTTGAAGACCGCGACGAGCCAGTAATAGGGCTTCGAGACGAGCGGGCGGAGATTCGGATTCTTGCTCAGGCGGGCGTAGGCGTCGAGGTTCAGGTCGTCGGCGAAGTCCAGCTCGCCCGTCTCGACCTGGGCCACGCGGGTCGCCACCTCGGGCACGGGCTGAAAGCGCACCTCGTCGACGTACGCGGTCTTGCCGCCGCCGTAGCCGTTCGGCTTTTCGTGGCGCGACTTGTACTCGTCGAACCGGACCATGCGGATGTACTGGTCGGGCTTCCACTCGGCGAGCTTGAAGGGCCCGGTCCCCACGTACTCGGTCACCTTGACCTCGGGGGCGAACTTCTCGGCGATCTCCTTGGGATAGATGGCGCCGAAGTTGTTCGGCACCGCGAGCGAGACCAGGACGATCGCCGACTTCTCCTTCAGCTTCATCTCGACGGTGTACTTGTCGACCGCCCGCCAGTCGGCGACCTGGGCAAAGAGCGCCTTGCCGTAGATCGACTGCTTGCCCCAGCGGGCGAGCGAGGCGACGACGTCCTCGGAGGTCATGTCCTTGCCATTGTGGAACTTGACCCCCTGGCGCAGCTTGAAGGTGTAGGTGAGGCCGTCCTTGCTCACCGTGTGGCTCTCGGCCAGCATGGGGATCGGACGGTTGGTGCTGTCGAGGCTGTAGAGCCCTTCGTAGATGTGGTTGGTCAGCATCTCGGTGATGCTGGCCGTCGTCCAGTGAGCGTCGAGTGCCGGCGGCTCCCCGAGATTGCCGACGCGGAGCATGCCGCCCTTCCGCTGCGCATCGGCGGTGAGCGCGCTCCCGGCGACGAGCGCCAGTGACGCGAGACCTAGCAGGACGGTGCGGCGATGCGGTCTCAGCGACATGGGCCACCTCCCGATCGTGGGTGAGCCAATGTATCACACAGACGCGGGCGCGCCGCCGTGTGCGCTGGGCGGGTACTGCTAGGTCGTGACCTCGGTCACGACGCGATCGGGCGAAGGGCCGCCTTCCTGACGACGCTCGTGATCTCCTCGGGGACGAAGGGCTTGCCGATGCACAGCGCGCGCGTCTTCTTCAAGAAGATCCGAGCTTCCTCGTCCAGAGTGTCACCCGTGACGAACACCAGGCGTGAGCGTAGGGGATGTTTTGTGCGATGGAGCCTCTTGTAGAGGCCGAGACCGTCGAGCTCCGGCATGCAAAGATCGCTGACGATGAGGTCGTAGCTCTGGTGACTGAGGCGGTCCAGGGCGACGGCCCCATTCGGCGCCACCGCGATCCGGTGGCCCTGGATGGTAAGGAGATCGCCCAGTATCGCTGCGACCTCAGGCTCGTCGTCGACGACGAGGATCGACAGGGGCTGGAGCGGACCCGACGCGTCCGCCGGGCCCCGTGGGGGGGCTGCCTCCGAGGACGACGCGGCGGGAAGCTCGACGGTGAACACGGCGCCGGTGCCTGGCTCGCTCCGCACCGTGATCGTCCCACCGTGGTCGTGCACGATCCCATAACAGATCGAGAGCCCGAGCCCCGTTCCTTGGCCCACCGGCTTGGTCGTGAAGAACGGCTCGAAGATTCGGGAGCGGATGTGGGGGGGGATTCCCGGTCCCGTGTCGGCGACCTCGATCATGACTCGTGCCACTGACGCGTCGTAGCGGGTGGCCACGGTGAGTCGGCGCGGCGGCGCCGCGCCTCGCATCGTCTGGTGGGCGTTCGTCACGAGATTGACCAACACTTGATAGAGCTGATGAGGGTCGGCCTGGAGCGGGGGCAGATCGCGGTCCAGATCCAGGACGATCTCGATCCCGTCGCCCCGGAGCGGGTAGGTCAGGAGCTCGAGCACTTCCTCGACGATCTCGTTCACGGTGACCCGTTCCCATGCGGTAGGGTGCTGCCTTGCGACCGCCAGCAGATTCCTCACGATGCGGGCACAGCGCTGGGCCGCCCCCTCGAGCGCGACGAGTCGATCCTGAAGTGAACCCGGGGCTTCTCGCTGCAAGAGGGTCGCATAGCCGACCACGACTGAGAGGGGATTGTTGAGCTCGTGGGCCACCCCTGCGAGGAGCAAGCCCATCGCGGACAGCTTCTCGCTCTGCCGGAGCGCCTCTTCGGTCCGCCTGCGCTCCGTGATGTCCTCGATCATTCCCTCGGAATGGAGAATGGTTCCTCGTCCGTCGCAGACCGCCCGAGCGCTGAGCGACGCCCAGATGAGGCTTTCGTCCTTCCGCGACATCTCGCACTCGAACCGCGATACGCTCCCGTTCGCGGCCAGACGCCGCATGATCTCCTCGTGGTCCTCCGTGCGGACACATAGCCGGGCCGTACCCTCGACCGACCGCGCCATGTCTTCGGGCGACGAATACCCGAAGATCCGTGACAGCGCCGGGTTCACGACGCAGAACCGCCCGTCCGAGGTCGTCTGGAAGACGCCTAGCATCGCGTGCTCGAGGACGGAGTGGTAGTGCCTCTCGGCGGACGCGGCTTGGTCGAGCGCCCGCCCGAGGGCGATCACTCGGGAGAGCTGGACGCAGGCGGCCTCGATGAATGGTGCCCACCCCTGATCGAAACGCTCGTGCTGGGACAGCAGCGTCATGACGCCCGGACACTCGATCCCCACGGAAAACGGCGCGATCAGGGCTGACTTCGCGTCGCATTGGTCGAGGAGCGCCGACCCGCCGTTGGTCGAGAGGGACGTCCGCTTGAGCTCGAGCGGCGTGCCGTCCCTCATCACCTGGCGGAGGATCTCCGGGTGGCCGAAGAAATCCGGCAGTCGCTCGCGGACCTCGTCGGCGAACCCGGACGCGGCCGTCAGTCGCAGCCGGCCGTCGGGTTCCGCCAGATACGCCAGGCCGCGGGACGCGCCCGCGGCGTCGGCGCAACGGTGCACCGTCTGGTGCAGGATCGCCGCGGGATCGCTCGTCCGTTTCAGGGTGTCCGTGAGCCCCAGCAGCATGCCGATCTCGGCGCCCTGGACCGCGAGTCGGGCGAGGAGGCTCTGATTGAGGCTGATGTGGCGGTCGAGCTCCTCGGCGAGCCTCGCGGTGTACTCCTCGGCGGGGAACTCAGGCCAATCATGCAGACTCCTCGTTTCAGGCTCGGTCAGGCATGAGCGCACCGCCTCGATCGCTTCGCTCAGCCCGGGCGAGCGAATGACCAGGGCCCGAGCGCCCGCTTTTGTCGCGAGCGCCCGGTCGGCCTCGTCGACGTAGGCCGACGAGACGAGCACGACGGGAATGCTCGCGATGGCAGGGTCGCGGCGCACTTCCCTACACAGGGTGAAGCCGTCGACCCGGGGCATCAGGACGTCGCTCATGATCACGTCCGGTCGCGACCGGCGTGCCATCTCGAGCGCCGCGAGACCGCCGGCGGCGGTTGCGACCTGGAAGCCTGCCTGAGCGAGGAGCCTCTTCCCGAGCCTGAGCTGGACGGAGTCGTCGTCGACGAGCAAGAGTCGCCAGCCGTTCGTCGGCGCGCTGCGCGTTCCATTCCCCCACGGGAGGTATGTCTCGACTGTTCGGATGATTGCCGAAGGCTCGACGGGCTTGAAGAGATAGTCCGTGAACTGAACCTTCAGGGTCCGCACCTGCTCCAACGGGGAGAGGAACCCCGAGCAGCAGAGAATCGGGATCGCGGCCCCGCTAGGGTGGGCCCGCAATCGCGCGAGAAGATCGAAGCCGTCCATGTCGGGCAGGATGAGATCCTGGATGACGAGGTCGGGCTTCCGCTCGACCTGCCCGAGGGCGCTTCGACCGTCTTCCGCTTCCAGAACCCGGTAGCCGCGGGTCGTCAGCGTGGCCGCGAGCGTGTTGCGGGTGACCGGATTGTCCTCGACGACCAGGATCGTCGGCGGTCGCGTGCTCACGCGACGCCCCCGGACTCGAGACCGGGAAGGAGGTCATCGTCAGTCATCGTCGTGGTCCCCCGGGGGCTTCAAGCCGAACAGGCGGTCGATGGTCGGCACCAGCATGGAGCCGAGGTCCCCTTTGGAGACGAAGCCGTCGGCGGTGGTGGCTGCGGCTGCCCGGTCATAGGGGGTGTCGTGAAGGGTCAGGACGACCACCGCCGGCGGTTCCGGCATCGCCTTGATGCGTCGTGTCGCCTCTAGGCCGTGCATCCCGGGCATCGCCAGGTCCATCAAGACGAGATCCGGATGAACCTGCCTCACGAAGTCGATGGCCTCCCGCCCAGAGCGCGCGCGCCCGACCACCTCCAGCCGCGGCTCCAGCGCGAGGAACTGCGCCGCGGACTCGAGAAACCGGTCGTTGTCGTCCACGAGGAGGATTCGGAGCGCCATGGTGAGATGCCAGCATCACGCGACGTGCGCCGGAGGACAATCCGCAAAGATGCCGGTTGTAGCTCCGGCATCTACGGGCCGGCTCGAGGAATGCCCTGGGGGAATGCCGGCGGACGGTACGGAGGGGAGCCCGGCGGCCTACGGAGGGTTCAGCGGTCGGGACTGATGAGGCCGTTCCTGATCGCGAATCGGACCAGGCCGGCCACGTCGTGGATGTCGAGCCGTGCCATCAGCTCCGCGCGGTGCGTCTCGACGGTCCTCACCCCGATCTTCAGCTTCTCGGCGATCTCTTTCGTGGTTTGCCCTTCGGCGATGAGCTGGAGGATCTCGCGGTGGCGGGAGGCCAGTCGATCCAGCTCGCTCACCGCGGCGACTGGCCGGACGTATCCCTCGATGACGGACTTCGAGACGGCGGGGCTGAGGAACGTCTCGCCGCGAGCGACGGCCTTGATCGCCACTTCCAGCTCGGCGACGCCGGCATCCTTCAAGAGGTAGCCTGCCGCGCCGACCTGGAGCGCGCGGCGGACGTACTCCTGGGTCGCGTACATCGAGAGAATGATGACCCGGCACGCCGGGGCGATCTTCGCGGCTCGGGCGGCGACTTCAATCCCGTTCAGCCCCGGCATCGCGACGTCCAGCAGGGCGACGTTCGGCCGTTGCTGCTCGATCAAGCGCAGCGCCTCGTGGCCGTCGCCGGTCTCGGCGACGACCTCGGCGCCCTCGACGTTTTCGATCAGCGAACGGATCCCTGCCCGTACCAGGCTGTGGTCGTCGGCGACGAGGACCCGGATCGTGCTCACGCCGACGCGCCTCCGCGCTTGCCAGGGGGCGAGAGCGGGACTCGCACGAGGATCTCGGTGCCGTGCTCCGGTGCCGCCGTGATCGTGAGCGTGCCTCCGAGCAAGCGGATGCGCTCCTCCATTCCGAGAATCCCGAGACTCCTGCCGAGGGATGCCCGCTGCCGCGCGGCCGCCACGTCGAAGCCGCGACCGTCGTCCCGGACGATGAGTTCGAGGGCTCCCGCGTTCTTCTCGAGCGCCACGGTGACACGCCGAGCGTCGGCATGGCGCACCGTGTTCGTCACGGCTTCCTGGACGACCCTGAAGCACGCCGTCTCGATCTCCGGCGGGAACCGCTCCTCGGGGTCCCCGGCCGCGACCTCCGTGCTGAGGTCGAGGTTCGCGGTGTGACGCTCGAGATACCAGCGGATGGCGGCGAGGAGTCCCCAGTCGTCGAGCATCGATGGCCGGAGATCGAGGGAGATGTCGCGCACCTGCTGGAGGAGCCGGGTGACCGTCCCGACGCTGTCGTCCAGCCGGGCCGACAGGTTCGCGACCACTGACGCCCGCTGCAGCACCTGCAGGTTGATCTTGACCGAGGTGAGCGCCTGGCCGATCTCGTCGTGAAGCTCGCAGGCGAGCCTCCGCCGCTCGGCCTCCTCGACGGCGAGCAGGCGCCGCGAGAACCGTTTTCTGCGCACGCTGGCCGCGCGCACTTCACGGTACAGCCGTGCGTTGTTGAGCCCGATGGCGATGTTCCGTCCCAGCACCCACAGGAACGCGCCTTCGGTGACCCGTCGCTGCTGCGGCTCTCGGGTCAGCAGCTCGATCGCACCGTGGAGCTTGTCCGCGATCAGCAGGGGGATACAGATGTATGCCCCCCACCCCTCGAGCACCGGGGGGCGCTCGATGAAGACCGGCCCCTTCAGGCGCTCTGCATTCATCCGGTAGCTCGCGGTGGCTGCGCAGACTGTGGCGAGCGACTCTTCCGGGATCCCCCAGGAGGTCATCGGAACCGTGCGCCCGTGCTTTCCGTGGTAAACGAAGATCGTTCCTCCCGCCGCCTCGAGCACTTGAGCGAGCACGGTCTGGAGCTGCGCCAGGATCTCCTCGAGCTTGAGCGAGCTGGTGACGGCGGCGATGACTGCGTTCCTCGCCGCCAGGTCGTAGGTCGTGAGCCGCCGCTGCTCTTCCGCCAGCCGCGCTGACGTGATGTCGCGGATGACCGTCGCAAATCCGGCGACACGCCGGTCCCGCCAGAGCGAGGTGACGATGATATTCGCCAGGAAATGGGAGCCGTCCTGGCGCACGAGCAGGCGCTCGACCTCGGCCCGGCCCTGCGCCGCCGCGAGGTCCACGAGATGATCGGCCGTGCCCAGCTCGCCATCGACGGCGAACAGCGTCACGAAATCCTTGCCGAGAACCTCGGTGGCCGGGTATCCGAGGAGGTGCCGGGCTCCTCCGTGCCAGCTCGCCACACGCCCCTCGGTGTCGAGCCTGAAGATCGCGTAGTCTCGGACCCCGTCGAGAGCGAGCGAGAGGAGCTCCTCGCTCTCCTCGAGCGCCGTCTCCGCGGAGTAGCGTCCGACCTCGGCGATCCCGAGCTGAGCCTGGCGATCCTCGAGCGCCTGCGCCATCCGGTCGAACGCTCGGGCGAGCTCGCCCAGCTCGTCGGCGTGGTGCGGCAACCCGCTGCGCGCCTTCATGTCCCCTGCGGCCAGCCGCCGTGTCGCCGCGACGAGCGCGATCATCCGCCGTCTGATGAACAGGTCGCCCCCGACCCAGGCCGCGACGAGCGCCAGGCCGGCGACGACCCCCAGTCCGATCAGCTGTCCCCTGATGATCCCTTGCTGGCTCGCCAGCACCGTGATCGCCGGTATCCCGACGGCGGCGAAGAGACGCGTATCTTGCGAGCCTCGAAGCCCGGCGAATCCCCAGAGGTGCGGGTCCCGATCGAGTCCCTCGGCGCGGACGACCCCCGCGCCCTGCGTGAGCGCCGCTTGGACTACTTGCCAGTCTTCGCGCTCCTCGGCGCGGGGGCCCGGCACGCTGGGGGAGTGCCAGAGGACCGTCCCGTGGCGATCGAAGACGATGAGCCGGGACCCGGCGGGTCGCTCG
>Ga0184639_10000396_pt1 | contig 16458 bp, 13 predicted proteins | sample PLM31_170_b2_FD_133155 | JGI IMG/M metagenome (GOLD analysis project Ga0184639, IMG submission 133155) | Groundwater sediment microbial communities from an aquifer in East River, Colorado, USA - PLM3-1_170_b2 | ecosystem: Environmental > Terrestrial > Soil > Riparian zone | place: USA: East... | reverse complement strand
GTATTTCGGCAGGCTCGCGCGAAAGTCCCGCGAGATTAAGCCGAAGATCTCTTCTTCCAGGTGAATTGCATAGCATTCCGCCAGCGGCGCGTCGATCCATGAGCGCACGAAGAAGTCCACCAGAGCGCGGGCTTCCGGGATCAGTTCCGCCTCGATCATGTCTTTTTGCTCAACGCCGAGCGCGCGCCCGAGCGCGGGCAGCATGCGCGCGTGGCCGCCGATGGCCGGCGTGGTGAACTCTTCGCCGATTTTCTGGGCGATGAGATCCTCACACTCGGGATGTCTTTTGAAAAAGCCGACAAATTGATGATAGGCCGTCGCCATTCCGGTGTTCACTTCGACGGCGAAGGAATACCAGTTGGTGATCCAGCCTTTGAGCCGCGCCCGTGAAAGCGTCCCGGCGCGCAGATCGGTAAAGAAGGGCTGATCCTTGATCGTTCGGTCGTAAGTATCGAGAACGATGCGCCGCAGCGCCGCGACTTTTTCCTGGGCTTCCTGCGGGCTCATTTTGACATGTTCGGCCATACGCTGCCGACCTCCGGTATTTGACCTGCCGGCAAATATTCTACAGGCGTTTCTAGTACGCCGATCTCCTCGTGGTCAAGGGGTCGCCCGGCTTCTTAAGGAAAAATCCAAGCCGCAAGCCAAGAACTCAAAGAGCTGCGCAAAAAGAACTGGGTGGTTTATGCAAAAAAGCCTTTCGGTTCTCCGCGGACTGTTCTCGATTACCTCGGCCGCTACACCCACCGCGTCGCTCTGTCCAATGATCGTATCCTCGCCGCCGAAAACGGCCAGGTCACTTTTAGCTTCAGCCCGAGGCTGATCCGCCTCAGGCGGAACCGGGATCGACGAGACAAAGATCGGCTGAAATCGATGCACCCTCGACGCCCACGAGTTCATCCGCCGTTTCCTGCTCCACGTACTGCCCGATGGCTTCATGCGCATCCGTCACTTCGGCTTTCTCGCCAACCGAGTCAAGAAGCACGCTCTCCCTCAATGCCGCAAGCTGCTGGGACTCAATCCCGCCTTGCCTCAAATTCCCAAAAAATCAGCCCAGGATCTTTTGCGAGAACTCACCGGCATCGATCTTAGTCGCTGTCCTCATTGCCAGAAGGGAATGATGATCGTCGTTGGTGAGCTGCCCCGGATATCATGCTCAGTTCCATGGGATTCCTCATGAGAAAAACTCATTCCCTCTCAAGCCCATTTCACTCTCAACCTGCCCTCTTCGCGCGGGTGTGTCTGCCTGGGCGAAGAACTGGCTCCCAAGCCCCATTGCGCCGTCGCCATCACAGAAAATCTACCGCTGCCGAACTCAACCTTCACCCAAATGCCGATCCATCGCTAACCAAGCGCCACACTCCGCGCTGCGCCGCCACTTTACAATCTGCATAGCCGCAACAGACGGGCTGCTCCGCGGTTTAGTCCAACACGTTTTATCCCCCTCGTCGCTGCTGCCGAGGTCTCCCCCGAACTTGATTACTCCCACGCTTTAGGGATAAAAGGCTATACGTTGGGTGGCTAACGAACAAATGCATGACACAGGGGGGGCGTATGAGCAGCAAATTAAGAATCAAGATTGGGGAAGTCGAAATCGACTACGAGGGCACGGAGGACTTCTTAAAGCAGGAGCTACCACAGCTTTTGAAGACTGCCATGGAACTTCACAAAGCTTCAGAGACTGCCCCGGCTCCTGAGGGAGCCGAGGCAAAAAAGTCGGGATCCGGTAGGACCGGCGTTGATGCGCCCTCCCTCACGACAGGCAGCATTGCTGCAAAAATCGGGGCAAAGTCCGGTTCTGACTTGCTGCTGGCGGCAGCAGGACATCTCGCACTTGTAAAGAAGATTGAGCCGTTCTCTCGTCAACAGCTACTCAACGAAATGAAGAATGCCACTGCTTACTACAAAAAGAACTACTCGGCGAATCTTTCCGGTTACATCAAGGCTGCGCTCAAAGATGGCCCACTGTCAGAAACAGCGAAAGACTCCTTTGCGATGACCGCGAAGGCACGGTCGGAATTGGAAGGAAAACTTGCTCACGATTGAACAACTCAAGCAGGGGGTGCATCGGGCAGGTATAACAAAAACCGATTCAGCGCTTCTCTGCGTTGCAGCAGCCGGCGGCAAGTCGGCGTCCACGGCGTCCGTAAGAAAACTGGCGATTGATGTTGGCGTAAAGGGAGCGATGAAGCTTAATTTTTCTGCGCATCTCTCCTCCGCAGAGGACAAGATCTTCCATTCTCCAAGCGGTTGGGAGCTGACGGATCAGGGGCGCAAGTATGTCGCTGGACTGGCTGCCCAAGTCTTATCTGTTTCGCCCGCCGCCGCTGAGGCGCAGGCTCTTCGTGCGTTACTGCCGAAACTCAAGAGCGAGAATGAGCGGACTTTCCTTACAGAAGCAATCGTATGTGCCGAACAGTCGTTGTTCCGAGCTGCGGTAGTTCTTTCCTGGGTTGGCGCTATGGCCCTATTGCACGACGTGGCAGTAGCAAAACATCTCGCAGCTCTGAATGCTGAGGCGACGCGCCGCGATGCGAAGTGGAAACCGGCCAAGAACACCGACGATCTCGGGAAGATGAAAGAGGCTACATTTCTTGAGATCGCTGAGGCAATCTCTATTATCGGGAAGAACGTAATGCAGGAACTCGAGACCTGCCTGAAGCTTCGCAATGGCTGCGGACATCCGAATTCCCTCAAGATTGGCCCGAATAAAGTTGCAGCCCACCTTGAGACACTCGCCCTTAATGTCTATGCAGTCTTTGGCTAGGCCACCTAACCTGCGGATCACGCGCCTTTTTTAGGATCGGAACGGTTCGTTAGCAAGATGGTCAAGGAGAAAACGGCGCCGCTGGCGTCGCGGCGCGTGTCGTTGGGGAATCTACTCCGGAAGATAGCCAGCGGGGCGCGGCTTGACCCACGGAGCCTCAAGGGCAAAGGGCGAACTGCGAAGATGGTCGAGGCGCGGGACCGGTTTATTTGCCGAGCGGTGTTTGAAGAAGGTTATCTTGCCTCCGAGTTGGCAAGCTTCCTCGGATGTCACCCGTCGAACGTGAGCCGGGCGTTGCAAAAAGGCTTGGCGAGTTAGTAGAGTTAGGCAAGTCTGACACAGGAACAGGAACCAGGAACAGGAAGTCAAATGACACAGGAAGTCAAACACGATCGCCATCGGGTAGGAAGAATCAGCGTGGAGTTAATCTGCCGCGCAGCGGCATACTTGAACCCGCCGCTGGAGCCGCTGATCGATGACTGTGGTTGTCGCTCTGGTTCTTAGCGACGGCTCAACGGCATCACGTTAGGCGCCACCGAGGCTACCGAAGATGGAGGATGGCATGGCTGACACAGAGCAGAGTGAGCTCGCCTCCGAAGCCAGGGCAGCTTGGCTCGTAGCAGGGATTGCGCCCGGCTGGCGCTTCATCTCGGCCGGAGGTAAGACACCGTCAATCGACGGCTACATACAAATCCGCGATCAGATCCTCAATCCGACTTCCCGAAACTACTTGAACCTAGCCGTCCAGGTGAAGTCTGGCCGTAGCTGTTTTCATGTACCCAAACGTCAAACGGCAAAGTTCGGGTATCTCGATGTGAAGCCGACTCATGTCAATCAGTGGAAGGCATCCAACATTCCCGTCATTGTAGTTTGGGATGAGGAGCCGACTTCGATTGACGCGCGTGTGCTCTGGACACACGCCCTACACGCCAAGCGAAATGCCCGGCGCCTCAAGGTGCGCCTGAAGGCTACCTTTGGCAGAGGCGCTCGACGGCGTCTCTTGAGCATCGCACGAGATCATGCCGGCCATCCCGAGATCGCCAGCCTCGGAGCCAGGCCCCCACTATTTCCGTCGCGCGTGTCCGAGGTGAAGGCGAAGGCGTGGGATTTCTACACTCGATGGCGCAGGGAGGGAAGTACATCGCGAGCTTTGGGGCCTGTAGCGGTCACGCTCAAGGGCTGGCGCCACATGACCCAACCTTCCTACTCGCAGCTCTCGATCGTCCATAAGCTCGGGCTCTTAGCGTGCGCCCGAGAAGTAATTGAAAAATCGGGTCATACTCGCTTCCTGCGAGAGATCGGCGGCCCAAGTCACCGGAAGCTCTGGGCGGTGGTCGGAATCTCCCGCCCGCCGCACCAAGCGCCCATCATCATCGAGACAGTCCTTGAGGAACTCTCAATCGGCGACCGTCGGGTGGTACGGTTCTACTCCGTCCACGAGAGGATAGCATGGTAGGTAAAGTGTGGGCAGGTACTCTTAGGTGAGTTTGGCGTCTGCTGTAGCTAAGCGTGTGTCGCTACTCTTCCGACATGCAAAAAATCACGCCCTGCCCACACCCGTATCCGAACAAGATTCTGCCCCGTTTGTCAAGTGGCGTCTAACTTCGCAGTCCACCGGACCGGGGCTCGCGCTGCTCGCTCCGGCCGGTGACCCCGGGCGTTATCGCCGTCTGGAACGTCACCTTTCACCCGCTCTTCCGCGGCGCCAAGGCGAACCTTGACGCCGCGACCGCGACTGTCATAGTTTCGGATTACCTAAAGCCAAACGACAGGAGCGCCGAGATGCAGACCGATCGTTACGATTACGCGCCGCCAACGTTAGCCGTGGCGGGACTCTTATGGTAAAAGTGCTTTGTGGCGCAAACGACCGAAACTTCTCTGCCAAAAACCGAAAACCGTGTCAGGCTTGACAGACGGGAAAGATGTGTCGTAGAAAGTCGCCATGGCGCGACCACCCCGCATCCACGTCTCTGGCGCCTTGTTTCACATCATCGCCCGAGGCAACGGCGGCCAAAAGACTTTTCTCGACGAGCAAGACTATCAGACTTTTGTCGACGGGCTGGATGAACTAAAGAGAAAGACTTTGTTCTTGGTTTACGCCTACTGCCTGATGCCGAATCATTTTCACCTTCTCATCGAGATCAAGCAGTTCCCGCTCTCAGCGATCATGCAGCGGCTTCTAACCCGGTATGTGAAGAGCTTTAATTTTCGTCATCGTCGCATCGGCCATCTTTTTCAAGGCCGGTACAAGGCGATCCTGTGTCAGAAAGAGCCGTATCTTCAAGAACTGCTGCGCTATATTCATTTGAACCCGGTCCGCGCCAAGCTCGCCAAAGACGCATTGGCGTGGAAATGGTCAAGTCATCGTGAGTATATGGGTTCAGTGAAGAGAGATCTGACCGACAAGGGATTTCCCCTCTCGCTGTTTCACAAAGAATTGAGCACGAGCCGTAAACTATTTACACAGTTTGTCAACGACGGGATTGAGATGGGCCACAAAGCGGAGTTTTATGCCTCGCCGTCGACGCCGTGTTTAGGAGAAGACTCCTTTGTCGACGATTACCGAGAGCGTTTGACGAAAAGGAAATCGGCGGAAGCGGGAGCGGCGAAGTTGATTCCACTCGAGCGGCTCGCCAGGGAGGCGACAGCGAGCCTGCCCTTTGAGATGTTGCGTTCACCGACGCAGAGCCGCAAGGTCACCGCGGCTCGGCAAGAATTTGTTATCAAGGCCGTGAAGATGGGACACCGACCTTCGGTCCTCGCCGCATTTCTTCGCTGCTCAGCGTCGGCGATTTCAAAGATCGTAGCGCGCAGCCTCTGAGTGAGACTGTGCAAAGTAGCGACGCTCGCAACTTTCCCGTCTGTCAAGCCTGACACGGTGAACACGGTGAACATGCTCTCCCTCAATGCCGAAAGCTCCTCGGACTTAATCCCGCTTTGCCTGAAATCTCCAAAAAATCAGCCCACGATCTTTTGCTGGAGCTCACCGGCATCGATCTTTCCCGCTGCCCTTCCTGCAAACATGGAACTATGATCGTCATCACTGAGCTGCCCAGGATATCACATTCACCCCACTGGGATTCCTCATGAGCAAAATTCACTCCCTCGTAAACCCCTTTCACTCTCCACCTGCCCTCTTCGCACGGGTGTGCCCGCCTGGGCAAAGAGCTGGCTCCCAAACCACATTGCACCGTGGTAATCACGCAAAATCTGTCGGTATCGATCTCAACCGCCTCGTCTGCCGACAGGCAGGCCTCCCACTTCTCGATCTATCGCCAACCCAGCACTACACTGCGCGCCGCTGCGCCAATTTACAAAACGCATAGCCGCAACGTCCGTGCTGCTCCGCGGTTTAGTCCAACACGTTTTATCCCTCTGCCGCCACCTCGGTGATTTCTCTGGAACTTGATTACCTCCATGCTTTGAGGGATAAAACGCTATACGTTAGACCAAAACTTTATGAACTGGCTTAGAGTCAAACTGTTTTATCTCCAATGTTGGTGGCGCGGTGAACTATCGGAGCATGCTATCGCTGACATTCTCCGAAGCCGGGACGGGCTTGTCCGTCCGTGGCCTGTCCGCATTCTTTACGATACCGGTTTTATCTTCAGCGGTTTTTGGTTGAGAGAGTGGCGCTGGTTGATTCCGGTGATTCTCTCCGTAGTCGCTATTGTCGTTGCCGCTGTTATTGCGATTTACTACCAAAAATAAGATGAAGAACATCATCGCTATACACAAGCACATACACCAAAAAGCAACAGGGTCTAACCCTAGGCTTGAGACGGATCGGCGTCCCGCCGCTTTGCTGGCGGGACTTGCCCGCTCAGCCTTCACGTTAGACCGCGCGTCTGAACGTAGCGGATAGGGGACAGAAGGGAAGATGAGTCTCCGCGATGCTCTCATTGAAGTCCAAGCCCTCAAGGCGATGTGGCAGCAGGAGCGCTTTGATGAGTACTTTCTCCTGGCGCGAGCCTTCCTTCAGAAATGGCGCGAGCCGATCAGAAACGCGGCCCGCTATACGGAACCCTTTCTCCGGACGCTCCGCTGTCTTGAGGCGTTGCTCGTGATCCATGACAATATCGCTACAGCTGACCAGGATGCCCGTGAGGCAGACGAGGATTTGTTTCTCGAGACCGCCTCACGCTATCGGCCCACAACACCAGACGGCCAACTCAAACACGACTTCGAGGTACACACTCGTACCAGCAATATTGCTAAACAGCGTGCTTTCGCTGCGCTCCGTCGCGGACATCTCGACAAAGCCTCATCTTTCTTCGAACAGGCGGTGGCGTCCGCCGAACGCGCAACGTCTTTCGCCGGATCCGGACAAGGACTTGAGGGTGCGACTAAACACGTTCAATACTTGTGCTTTCACCGTGCGGTAGCTGCAATGCTATCGGCGGAGCTTCAGCGGCTTCCTGACGATGCCGAAGGCTGGTGGCGTGAAGCGAAAACCGCGGCGGACCACTCCGAGGCGCCGTCTGGGCTGTTCGTCGGGCGCGGGTACATTCTGGGTCGTGAAGACCTTGACGCTTACATCCATTTGATTGGGGCCCTCCGTGCTTTCCTCCAGAGCCGCTTCGCGGCTGCGGCCGAAGGGTATGGCGCTTGGCTCTCGGCGGTCCCGGAATACCGACCGCATTGGCGATTCCAGAATGTTGTAGCGCGCAGGCGTCTCGCCGAGGTCTTGGCTTGCCTCGAACGGGGATGCCCACGTTGCCCCACTTGCTCGGCCGCAGCGAAGGATCTCGAGTCGCTCTTGAATAAATGGGGTATCGGTCGAGTTGCCCGTGAACTAGCCCGTGTTGGTTTGGCCCTCTATCAATTGGGACAGGCGTTCGAGGTTGCTCGGCTGCGAACGATTCTGGACAGCGGCGTATTTCCGCTACTTCCCCTAGGTGCCAGCACCCCTGAATCAACCGGCCCGATGTTCGGCGACTACGTTGGTCAACTTCCGCACTATTTCGTTGCCTTGAGCGCCGAACTAAAGGGGCTTCGACGCTTCGGTTGTTCAGAAACCCTTCTACGCGATTTCATATGGCGCCGATTGAGAGACTTCGTCGAGATTTGCGGGGAGTATGAGCAAGGTCGAGCTGCGATTCTGTTCGGTCGTCCGGAGGTCGATAGTTCGTCTTCCGGCAGCTTGGCCTCGCTAGTCTCTTGCCTAATCGACGCGAGGAGCGCTCGCAAGGGCCCAGAGAATTTCGGGACGGCGAGTTGGGAACGTATCAAACTTCGGATAACCTTAGCAGAAGCAGATCAACAGTTTCGCACAGCTTTAGACGCCTATGAGCTAACAACGAAAGCAATGGCAGGATACTTTCCAGCCATCGTTCGCGTCGTTACTCGAGATTTTCTGGAAACAGAGCACATCACCAGCGTAGAGCAATTGGGTTGTGACGAACTGGAAATCAGGAGTCAGTTTCCTCTCGAGGGCGACGTTGGATACCTGCCTCCCCGCTATGGGCGTCAGCCACTGACGGAGGCCCTTCGCCGAAATGACCGCTCAAAGTGGGTCCCAGCAACAAAAGCGGCCGCGGTGTTTGTATTCCAAACGATTCCCGTTTGGGAAGGTGACTGGAGCCACTTCAAGAATGAGTTCGAGTCGCAATACCTTGACTTCAAGCAAGAGAAGCCGCAGTCGCTCGCGAAGCATTTGGCGGCCTTCGCCAACGCGCAGGGTGGATGGCTGGTTTTTGGAGTATACGATCCGGAAATCAGGGCGCCGGACGCGATTGTTCGAGGTCTGGACCTTACCGAGTGCACCGCAATCCTCGACGCGGTATCGCAGGCCGGCCTGGGTAAAGTCACTCCCATCATCGGTCCGACTAGCTTCTTCCGGGCGTATCCTGAGGGCAAACTCGTAATCCTCTACAGGATAGACCGTTCCCTTATGAGGCCGCATCGGGTCGACGGTCGAATCTACCTCCGTAGTGGGGCAGCATCCAAGCCGATCACCGACGAAGAGTGGCAAGAACTCGGCCTGGGTGCCGTATAGGTTTTGCAGCAACAGGGGTCATGTCGCGCCGTCTAACGAGCCGCTGCAGGCGACGGCCAAAACCGGGCCGCGCCTGAGCGGCCAATCGTTAGACGACATGCATTCGGGGGGGACTTCCATGAAAGTGAACGCTTCCAATCCTAGTCAGCCCAAAGGCAGGCACAGTCCTTTCTATCGCGGTATCATGTTCAGCTTTCTTTTGACCACACTAGCCTTCCTGGCCCCGGCGGCAACCCTTGCGGAAATCGACCCCCGCTTTGACGTCATTTCCCTCGCTCAGAACGACCTGCTTAGGCAATCTCTACTGAGAACGGAGGGCGTGTTGACTCAAGGGTGGGGAAACCAGGATCCGATCAATGCAGAGGCCACCAAGGGTTGTCGTAATGACACCTTGCGTAATCTCCATTTGGGTGTGGATTTCGCAGCAGATCTGGGCATGCCTATCTACTCTGCAACGGCTGGACAAGTTGTGAGAATAGAGGAGGGGGCGGAAGGGGGACGAAAGTGCGAGAAAAACCCGAACAAGTGCCTTAGTGTCATCTCCGTGTTTAACCATGTTGTAAGAAAGACGTTTGATTATCTCCATCTCGTCCCCGATCCTGGACTACTCGCAACTTTTCGGGAGAACCAATCTTTGAAAAAGATTACTGTTGTGCATCCGGGTGACTTGCTTGGAACGGTGGGAGCACGCGGGCTTGCTACCGGCCCACATCTACATTTCCAAGTGAAAGGTGGGAACGTCGAGGCTCAAAAAAAAGGTAAAGCCAGGACCTTTTGCATCGATGGAACTTTCAATCCCTACGAAGCCGTCTTTCCTTCAATCTATGTCAACGGGGGAACTTTGGGGGACGGCTCGATCACAAAAATCGATTCAGGGACTCTTGAAATCGAGACTATCGGTAGTGGCTTCGTTTCGCCAGAAGATATGACAGCAGATGCTGATGGAAGGCTTTTTATAGTGGAAAGCGACTTCGCCACAGGGACAAGTAAGATTGAGCGGATCAATCCAGACGGTACCGGCCGGGTAGTTATCGATGCCGCGATCTGTGGCCCAGAAGGACCGACCTTCAGTGATGAAGGGCATCTATATGTCAACACGCGCCAGTTTCCTTGTGAACATTCTGGAATTTGGAGGATAAGACGCGGAGAGCCGGGCGGGAGGGTCACAAATGTTGTGCCGGCATTTAGCGATTTTGGTGAAGGCACCGCTTTTCTAACAGCAGGGCCTTTTGCAGGCGATCTCATTGCTGTTGGCTCAATTATTGAAGGGGGATTCACGGTAGCCGCAATTCTAGTTCGATCTAAACCGCCGAGTTTCGGCGATGCTGTTTTGTTCGTCGATTTAACGGGAGACGTTCCCGTGGGTTTGGCTGTCAACAGTGAGGGGGATGTGTTCGTTACCTCTGTTTTTGAGGGAACCGTTCTCAGGTATAGCCCCAGTGGAGTGTCAAAAGGGGTATTCGCCTCTGGCTTGGCAATGCCCCACTTTATTGAGTTCGACGCAGCAGATAACCTTTACATTGCTGAAGATGATTCCGGCGCTGTCTCCCGCATCGATCCACAAGGTGTAAAAACTGTGTTGGCTACGCTTCCCAACGCTGTAGGTCTGGCAGTAGGCGTGACGTCCGCCAAGTTCCTGTTGGGCCTTACGGATTAGGAGAGGAGGAACCTCAGAGATATTTAACCTTTCTTTGAAAATCCCATGTCGTCTAACTTTCCGCTACAGACCGATCGCTAATAGCGACGGCTGAGCTTTGCGTTAGAGTGCGGAATTGACAACCGGGGTGTCAAGTGGGACGATTGTTTTAATGGATCTAGTGCACGCGAACATCACTCTGAAGAATCCGCGCCATCCTGAGTTACGGCCAGTGGATACACGGGCGCTTGCTGATACTGGCGCATTACATCTTTGTATTCCCGAGCACATTTCCCTGCAGCTTCGGCTTGAGCAGTTACAAGAGCGCGAGGTGACTACTGCTGATGGCTCGAAGCGTTTGTGTCCGTACGTCGGTCCCATTGAAGTACGTTTTGGCGAGCGAGCCTGCTTTACCGGGGCACTCGTTTTAGGCGACGAAGTCCTTTTAGGGGCCGTGCCCATGGAGGACATGGATCTGGTTGTTTCCCCGGCGATGCGGACAGTCACGGTCAACCCAAACAGTCCCAATATTCCATCATCGACGGTCAAGTCGGCGCGTTGAAGCCGCGTTCTAACCTCAGGTGGAACGGACGGGTCATGACCTCCGTTTCACTACTGACCGTAGTGCTGGCCCGCCGTTCACCACGACGTTATCGCTGTCTGGAACGCCACCTTTCACTCACTCTCCTGCGGCGCCAAGGCGAGCCTTGACGCCGTGCTCGCGACTGTCATAGTTTCAGATTACCTAGAGCCATACGACAGGAGCGACGAGATGCAAACCGATCGTTATGACTACGCGCCGATCATCCGGCGCAAACCGTTTACCTGGCCGAATAACGCGCGCATCGCTTTGATGGTCGCGCCCAATATTGAATTCTTTCATATCGACAAAGTGATTCCCGGCGCGCCCGGCTCTCAGTTGCCGGACGTCACGGGTTATGCGCTGCGCGACTACGGCTCGCGCATCGGCGTGTTTCGCATGATGGAGGTGCTGGACAAACATCGCATTCGCGCCACGGTGCTGCTTAACGCCGACGTTTGCGCGCACCATCCGGTGATCATCGAGGAAGGCAACCGACGTGAGTGGGAGTGGCTCGGTCACGGCGTGACCAACAACATCCGGATGAATCAATATCCCGCGGAGCAAGAGCGGGCCGTGGTCAAGCAGATTAAAGACACCATCGCGGCGGCGACGGGCAAGGCGCCGCGCGGCTGGCTCGGTCCCGGCGGCGGCGACGAAAGCCCGCACACGCTCGATCACCTCGCCGCCGAGGGGTTCGATTATGTCTGCGACTGGGGTTTCGACGACCAGCCCTGCGCCATGCGCGTCGAGTCGGGGCGGATGGTCGCGATTCCCTATCAGCAAGGGCTCAACGACATTCGCGTCATTTTTCAAGGCGGCCATACGCCGAAAGACTGGTTGCAAATGGTATGCGATCAGTTCGACACCTTGTACGCCGAGGGCGCGACGCAAGGGCGCGTGATGACCCTGCCGCTCCATCCGTTCGTCATCGGTCTGGCGTTCCGAATCAAGTACCTCGATCAAGCCCTCGAATACATTTGCGCCCACGACGGCGTCTGGAAAACCACCGGCGCGGAGATCGCCGACTACTACTACGCCAACTACTTTCAGAAACCGTAATTCGGGAGGATGAACATGAAACATAATGCAGCGTGGCAAAGGACTGGATTGTTGTTGACCGGCGTCTTGGCTCTCCTGTGCCCTTCGCCAACCCATGCGGCGGACAGAGTAATCATCGGCAACGTTTCGCGAACCGTCGAGCAGTTGCCCAACTACGCCGCCACGGACAAAGGCTTTTTCGCTCAAGAGAATATTCAGGGCGACGTCGTCTTGATCGGCTCGACGGATACACTGGTCCAGGCGCTTATCGCCGGCCAGGTGCATGTCGCCATCGTCGATCCCTCCGCGGCGATCAACGCGGTCGAGCGCGGCGCGGCGTTAAAAATTATCGGCGGCACCGTGCCCATCGCCGCCTACACGTTGGTCGGTTGTCCGAAGTACAAAACGATCAAAGAGCTCAAAGGCACGACGCTCGGCGTGGTGAGTTTGGTTTCCGGCAGCACAATTTTTTTGCGCGAGATGCTCAAAACCCAGGGACTTGAGCTCAATCGCGATTACACGATCATCCAGAACGGCCCCACCACGCAGCGGCTGGCAAGCCTCAAGGGCTGCAACACCTCGGCGACCATGATCCTGGGCGGCGACCTGCCCCGGTCACGGGAGCTTGGTTTTCCCGAAATCGCGCGCTTGCAAGATTACATACCGAACTTGCAGTTTCACAGCCTGATCGTCGACGGCCGCTGGGCCGAGACCAACAGCCAGCTCACCGTGCGCTATTTGAAAGCGATGGTGCGGGCGATGCAATGGGCGCACGCGCACAAGGAGGAAGCAGCGGACCTGGTGACCAAGCGCACGGGAATTCAACCCAAGTACACCCGCCCCACCGTCGAAGAATATCTCGCTCAGGGCATCATCAGCCGCGACGGCTCGGTGAATCGCGAAGGATTTCAGCGGCTCATCGACTTGATGGGCGACCGGCTGTTTAAAAGCCGCCCCTATCCACCGCCGGAAAAATACCTCGACATGAGCTACCTGCGCCGGGCCCAGCAAGAGCTGGGAATGACCCCGGCGCGCTAAGCGGCGTCATCCCCCTATTCCCTTGCATTGGCCGTCTTGCCATCGCGCGCGCTGCCGGCACGCCGACTTCGCTATTGCCGCGGCGGCGCCGATGAGGCAAAATATTATACCATGACTGTCTATGACCCCGAGCGCATGAGGAAAAACGAGATAAGCGCCGGCTCCGGATTAGACGTTCTCGGCGTACCGGGGCTGGTCTCGGCCGGCAAAATCCAACCCATGATTCCAAAAAGGCGCCGACTCGGGCCGCCACGAGTCGTGACGGGCAAGGAACGCCGGTGGCTTAATCCCAACCATGGATTGGTAAAAGTAATCGAACGCAACCTGGATATCCTGGTATCGCGCTTCGTGTATCCGCACCTATCCAAGCTCTGGAACCCCTACAGTTGGCTGCTGGAAAGACGCTTCACCCTGGCCGAGACCACGTTGTCACCCGCCGGTTGGCCGAAGGGAGTCGCGCCGCTGCGAGTGCTTTATGTATCAGATATCCATGCCGGCATCTTTCTAAGACCCGAACTGCTGTCCGCGATCGTCGATTCCTTGATGAAGCTGCGGCCCGACCTGGTGGCCGTGGGCGGCGATCTCGTCAGCGGCCACGTGAGGGAGGCGAAACAGGTTCTCAATGCGCTCGCGCCGCTGTCAGCGGCGCCGCGTGGCGCCTGGTTCTGTTTCGGCAATCACGACTATTTCGGCGGCGACCCGGAAGAGATTCGCCGAGGGTTGCTGTCGGTAAGTATCCAGACGCTGAAAAATGAAGCGGTAAAAATCACCCACGGCGGCGGCAGCTTTGTCCTCGGCGGCATCGACGATCTGCTGTTCGGCAAGCCGGACTGGAACGCGCTGACTTCGAAACACGGCGCGCCGCATCTCCTGCTCGCGCATAACCCCGATCATTTCTATGAGGCCGAAGCGCGCGGCGTGCCGCTGACGCTCTCGGGCCACACCCACGGCGGTCAGATCCGATTTCCCAACGGCGGCCCGCTCATCCGCCAAAGCCGCTACTGCCTGGACGAAGGCGTCTACGCCTTTCGCTCTTCCCAACTGGTCGTATCGCGCGGCCTCGGCAGCATCATGATTCCCTGGCGCTGGGGCGCCGATCCGGAAGCGCTCCTGATCGAAATCACGCCAGGAAATTGACCGCCGCGGCGATTCGCAACCGGCGGATCACGTTGAAAGTTTTCGCAGCTTGCGCAAATTTTCTGCCGGTCTGCGGGTCCTGGATGACAGGATCCTCGGACTTTCTCCCGCCAAGCATGTCCTGAGTTGAATCGAAGGGACGCCAAGCTCACAAAGGTGACGGGCCACCGTCCGTCATCCCGAGCGAATGCGAGGGATCTAAGAAAGATTTCTCCCTTCGGTCGAAATGACAATTGATTTTCCTTGGCGTCCTTTGCGCCCCTTCGGCTTTGCTCAGGGCATGCTTTGCGCGAGATACTCCGGTTTCGTTGCGGCTTCGCCGGTCTGTGATTATTTCTTTCGCATCTGCGCCTCGCGGGATTTATTTACGAGCTCGAACAGGGCCTGCCGCGCGCCCTCGGCCACCGCCTTGGGCGTGGCGCCGATTTTTTTGGCAATGCTATTCGGATCCGAGATGAAAATTCTCCAGACCTCGGACGGATAGGATTCCAACGGCAAAGCAAAACCGTCGTGGTCCGCGCCTGCGGACGCCGTTACGTGATGACTTTGGGCGCCGATGCCGCGCAGGCTATGGCAATAAACGCAGCCGTTGCGAAAGGTCAGCGCCTCGTAAATGTCTTTGCGCAGATCTTTGAGCCCGGCGAGCGGATCGTTTGCGACCAAACGAAAACCGTCTTCGGTCAGGGCAAACTGCGCCTGGTGCAGGGGAATCTCCGGCGGCGGGTCCTTTAGGAAATGTATGAAGGCCCCCAGCGGTCGCGCCATCATCGGCGGCTGCGGTCCGGCCTTCCACGTATATTCCACGTTGGCGCGGTAGAACACCCCGAGCCGAAACAAGTTCTTCTCGTCGTCGAGGCCGACCACGATCACCGGTTGGTACGGCCTGAGCTGTTCCCGTTTCCAATATTGCTTCTCGCCGCGAATGTTGGTCGTCACCAGATATTCGCCGCGGCCGACTTTCTCCGCGGGGAGGGAGTCGAGGAACTCGAACAGATCGACGGCGTGATAGGTTTCCAACGGCCATTCTTGCAATTCGTAGCGCAGATTCTGGTAAACGGCGATCATGCGCGTCACCAAACGCTGGTCCACCGGGTAAGATCGGATCAGCTTTTTGTCACGCCAGAACGGTTGGCTCGAAAAAGGCGGATCGCGCCAGCGCCGCTTGGCATCGACCAGGATCTTGAGTTCCGGCGGCAGGGGCGCGACCTTGAGAAAATCCAGCAGCAGATAACGCGCTTCGTTGTCCGGGTCGCCTAACTTCATCAGCGCGAAATGGTCGCGCTCCGGCGCGATCCAGCGCTCGATTCGCTTATGCCCGGCCCTGGCGGCGAGCGCGTCGAAAAATTTCCTCGCGTCGAGCGGAAATCCGGGGAGATCGCTCTGTGCCGAAAGAATCAAAAACGGCGGCGCGGCGGCGCGGGCATGGGTCACCGGCGAGGCCCGCTTCAAGACCGCCGGGGTCGAGCCGAAAGCCTTTCCCGTGGCGACCCTTTGATCGTTGGAGACGCCCCATTTCGGGGCGAGATCGTAAAGTCCGCTAAACGAGACGACGCCCGCCAGAGACTTCGGGCTGGCGTTGTGCTTGCGTAAAAAACTCTCATCCAGGGCGACTAAAGACGCCAGATGCCCGCCCGCGGAATGGCCCGAAAGAAATATCCGGTTGCCGTCATAACCGTAGCGCGACGCCTCGCGCATCAACAACGCCACACCCGCCGCGACGTCCTCCGCTTGGGCCGGATGCGGAGCGGCGGTTGCCAATCGGTAGCGCAAGAGCGCAACGGCGACGCCCTCTCGGGTGAGCGCTTGGGCGACGTAGAGGCCGATGCGGAATTCGTCGTCGGAGAGAAGCCAGAAGCCGCCGTGTACGAGGATCAGCAACGGCGGCTTGCGTCCGGTGTCAGCCGGCAAGTAAAGATCGAGACTGCGGCGGTTGTCGCCCTTGGCGGCGCCGGGGTAGGGAATATTCTTAGTAACTTTCGGCTCGCGCATCTCCACGGCGGCCGCGTGGATTAGTTGCGGTGCTAATGCCGTGAGAAGGCCAAGGAGCCCAATACAAAAGCCCGATGGTCGGTTAAGCATGAGCCAGCTTAGCCGAGCATCTCATGAATTTCCATACGGTCGCTCGCTGCCCCGAGCCACCGACGTCGCCACCGCGACGACGCTCAACGCCGCCGCGAAAAGAAAGGTCAGATTGAGCGCGGCCACGAATCCCAAGGGATCTTGCGCGGTGAGGCTCGCGCTTTTGATGCCCGTGTAATGCT
>Ga0184639_10000395_pt1 | contig 16499 bp, 15 predicted proteins | sample PLM31_170_b2_FD_133155 | JGI IMG/M metagenome (GOLD analysis project Ga0184639, IMG submission 133155) | Groundwater sediment microbial communities from an aquifer in East River, Colorado, USA - PLM3-1_170_b2 | ecosystem: Environmental > Terrestrial > Soil > Riparian zone | place: USA: East... | reverse complement strand
CGGCATGCGTGGACGTCCCGGGGTGATGGCGCGCGTCGTGCGGGCGCTGCACACTGCCGGCGTCGACATACTGCAGACGGCCGACTCACATACAACGATCTCCTGCCTGGTGCAACGGGGACAGATGGAGCCCGCTTTGCGCGCATTGCATGACGAGTTCGAACTGGCCAAAGAAGTCGCATCGCAGCGAGAGAGCAAAGGGTGACACAAAAACTGCGGTCGTGGGTGGTAGGTTGTGGGTCGGGAAAAAGCAGTGTCTACGACCTACGACCAACGACCTACGACCGAATTTGAGAGGTGAATGGGATGTCTGAGATCTTCGGGCGCGTGCTGACCGCGATGGCGACTCCGTTCGACGAGACCGGGGCCGTGGATTGGGGGCAGGCGACGGTCCTGGCGAAGCACTTGATCGCAAACGGGTCGGACGGAATCGTCGTTGCGGGAACCACCGGGGAATCGCCGACGCTGAGCGATGAGGAGAAGATCCGTTTGTTCCGCACCGTGAAGGAGGCGGTCGGCGGGCGAGCGGCGGTCGTGGCCGGCACGGGCACCTACGACACGAAGCACTCCATCAATCTCACGAAAGAAGCTCAGCGCACCGGCGCCGACGGCATCCTGCTGGTCAATCCGTATTACAATCGGCCGAGCCAGGACGGCCTGTACGCGCATTTCCGCACGGTGGCCGAATCCACGTCCTTGCCCTGCATGTTGTACAATATCCCGAGCCGCACCGGGGTCAACTGCCTTCCGGAGACGATCGCGAAGCTGTCGGAGATCCCGAACATCACTGCGGTCAAGGAAGCGAGCGGAAACTTGGACCAGGCATCGGAAATTCGGCGGCGCACCAAGCCCGAGTTCCGCATCTACAGCGGGGACGACAGCCTTACGCTGCCGATTCTCTCGGTCGGCGGCACGGGCATCGTCAGCGTGGCCGCGCACCTGGTTGGCCGAGAGATTCTGGAGATGGTGAGAACCTACGAGCGTGGCGACGTCCGGAAGGCCTTGTCCATCCACATCCGCCTGTTCCCGTTGTTCAAGGTCCTCTTTATCACCACGAATCCTGTTCCGCTCAAGGCAGCCCTCAATTTGAGCGGCGTCAACGTCGGCAAGCCACGGCTGCCGCTCGTCGAGGCGACGGCGAAAGAGAAAGAGCAAATTCAGAGCGTACTCAAGGAGCTCGCCCTCGTCGCTGTCTAACACCGGACTACGGTCGTGGGTAGTGGCTACGACCTACGACCTACCACCGCATTCCCGTGAGCCCAAAATTCAGTAAAGCCAAAGCCCTCGCCGGCCTCCACAGTCGAATCCGTGCGTGCACCCGGTGCCCGCTTCATCTGACCCGAACACAGGCCGTCCCCGGCACAGGACCCGTGGATGCACAGATTGTGTTCGTCGGCGAGGCGCCCGGACGCCAGGAAGACCTGCAGGGGACGCCTTTCGTCGGCGGCGCAGGCAAAGTGTTCGATGACCTTCTGGCCTCGATCGGGTTGTTGCGGGCGGATGTATATATCACCAATGCCGTTAAGTCTCGACCGGTCGTGGGCGCGTCGCCGGGCCGCAATCGAACGCCTACCCGAGCGGAAATTGCGGCGTGCGCGCCGTGGCTGGCTGAGGAAATACAGATCATCCAGCCAAAACTCGTCGTGACCCTCGGGCAGGTTGCCCTCGGCCAGTTTCTTCCGCGCCGCAAGCTCTCTGAAATCCACGGGCAACCGCAATCCACCGATGGCATGACGATCCTTCCTTTATATCACCCTGCCATGGCGCGCTACGGACGCGAGTGGGTGGCCATTCTGAAGCGGGATTTCCGTGGGATTCCGAAGGTCATAACCCCTCAGCCTCGAACGTAATTTCGTACTTACAACGGCCCTTTCAACGGAGCGACAATGTGCTTGAGATGGTCATCCTCGGCCTCGTGCAGGGCCTGACCGAATTCCTCCCGGTCAGCAGCACCGCACACCTCATCTTCGCCGAATCCTTTCTCGGCATCTCGCGGCCGGGGATTCTTTTGGAGGCCGTCCTGCACCTCGGCACTGCACTCGCCGCCCTGATGTTGTTCTGGGATGACGTGCGTCGCCTCGTGGTGGGGTGGGTGCGGGGCGAAGATGCCGAATACCGCCGCCTCGCATGGCTCATCCTCCTGGCGACCGCAATCACGGCAGCGGTCGGATTGCTATTCGCGCAGCAGTTTGAACGGATGTATGGTTCGCTCCGAGGTGTGGCATTCCAATTGATCCTCACCGGAGTGATCCTGCTGCTCGCCCGAGAGCGCGGAGATCGATCGATGACAGACATCCGCATCTCTGATGCGGCTGTGCTGGGACTGGCACAGGCGGTCTCTATCGTCCCCGGTATTTCTCGGTCCGGCGCGACGATCGCCGGTGGCATGTGGGTCGGGCTCCGCCGCGATGAAGCTGCCAGGCTTTCGTTTCTCATTGCCATCCCTTCTGTCGCCGGCGCGGGTCTGTTTGGGCTCAAGGATCTTCGGGAGGGCGCATCGCTTGGATACGGACCGCTTCACCTGATGGTAGGCTTTGCCGTTGCGCTGATTTCAGGAGTCGTTGCGATCAAGTGGCTGTTGTCAACGGTTCGCCGCGGTCGGTTGGGCATGTTCGCAGCCTATTGCATCGTTGCCGGTTTGATTGTACTGGCGGCGACGTTCCGAAGGTGACGCGTGGCGCGTAGGAAGCGGATCACATCGCGTAAACCGGCGGCTGGAGTGACGCTGCTCGTGATTGGCCTGCTGCTGACCCTGTCATTCCTTCCCAGGGCGACTGGGCTGGCGATCACGCTGGGCAGGTGGCAGCGGCTCCTCCTCGGCGACGCCGCGCCGCTGCTGCCGATATTTGCGGGCGCGGCGGGGTTGTATTTGCTTTTGGCAGGTTCCCAGGCGCGGATCACTCGCGGATTCGCCGCCGTCGCAGTGCTGTCGCTCACAGGAATCTCTGCTTACCACGCACGCATCGCTCCGGGGTCGGAGTTCGTTGCCGGCGGTGGCGGCCTGGGATCAGGGCTCCTCGGCGGAGCGCTCGTGTGGGTACTTCGAATGCTTTTGGGCGAGATCGGAATGTGGTTGGTCATCTCGCTCGCCGCCCTCGCGGGCGTTGTTCTCGGTTCGGGTGCCTCACTTTCCGAGTTGCGTGAGCTCGTGGGAAGGTGGGTTGTCTATCTGGCGCACCGCGTTAAAAGTGGACTCGCGACCATTTTCGGCCTGATCTGGGCCAGCGGCGTGGCCATCGCGGCTGGTGTCGCGCGCCTCGTCCATCTGCTTGGTGCGCGTCTATTCCGCCAGGCCAGCTTTCCCGTGACTGAACCACCGATCCCGGCTGTCTCGCGAGACGAGATACCGGAAACAATCACCCGACCCTCAGAGAATCGCCGACCTGTGCCGGTGGAGCACGTCCCTGTTCTCCCCGTTAGGCCCCCGGCCGATCTGACACCCAAAACCGACTTTAAACAAGAATCACTCGAACTCGAAGCGCCTTCCGGCGGATATCAACTGCCGGCGATCTCATTGCTCACCGATCTTCCGGGGATCCGCGGGAAAGGAAAGGCCGAGCCTTCCGAGGTGGCCAGGGCCCTGGAGCAAACACTGGCCAGTTTCGGCGTGGAAGCCAAGGTGCTCCGGTGGGAACAGGGGCCTGTGGTCACGCGCTTCGAGGTCCAGCCCGCGCCGGGCGTCCGCGTGCAAAGGATCAGCAGCCTCACGAACGATATTGCCCTTGCCCTCGCCGCGCCGAGCGTGCGAATTGAAGCACCGATCCCAGGGAAGTCGGCCGTCGGCATCGAGCTGCCCAACCAGAAAACGAGCCTGGTGCATATCAAGGAGATTCTGGCCAGCGAGGAGTACCAGCGCGCGACCACGCCGTTAACGGTGGCCATTGGCAAGGATATTGCCGGCCATCCGATTCTTGCGGATCTGGCGGAAATGCCCCACGTCCTCATTGCGGGCGCCACCGGTTCCGGAAAATCCGTCATGCTCAATGCGATTATTGCGGGCCTGCTGTTCCGCTGCACGCCGCTCGACGCTCGCCTCTTGATGATCGATCCTAAGCGTGTGGAGTTCACGAACTACAACCATGTTCCCCATCTGCTGGTCCCGGTTGTCACCAACCCGCGGACCGCTGCCGGCGCGCTCAAGCAGATGCTGGCCGAAATGGAGGAGCGCTTCGAACGGTTCGCGGGAGCAGGCGTGCGTAACATTCAGGCCTACAACCAGCTCACAGATGTCGAGCGGTTGCCGTTCATTGTGATCGTCATTGATGAGCTCGCCGACCTCATGATGGTGGCGCCGGCTGATTTCGAAGACGTCATTGTGCGGTTGTGTCAGATGACGCGTGCCACCGGTATTCATCTCGTCGTGGCGACCCAGCGTCCATCGGTGGACGTCATCACCGGTCTCATCAAAGCCAACATCCCCTCGCGCATCGCCTTCGCCGTGAGCAGCCAGGTCGATAGCCGCACAATTCTGGATATGCCTGGTGCGGAAAAACTGCTCGGCAAGGGTGACATGCTGTTCATGCCGATCGCCGCTCCGCGGCCCACCCGGGCGCAGGGCGCGTTCATTGCCGACAGCGAGGTGCAGGCTCTGGCCACCTGGTGGAAATCTCAGGGCAGGCCCGTCTATGATCAGAAGCTCATCCACGCGGAGAAGAGTTCGGCCGAGGGACAGGGAGATGAGGATGCGTTGATGGTCGAAGCCGCCCGCCTCATCGTGCGGTCCGGGTACGGGTCAGTGTCATTGCTCCAGCGCAAGATGAAGATCGGCTACGTCCGCGCCGCCCGCATCGTGGATCAACTGGAAGAGAAAGGCATCGTCGGCCCCACGCAAGGCAGCAACCCCCGCGAAGTTCTCGTCGGTATCGACGAGCTGGACCGCCTCCTCGGAGCAAAAGCCAGGCCCGCCTGAATAGTCAAATTTGGCCGAAAATGAGTACCAGGTACTTTTTTGGCGGCTTCCGGTACCAGGTACCCGGATGGCGGCCCTTCTGAAAGGGATGAGCAGAGGGGTGCCGAAACAATGGCCGACCACGGGGCAAGGCTTGCCACCCGGCATCGCCATGGCCTGAGCTACGCCGGGAGCTTCGGCTCGCGTCTAAAGGTTGCATTCAACATAGATCTTCAACGAGGGGGTGTGGTATGAAGCATCGCAGGTGGCTTCCAGCGTTGCTTGCGGCGTTGGGGGCAATCGTTCTGATCATCACAGGCTGCCAGCAGCGGGCCGCGGGACCACAACAGACACAGAAGATCCGCGTTGGCATTGTTTATGACGTCGGTGGGCGCGGCGATCTGTCGTTCAACGACATGGCTTTTGCGGGCCTGGAGCGGGCGCAGAAAGACTTCGGCGACCGCATTGAGACTCGCGATCTCGAGCCCACAGCGGGCGGTGAGAATCGAGAAGAGCTGCTGCGGCTCCTCGCCGGAGAGAAGTACGATCTGATCTTCGGGATCGGGTTCCTCTTCACGGACAGCGTCCAGCGTGTGGCCAAGGAATTTGCGAACACGAAGTTTGGGCTGATCGACGGTTTCATCCCCGACCTGACGACCGAGAGCAATACCGTCTGCCTGCTGTTCAATGAACACGAAGGATCGTTCCTCGTCGGCGCTGCGGCGGCGCTCAAGTCGAAGACGGGCACGATTGGGTTCGTCGGGGGGATGAAGATCCCGCTGATCGAGAAGTTCGAGGCGGGCTACATCGCCGGCGCGAGGTACGTGCGCCCGAACATCCGCGTGCTCTCGGACTATGCCGGCACCACGGGTGAAGCGTTCCGTGATCCGGTGAAGGGCAAGGAACTGGCCCTCGCGCAGTACGACCGCCGCGCGGATATCATCTACCACGCGTCCGGCGGGACGGGGATCGGCGTCTTTGAGGCGGCCGTGGTGAAGCGGCAGCTCGCGATCGGCGTGGACGCGGATCAGTCCCTCACCGTCAAAGAGGACCAGCGCGGTCAGATCCTGACCAGCATGATGAAGCGCGTCGACGTCGCAGTCTACGAGACGATCAAGGCGTTCGTGGAAGCCCGTTTTCAGGGCGGATACCGGAACTTTGGCCTTGGCGAGGGCGGCGTAGGCTACGCGGAGAACGACTACAACCGGAGCATGATTGCGGACATCAAACCTCGCCTGGAAGAACTGAAGAGCAAGATTACCGCTGGCGAGATCAAAGTACCCGCCAGCAGGGCCGAGCTAAATACGTTCCTGCAGAATCTGCCAAAATAGCCGCAAGTCAACGCGACGGGGGAGCGACCACACAAGACGCTCCCCCGTTTTTGATTTTCTCTGGAAGGGGCAAAAGCGTGGGCCGAGGAAAGGCCGCTGTATTGTGATTGTCCTTCGCGGGATCACGAAGCGATTTCCCGGTGTGGTCGCCAACGACCATATCGATCTCGAGATCCGCCGCGGCGAGATCCACGCGATCGTCGGCGAGAACGGCGCCGGCAAGTCTACGCTCATGCGGATTCTCTACGGCCTCTACCAGCCTGATGAGGGCTCGATCGAGGTCGACGGCCGGCCGGTGGTGATCGACAGCCCCCGCACTGCGTTGCAGCTGGGCATCGGCATGGTCCACCAGCACTTCATGCTCATCCCCAGGTTCTCGGTCGCGGAGAACGTCATCCTGGGCAGCGAACCGGCGGGCGCGCTCGGACGCCTGCGACGTCGCGAAGCAGAGCAGCGCGTCAGCGACCTCTGCCGGCAGTATGGCTTTGTGCTGGAGCCTGCGGCGGAAGTCAGCACGCTGTCCGTGGGCGAGCAGCAGCGTGTAGAGATCATCAAAGTGCTCTATCGGGGGGCCGATGTACTCATCCTCGATGAGCCGACCGCCGTCCTCGTCCCGCAAGAAGTGGATGAGTTGTTTATGAACCTGCGCAAGTTGCGCGAGCAGGGAAAGACGATTATTTTCATTAGCCACATGCTGGACGAAGTGCTCGAGATCTCGGATCGCATCACTGTCCTGCGGCGAGGGCGGGTCGTCGGCACGGTGCCCGCCGCGGGGACCACGAAATCGCAGCTCGCAGAGATGATGGTCGGGCGGCCCGTGCTGCTCGAACTGGAGCATCCGCCGGTGACGCCTGGCGACGTCCGCCTTGAAGCGCAGGAAATTACGGTTGCCGGGCGCGGCGGGAAGCCTGCCGTCCACCGCTTGTCACTCGCGGTACGCGCGGGTGAGATCTACGGCATTGCGGGTGTCGAAGGCAACGGTCAGACCGAGCTTGTGGAAGCGCTCGTCGGGCTGCGTCCGGTGATCTCTGGACGGCTCCTCATCGATGGCCGCGAGGTGACCCACGCCACTGCGCGCGCCGTGCGCCTCTTGGGCGTGGCCCATATTCCCGAGGATCGCCATCGCCGTGGGCTGGTATTGCCGATGGCGGTCTGGGAGAACATCGTACTGGGCCACCACGGTCGGCAGCAGTTCCTCAATGGCGCGTTTGTGAACCGGCAGGCGATTGAGTCGTTCGCTGATGAGCGGGTCGAGAAATTCGACATCCGGCTGAGCGGTACTGATGTCCCGGCCCTCGCGCTTTCGGGGGGCAACCAACAGAAGGTCATTGTCGCCCGGGAGTTCAGTTTCAGTCCGAAAGTGCTCATTGCTGCGCAGCCGACGCGCGGGCTCGACATCGGCGCGACAGAGTTCGTGGAGCGCCAGTTGCTGGAGGCGCGGGAGGACGGCATGGCGGTGCTGCTTATTTCCGCTAACCTTGAAGAGGTCTTGTCCTTGTCCGACCGGATCGGCGTGATATGCGCGGGAGAGCTCGTCGCCGAATTCCGGCGCGGCGAGGCCACGCCGCAGGAGCTCGGGCTCTACATGACGGGCACCCGCCGCCAGACCGCCGATACGGGAGTTTCGCCCTCGTGAAGTGGCGCCTTCTTGTCCTGCAGATCGCGACGCCGCTGCTCGCGATCCTGTTCGGCGTGCTCATCGCCTCCGTCATTGTGCTGGCCATCGGCCAAAACCCGCTCAATGTTTTCGGCGTCCTGCTGCGATTCGGACTGCTGAGGACCGATAGCCTGCTGTCGATCTTCTTCAAAGCCACACCCCTGATCTTCGCCGGTCTCGCGGTCGCGCTCTCCTTCCGCGCGACACTGTGGAACATCGGCGTGGAGGGACAGTACTACATCGGCGCGTTCACCGCGGCCTACATCGGATTCACCCTCAGGGACCTGCCGATCGCCCTCCACCTACCGCTGTCGATCCTAGCCGCCGCCGTGGGTGGCATGTTGTGGGCGCTGATCCCGATCGTCCTGAAGTTGCGGCGCGGGGCGCACGAAGTCATCACGACGATCATGATGAACTACATCGCAGCCGCTGTGATCCTCTACCTGATCGCCGACGTCTTCCGTGATCCATCCCAGGTCGGCACCCCGCGGGTCCGGACACCGGAGTTCCCTGCGAGCGCGCGCGTACCCTCGATGGGACCACTGCTGGGGCTCTTCGGCCTGACCGGGCCCGATGCGAACAAAGTCAACTGGCTCCTACCGTTTGGTGTGCTCTTGTGCATTGTCTTGGCTGTGGCACTGAGCCGAACGCGGTTCGGTTATGAGGTCCGCGCGGTCTCATTCAACCCCCAAGCGGCGGAAGCAGCCGGCATTCCCAACGCCCGCATCCAGTTTCTGATGTTCATGCTGAGCGGCGCGGTCGCCGGGCTGGTCGGCCTCAACGACGTGCTCGGCTTCTTCGGCTACCTGGACATTGACTTCCCGAAGGGGCTCGGCTTTCTGGGCATCTCGGTTGCGTTGCTGGCGAAGAACAACCCGCTTGGGGTAGTGCTGGCTGCGCTGCTGTTTGGCTTTCTCGATCGCGGAGCGCTGGGTGTCCAGTTCTTCGCGCGCACGCCCAAGGAGGTCATCGTCATTCTCCAGGCCTTCATCATTCTGGCAATCGTGGTGGCCTACGAGCTGATGACGCGTTATGTCCGGAAACAGCGCAAGCGAGAAGCCGAACGGCCACCTCCTGCGGCCGCTGTGGCCGCAGAGGCCGGTCCCTAGATGGACTACCTGTCGTCCCTGTTGAGCCTGGCATTGATCGCGTCGGCGATCCGGGTGACGATGCCGATTTTGCTGGCGGCGCTGGGCGCGGTGTACTCGGAGCGCGGCGGCGTCGTCAACATCGGGCTCGAAGGCATCATGATCATGGGCACGTTCTTCGGCGCCGTCGGCAATTATGTGTTTGCGCAACGCTTTCCAAATCTCGTGGAGTCCTTTCCGGATTTGGCACCGGCGGTCGGTGTGCTGATCGCGATGCTTGCGGGCGTTGCATTGGCGCTCATTCATGCGTTGGTGACGGTCACGTTCCGAGTCGATCAAATCATCAGCGGAGTCGCCCTGAACCTTCTGGCCGTCGGCCTGGCGAGATTCTTGAACATTCTGTTCTTTGGTGTCGCGACGCAGTCGCCCGGCGTCACAGGCTTTACGCCGGTGGATATCCCGATCCTGAAGGACATCCCGACGCTGGAGCCGATTGCCACGAGCATCTCGCCGATGATACCGGTCGCGCTGGCGCTCGTTCTGGTCAGCCACTGGGTCCTGTTGCGCACACGATTTGGACTGCGGCTTCGTGCCGTGGGGGAGCATCCGCTGGCTGCCGACACGCTGGGGATCAACGTCATCAGGATGCGCTACGCAGGTGTAATGATCAGTGGAGCCCTCGCCGGCATGGCCGGAGCATACCTGGCAATTGAGCAGGCGCACCTCTACTTCGAGGGGATGACACAGGGACGTGGCTTCATTGCGCTCGCGGCCATGATCTTCGGAAACTGGTGGCCGGTCGGGGCCCTCGGGGCGTCCGCGCTCTTCGGGTACTTCGACGCGCTCAGCCTGCGCGTCGTGCGGCTGCCGGTGCCCTACCAGTTCATCAACGTCCTCCCGCACATCGTCAGCATCCTCGTCCTCGCAGGTTTCGTACGCCGCGCGCAGCCGCCGGCGGCGGACGGCATACCTTATTCGAAGGAAGAGGAATGAGTCCAAAACGGGGTTCGGTGTTCGGGGTTCGGGGTTCGGGAGGTAGAACGGCATGAACGAACACCGAACCCCCAACCCCGAACCCCGTTCAGTGGTTGTAGTGGGCGGCGCGAGCGTCGATCTCATCGGCATGGCCCCAGGGCCGGTGGTGCCGCGGGTCAGCAATCCGGGTCGTGTCCGCATCGGTCCAGGCGGCGCCGGGCGGAACGTGGCCGAGAACCTGGCGCGACTGGGCGCGTGCGTCACGCTTCTCAGCACGGTGGACGCGGGCCCGCTGGGGGATTGGCTGATCGACCGGACTGCTGCGGCAGGGGTCGACGTCACCCAGGTTGCCAGAGTTCCGGGGCGCGGTAGCTACTACATTGGAATCCAATCAGACGGCGTTCTCCAATGGGGCATCTCCGATATGGCCGCTGCGGAGTCCCTGACTGCGGCAGAGATCGATCCCCACGCGGAACTCATCCGCGCGGCAGCGGCCATCGTCGTGGACGCAAACGTTCCACAAATTACGATCGGCCGTGTCGCACAACTGGCGAGCGGACTCGTGTGCCTGCTACCGGTCTCCGTGGCCAAGTCGACTCGAGTGCTGGATACGCTCCACCGAGCTTCGCTGATCGTCCTGACCTCGGGGGAGGCTCACACGCTCACGGGACGGCCGGCGGAATCGCATGACCAGATCGTGCAGGCCGGCCGTGAGCTGCAAGCGCGAGGCCCTGCCGCAGTGGTCATCACGGCGGGTGATCGGGGCATGGTATGGATTGGCAGGGACGTCACCTGGGCGCGGGTTGATCCTCCGGCTATTGCCGATTCGACCGGCGCAGGTGATGCGGTAGCCTCGGTGGCCGTGTACAGTATGCTCACAGGTATCCGTGAAGATCTGGCCGCGCGCCTGTCGGCGGCCGCCGGGGCGATGACAGTAGGTGTTGAGGGTGCGACGCATCCTGGATTGACTCGCGAAGCGCTGGAGCGATATGCCGAGCTGGCCAAAAGTCTTTGACGTCTCTCCCAAAGTCGCCGACGCGCTGACCGCCGGCCATGCGGTCGTTGCGCTGGAGTCCGCGGTCATCTCCCATGGATTGCCTCGGCCCTCCGGCGTCGACACTGCGCTCGACCTGGAAGATCTTGTGCGTGAGCGCAGGACGGTGCCCGCGACCATGGCCATCATCGACGGCCGGATCAAGGTGGGATTGTTGCCCGGAGAGTTTGAACGGCTGATCGCCGCCGGCGCGATGAAGATTGCAAGCAGGGATCTCCCCGTGGCCATCGCATCCTCAGCGACCGGCGGTCTCACCGTCTCCGCCACCGTCGCGCTGGCAGACTTCCTCGGGATCAAAATCGTGTGCACGGGTGGGATCGGGGGCGTGCACCTCGGCGCCGAACACACCTGGGATGTGTCTGCTGATCTCCTCGCGCTCTCGCGCTATCCAGTGGCGGTCGTGTGCGCAGGCGCAAAGGCGATCTGCGACATCAGCCGCACCCTCGAGTATCTCGACACCGTCGGCGTGACCGTCGTCACATTTCGGACCGATCGGTTTCCAGGATTCTATACGGAAGATTCCGGGATCGAATCACCCCGGCGTATTGCCGCCCCGGAAGATGCGGCGCACATCATGATGGTGAAGCGCACCATCGGCCAGCGTACGGGCTTGCTGATCGCCGCTCCGGTCCCCTCTGACGCGGCCCTCCCGCCCCTGTCCGTCCAGGAAGCCGTCACGCAGGCGACTGATCGAGCCCGCGCGACCGGCGTCCACGGGGAGGACCTCACGCCATACCTGCTGGCGGCGCTGAACGAGATCACCGACGGAGCCTCGCTCCGGGCGAACGTCGCGTTATTGCGTTCGAACGCGTCGCTCGCCGCAGAAGTCGCGGCCGCCCTCACGCACGTCGCGCAATAGGAAAAAGTTTTCTCTGGGGGTACACTGAGAGCGAGCCCATGAACGGCAGCGAAGAGCCGATCGGCATCGGCGAGCGTCTCCGCAACGCGAGAGAGGCCAGAGGATGGTCGCTGGCCGACGTCTCCGAGCTGACCCGCATTCGCGCCGTGTTCCTCCAGGCGATTGAAGAAGAGAAGTTTGACCGCCTGCCGGGACGGACGTACGTGCGCGGATTCCTACGGACATACGCCGCCGCCCTCGGACTCGATCCCGAAGAGCTCTTCGACGCCTACCACATGCGTTTCGATGCCCCCGCGCAGCCGATCGTGGGGGCGCACACGGTGGAGGTACCCATTCGCCCCACGGCCAGGCACTCGCGCCTGCGCCGGATCGTGCCCGTGTTCGTCGCGGTGTTGCTGCTGATCCTCATCGTGTTCGCGTTTGATTTCGCGAGGCGGATGCAGGCGCTCAACAGTCCGGCGTCACAGGCGATCACCCAGCCGAGGCCCACCGTCCCGCAGGTGACGCTCCCGCCTCCTCCGGAACCGCGTCCCCAGCCGGCAGAGGAACCCGCTGCTCCGGCCGAGACCCCTGAGCGAGGACCACTCACGCTCGTCGTCCGCGCGTCAGAAGAGACTTGGATCCGAGTCCTTGCAGATGGCGGATCGGTGTTTCAAGGATTGGTCGCCGCCGGGGAGACACGATCATGGACCGCTCGGCGCACGATGACCGTACGTATCGGAAACTCGGCCGGCGTCGCGCTCGAGGTCAACGGCCAACCTGTGCAGCCGCCGTCTCAGCGGAGGGTATGGGAACAGACTTTCACGGCGCCCTAAGATGAAACTGCGGGATACAGGGATAAGGGGATAAAGGGATAACGTCACTACGCACAGTTTCCGAGGTTTCTGCGTGATCTTAGAGGGTTTCTGTTTTATCCCCTTATCCCTGTATCCCATTATCCCGTAGTCCGATGCGAGCGGAAATCATCAGCGTCGGTACAGAGCTCCTCCTCGGTCAGATCCTCGATACAAACGCAAACTACCTTGGGCAGCAACTCGCTGAGCTTGGTGTCGACGTACATTTCAAACAGACCGTCGGGGACAATGACGCGCGCGTGCGAAGCGCCGTCCGGCTCGCGCTCGGCCGTGCCGACGTACTGCTGATCACCGGCGGGCTTGGGCCGACCGAAGACGATCTGACCGTGGCCTCGGTGGCGGCGGAGCTCGGGAGGCCGCTAGAGCGTCATGACGACATCGCAGAACGTATCCGGCAATTCTTCGCGCACCGGGGGCGCGTGCCGTCCGAGAACGTATACAAGCAGGCACTGATTCCCGCAGGCGCGCATCCGATTCCCAACATGCGCGGGACCGCGCCTGGCGTCCACCTCGACCACGACGGGCGCGAACTGTTCCTCATGCCGGGTGTACCGTTCGAAATGTACGGGATGATGGAAGGCTACGTGGTCCCGCGCCTGCGGGAGCGCACCGGTGGTGTGGTCATCCGCTCGCGGGTCATCCGCGTGACCGGGGAAGGGGAGTCCGCCGTCGAGGCGCGGATCAAGGATCTGATCGGCGGAGACTCACCCACAATCGCGCCGTACGCCAAGCTCGGTGAGGTACATCTTCGGGTGACCGCCAAAGGCACGCCCGAGGATGTTGCCAGACAGCTGGTCGCAGGTGAGCGCGCTTTGCGGGAGCGGCTCGCCGACCTCATCTACGGGATCGATGAGGAAACGCTCGAAGGCGTCGTTGGGCGGTTGCTCACCCAGCAAAGCGCCACGCTGGCCGTGGCCGAGTCGTGCACCGGCGGCCTGATCGCAAAGCGCCTCACCGACGTGCCCGGGAGCTCGGCGTATTTCCTCGAGGGGATCGTGGCCTACAGTAATGAAGCGAAGCGCGATCTCCTCAGCGTTCCGTCCTCTGTGATCGAGGAGCACGGCGCCGTCAGCGCCGAAGTTGCGGAAGCGATGGCCCGCGGCGTTCGCCAGCGAGCCCGCAGTACGCTGGGCCTCGCGGTCACGGGGGTTGCGGGGCCAGCCGGGGGCACCAAGGACAAACCCGTTGGTCTCGTGTTCCTTGGGTTCGCGACATCAGAGCGCGTTGACCACCGGCGCCTCAATCTTGGCGAAGAAGCGGGACGCGCGGGCATCCGCGCCCTCGCGGCGCAGGCCGGTCTCAACCTCCTCCGGTTGCGCCTGTTGCGCAACTCCGCGTGAAGAGTGACTTGCACCGCATCTTTGTCGCCGTCCCGCTCGACGAAAACCTTCGCGATGCCATCCTCGACCTGCAAAGACACCTGGAGGGCGCCGGCGCGGTGGCACGATGGACGCGGCGGGAGCAACTGCATTTCACCTTGCGGTTTCTCGGGGAGATTTCCCTGGCGCAGGTTGCGCGAGTGAAGGTAGCGGCGCGTGAAGCCGCCGGCCGGATCGGCCCATTCACCGTCACCCTGCAGGGGCTGGGCGCTTTTCCCAGCCTCCATCGCCCGCAGGTTGTATGGGCCGGCGTCGAGGAAGGGAAGGAGCCCCTACAGGCCCTGGCGGGCCGTCTGCAGGAGGCCCTCGCGCGCCAGCGATTCCCGGCCGAGCCGAGGTCTTTCCGGCCGCACCTGACGCTCGCCAGGGTCAAGAGCACACGCAACTGGGGCGAGCTGGTGCGTGCCCTGAGCGCCTTCAAGGACGAGGGAATCGGTACCCAGCAGATTGACACGCTGGTCGTTTTCGAGAGCCATCTCACGCCCAAAGGCCCGCAATACACACCCCTTGAGGAGGTCAGGCTCGCCAGCTACGAGAAGTAGTGGTGATCGGGTAGCTCACGTGCGTCATTGACAATCGAACAAATGTTTGGTAGACTTCCCGCGACAATGACGCCAGCAGGCAGTAGGCAGTATGCAGTTGGCAGTCCTCGTTGACTGGCTACTGGTTACTGGCTACTGCCTACTAAGGATGGTGGATTTCGGATGAACGAGAAACAGCGCGCTCTCGACCTCGCGCTCACGCAGATCGAGAAGCAGTTCGGTAAGGGCTCCATCATGAAGCTCGGTGAAGCATCGAGCCGCTTGCAGGTCGAAGTGATCTCGACCGGAGCATTGGGGCTCGATATCGCGCTCGGCGTCGGCGGCGTGCCGCGCGGCCGCGTGATCGAGATCTTCGGTCCTGAGTCCTCCGGGAAGACGACGCTCGGCTACCACATCATAGCCGAGGCCCAGCGCGACGGGGGAGTGGCGGCCTTCATCGACGCGGAGCACGCGCTTGATCCCAACTATGCGAAAGCCTGCGGCGTTGATGTCGACAACCTGCTCATCTCGCAGCCGGACTCAGGCGAGCAGGGGCTGGAGATCGCGGAGATGCTCGTACGCAGCGGCGCCGTCGACGTGATCGTCGTCGACTCCGTGGCCGCCCTGGTCCCTCGGGCCGAGCTCGAGGGGGAGATGGGCGACTCGCTCCCTGGACTGCAGGCGCGATTGATGTCGCAGGCCCTCCGCAAACTCGTCGGCGCGATCAGCCGCTCGCGCACCATCGTCGTCTTCATCAACCAGCTGCGCGAGAAAATCGGGGTCATGTTTGGAAACCCAGAAACCACAACCGGCGGCCGCGCGCTCAAGTTCTATTCATCGATGCGTATAGAGATCCGGCGCACGGAGAGCATCAAGTCCGGGGACGAGATCAAAGGGATGCGCGCCAGGGTCAAAGTCGTGAAGAACAAACTTGCGCCGCCCTTCCGTGAGAACGAGGTCGATATTCTCTACGGGCAGGGCATCTCGAGGACCGCGAACATTCTCGATGCGGCGGTCGCGCACGGGATCGTACAGCGTAGCGGAACGTGGTTCGCCCTCGGGGAGATGCGACTCGGACAAGGACGGGATAACGCCCGCGATTTCCTCGAGGCCAACCCGGAGCTGGCGCAGGAGATCGACCGGCGCGTGCGGATGACGCTGGGATTGATCAAACCTCCGGCGATGCCGGCGGAGGTTCGGGACGCTGCGACAAACTCGAAGGAACCTGTGGCAAAAGGCAAGTCCTGAGGTCGTCGCGGGCGAGGCCGCACGGGCAGTCGAGATTGCCTACCGGCTCCTCGCCGTGCGGATGCGCAGCCGTCGCGAACTTGCGGAGCGTCTGCAGCGGCGGGGGATTCCAGCGGGGACCGTGAATGAGCTGCTGGCCGAACTGTCGCGGCGTGGATTGATCGACGATACGAAATTTGCGCAAGCCTGGGTGCGCGGGCGCCAGGCGCTGCGACCGTCCGGAGCGGTCCGGTTGCGTTACGAGCTGACGCGCAAGGGCGTCAGCCGCGAGATCATCGACCGGGCGATTGCCGCCGTGATGGAAGAACAGGGAAACAGCGAGTTGGAACTTGCGCAGGCCGTCGCGCGTGTCCGCGGGGATCGCTACCGCGGGTTGCCGCGCGAGGTCGCCGGGCGCAGGCTCGGTACATACCTGCAGCGCCGTGGATTCTCCGCAGACGTGATCGCCAAGGTGCTCCACACGTAACCTCCCATGGTCGAACGACGCCCTAGACCGATTGACGGCTCCGCAGGTCAGCTGACCCTCGAGCTCGAGGGGCGCGAGCGTCCGCGCGGCGAGCCGGACGACCGTATTCTGACCGGGCTCAACAATCACCAGCGCGAAGCCGTGACCCACGAGCGCGGACCGTTGCTCATCGTCGCGGG
>Ga0184639_10000394_pt1 | contig 16502 bp, 13 predicted proteins | sample PLM31_170_b2_FD_133155 | JGI IMG/M metagenome (GOLD analysis project Ga0184639, IMG submission 133155) | Groundwater sediment microbial communities from an aquifer in East River, Colorado, USA - PLM3-1_170_b2 | ecosystem: Environmental > Terrestrial > Soil > Riparian zone | place: USA: East... | reverse complement strand
GATGCCGGGGGATAATGTTACCACCGAGGTGGAGTTGATAGTCCCCATAGCCATGGAGAAGGAGTTAAGATTCGCCATAAGAGAAGGGGGAAGAACCGTGGGGGCCGGCGTGGTAACCCAAATCATTCAATAACTTTTAACTTCCATAACCCATAATGATAAATTTGGTCCGGATAAATAAGCCCTTGAAAATCTGAAAGAAGACAGCAGAAAATAAAATACGGTAAGAAAACTTTAAAAAATAAAATAAGATGGCACGAGAGATAATAACTTTGGCTTGCGGAGATTGTAAAAGAAGAAACTATTCCAATACCAAAAACAAAAAAAAACATCCCGACCGAGTAGGATTCAGAAAATTTTGTCCGTTTTGCAATAAACACACAGCGCACAAAGAGGTTCGCTGATATCAGCACATAGAAAACAGGAGAATAGCTTAATTAAACCTTAATATTTTTCAAATCGATTCTGAACAGTGCCCGGTGAATATTTCTGTCTTTAAAGGCAACTAAAACACCAAAATTTTACGTAGAATTTTTTTGGTCTTTACTTTTTTCAACCAAAGTTTTAGGACTGTAGCTCAACTTGGTAGAGCACCGGTCTCCAAAACCGGCGGTTGGGGGTTCAAATCCCTCCAGTCCTGAGTAAGTAAATTATGTGGCAAAAATTCATAAGATTCTCAAAGGAGGTAAGACTAGAATTAACCAAAGTCACCTGGCCCACCAAAGATGAGCTGATTGGGTCAACCGTAGTGGTAATAATTTTGTCTTTGATTTTATCGGCTTTTGTGGGACTGGTGGACCTGGGTTTATCCAATATTTCAAGGATAATTCTAAAATAGCTATGGTTATGAAGTGGTACGTCGCGCATACTTATTCCGGGCATGAACAGAAAGCCAAAAAATATTTGGCGAGCGAAATCACCAATTCCGGTTTGACAGATAAATTCGGCCGAATAATAGTTCCCATGGAAGAAATAGTGGAAATGAAACAGGGTAAAAGATCCACCAGTCAAAAAAAGTTTTTACCCAGCTACATTTTGGTCGAGATGGAGTTGGACCGGGATTCCGCCAGTTTGGTGACCAATACCCCTGGCATCACCAATTTTGTGGGCAGCAAAGGAAAGCCGGAAGCTTTGAGAGAAACAGAGGTGGAAAGAATCTTAAAGCAGATGGACAGCAGCCGGGAGAGAGACTTAGATGAAGTCCCCTTTAAAGTGGGAGACCCGGTCAAAGTTATCGATGGGCCCTTCACCGACTTTTCCGGGGCCGTGGGGGAAGTGAATATGGAAAAGAATAAAGTAAAAGTGATGGTTTCTATTTTCGGCCGCCCGACGCCGGTAGAATTGGACTTTTTGCAGGTTCAAAGTCTGGTGAAAGTAGGAAAGTAATTTAAAATTTACGGTAGACTTAAAAACAATTAAAACAGGCAAAATAAATCAAAGAATATGGCCAAAAAAATTACTGCCACAGTAAAATTGCAAATTCCGGCCGGAAACGCCAACCCGGCACCGCCGGTCGGTCCGGCTCTAGGTCAACAGGGGGTTAATATAATGGAGTTTTGCAAGCAGTTTAATGCCAAAACCCAGAGTCAGGTGGGCTTGATTATTCCGGTAATTATAACCGTCTACGCCGACAAATCCTTCACTTTTATAACCAAGACACCGCCGGCCAGTGTGCTTTTAAAAAAGGCAGCCAAGGTTGAAAAAGGATCCTCTGAGCCGAACCGGGTCAAAGTCGGAAAAGTAAGCCTGTCCCAAGTCAAAGAAATTGCTCAGCTGAAAATGCCGGATTTGAATGCCACTACATTAGAAGCAGCTATGAAACAGGTGGCCGGGACTGCCCGAAGTATGGGGATTGAAGTGGAAGGTTAAACTTTTAATCAAAAAAAGAGAAGGTAAATCTTAAATGTCAGAAGAACATAAAATAAATATAAAAATTAATTTAGGAATGAATTTTATTATGCTTTTTTGGAATGTTCCACCATTCGATATTTCAAGCTGGAAAAGAATAGACCCTATGATGGAAAGAATTAAAGACACCTTGGATAAAGGATTCTAGAATAGCTCAAAGATATGCTTAGAGGAAAAAAATACAGACAAGCCAAAGAGAAAGTAAACCCGAAACCCAATTATACTTTGGAAGAAGCGGTCAAGCTGATGAAAGAAGCTGCTTATGCCAAATTTGACGAAGCGGTCGAACTTTCACTTAACTTAGGTGTAGACCCCAAACAGGCTGACCAGATTGTAAGAGGAACTGTGGTGTTACCGCATGGTACCGGTAAAAAAATAAAAGTGCTGGTATTTGCCAAAGGGGAAAAAGAAAAAGAAGCCCGGGATGCCGGCGCTGACTATGTAGGTGTAGAAGATTTAATTGAAAAAATTAACACCGGCTGGGTGGATTTTGATGCCTGTGTTGCCACTCCGGATATGATGGGAACCGTGGGTAAATTAGGTAAAATTTTAGGTCCCCGGGGTCTGATGCCCAATCCCAAAGCCGGTACTGTGACTTTCGATGTAGTCAAAGCGGTTAAAGATTTACAAGCCGGTAAAATCGAATACCGGGTGGATAAACAGGGAAACATAGGAGCAGCCATAGGGAAGAAATCTTTCAGCGAGCAACAGCTGGTGCAGAATGCTCAAACCTTCTTAGATGCTATTTTAAGAGCCAAACCGGCCAGCTCCAAAGGACAATATCTCAAAAGCGTGACTTTATCCTCCAGCATGAGTCCGGGAATAAGAATAAATACCCAGCAGATTTTGGAAAAAGTTCACGAGTTAACTTAAAATCAAAAAAATATGCAGAAAACAGAAAAGACCAAATTAGTAGAAGAGTTAAAACAAAAATGGGAAAACTCCAACTGTATCTTCTTGGCTGATTTCACCGGCTTAAATGTGGAAGATATAACCCGGCTCAGAAGAAACCTGAAAGAAAAAGAGATTGATTTTAAAATCGCTAAAAATACCCTGACCCGTCTGGCCGCCAAGGAAAGCGGAAAAGAGTCCATCCTGAATTATCTGGAAGGACCGGTGGGAGTGGCTTTTATTTACGGAGACCCCACCTGGGCCGCCAAAATCTTTTACGAATTTTACAAAAAGATTGAAAAGCCCAAAATCAAAGCCTTTTTAATTGAAAATCAACTTTACGGAGGAGAAAGATTAAAGGAATGGGCTACCCTGCCACCCAAAGAAGAAGTTTTGGCAGAACTGGTGGCTGCTTTAAACTCACCCATAGCTAACTTAGTCGGAATTCTGAATGGCATAATCCAAAACTTAGTTTTAACCTTAGAGGGATTGGTGGAAAAGAAGAGCAAGGAGAAACCTGTGCCACAAGCCTCTGTCAAAGAGGTTTCTGCAGCTGAAACAACCGCAGAATCATCCGAAGCCCCAGCCCCAAGTGCCGAAACCCAAATAAAACCAGAAGCAACTCCGGAAGAAAATCAAACGCCAAACCAAGAAAACCAAAACAGCGAAAATCAACCAAGTTAAACTAAATATTATAAGGAGGAAAGATGGTAAGCGAGAAGAGAAGTAAAAAAGAAACCAAATCTGACGGCGGTGTAGCGGTAGCAGAGCCGGGAGACAAAGTCTCCCAGGCCGTAGAGCTGATTGAGAACATGTCGGTTTTGGAGTTATCCGAACTTTCCAAGACCCTGCAGGATAAATTCGGAGTTCAGGCTACCATGCCAGCGGCTGTGGCCGCAGGTTCAGCCGGTGCCGGCAAAGGTGCCGCAGCCGCTACCGAGGAGCAGACTGAATTTACAGTCATGCTCCAGTCAACCGGGGACAAAAAGATTCAGGTAATCAAAGTAGTCCGGGAGTTAACCGGCTTAGGGCTCAAAGAAGCCAAAGATTTGGTGGACGGAGCTCCTAAACCTATAAAGGAGGGCATTCCCAGAGATGAGGCCGAAAGTCTAAAAGCTAAACTGGTAGAAGCCGGAGCCACGGTAGAAATTAAGTAAAAAAAGATAATAGCTTAATTACCTTTAGCTTTGCTGACTTGCTTTATAATAAGTCAGGTAAACTTGCCAGGACGAACTGATTTAAAAGAGGCCCTAAGATGGATGAAAAACAAAAAATGGAGATGTTTAATCAGGCTATAATATACATAATAGCTTGAGGGGTTATATAATAATTATGAGAGCCATCAACAAAGTTCTTTTCTCTGACCCTATAGGTGGTCTTGTGAGGATTCCCTGTTTCAAAATTTGCTTAAAGGTTTGGTATTTATACTTGAAATGATAGGGTTTGTGGCTTTGTTTTATGAAGGCACACCCATTGGTTGGATAAAAGAAATAAAAAACTTAAAATTTAAGGCTATGCAAATTAATGTTCAAAAAGTCAGCGTTGGAAAAGACAGTAAAATCTATGTCAATGTTGGGTTTCCCAGAGCTTTAAATAAACCCAGTTTGGTTTTTGATTTTTCTGACGAGCAAAGGAGGGTAATTTAATTGTCCCAAAATAAAGAAATAAAAAGGGAGAGCTACGCTAAGCTAAAAGAGGTAGCCAGTCTGCCCAATTTTTTAGAAGTCCAGATAGACTCTTTTGAGGATTTTTTACAGACCCAGGCTAAGCCGGAAAAAAGAGAAAACAAGGGATTGCAAAAAGTTTTCAACGAACTTTTTCCCATCACGGATGTCAAAGAAAATTTCTCCTTAGAATTTGTCAAATATACCCTGGGCACTCCCATGTACAGCATCTGGGAATGCCAGGATAGGAATATGACCTACGGCTGTCCCCTCAAAGCCACTTTGAGATTAGTAGCCCGGGCCCAGGACAAAGAGGGACAGAAAACCAAAGGGGTCAAAAATGTAATCGAGCAGGATGTTTATTTAGGGGAGCTACCCTTAATAAACGAAAGAGGAACTTTCATCATCAACGGTGCCGAAAGAGTAATCGTCAGCCAGCTGCATCGTTCTCCGGGGGTATTTTTTGATGAAGAAATCCATCCCAACGGGAAAAAACTTTTTTCCGCCAGAATTATTCCTTACCGGGGCTCCTGGGTGGAATTCAATTTAGATATCAATGATATAATGTATGTGCATATCGACACCCGCCGGAAGCTGCCGGCCACCACTTTACTGAGGGCTTTGGGTTTTGATTCCGACGAAAGGATATTATCCTTATTTTATGAAACCGAAAAAGTAATTTTAAAGTCCGCCAAACCTTCCAAATTGGCAGGCAAAGTTTCCGCTTCAACTCTAGTTCAGAAATCCACCGGTGAAATTATAATTTCGGCCGGTGAGACCATTACCGAAGACCATCTGGACAAGTTCAAAAAAATAAAATTAGACAGTCTGAAGATTGTTTCCCAGGATATTTCCAAAGACGCCGGGGTCATCAGAAATACTTTAAAGAAAGATAATACCAAAAATGAATTGGAAGCTCTCTACAAAATTTACAGCTTGATTCGTCCGGGTGAAGTCCCAACTCCGGAGATGGCGGCCGGTCTGATTGAAAAGATGTTTTTCACCCCCAAACGCTATGATTTAGGGGGAGTTGGTCGTTACATGATAAACCAGAGGTTACATATGGATATACCTTTGGATACCACCACCCTGGACAGAAAAGATTTTATTGCCATCATCAAGTATTTGCTGGATTTAAAAAATGGGATCGGCAGTGTCGATGACATCGACCATTTAGGTAATCGGAGAGTCCGCTCCGGAGGAGAGCTTTTGGGGAATCAATTCTCGGTGGCCTTTTCCCGCATGGCTCGAACCATTAAAGAGCGACTCTCTTTACGGGATAATGAAAATGTAACTCCCCATGATTTAGTCAATGCTCGAACCGTTTCATCTGTCATTCAAACTTTCTTCGGTTCCAGCCAGCTTTCTCAATTTATGGATCAAACCAATCCCCTGGCTGAATTGACTCACAAACGCAGATTGTCTGCTTTAGGTCCCGGCGGATTAACCCGGGAAAGAGCCGGCTTTGAAGTGCGAGATGTGCATCACACCCACTATGGCAGAATGTGCCCCATTGAAACTCCGGAAGGACCCAACATCGGTTTGATTGCCTCCCTTTCCACTTATGCCCGCATCAACAAATATGGGTTTTTAGAAACCCCTTATCGTAAAGCCAAAAATGGCAAGGTTACCGATAAAATTGAGTACTTAACCGCTGACGAAGAAGACCAGTATGTAATTGCCCAGGCCAATGAGCCGTTGGAAAAAGACGGACATTTTGTCAATTCTTTAGTGAAAGCCCGCTTGAGGGGAGATTTCCCCACGGTCCCACCTGAAAAAATTGATTATATGGATGTTTCTCCCAAACAGTTAGTCAGCGTAGCAGCAGCCTTGATACCTTTCTTAGAGCATGATGATGCCAACCGGGCTTTGATGGGCTCCAACATGCAAAGACAGGCGGTGCCTTTGATCAATCCGGAGCCGCCCTTTATCGGAACCGGAATGGAGAAAAAAGTTGCCATTGATTCCAAAGCTGCACTGGTAGCCAAACGGGCCGGAGTAGTGGAATATGTGGACGCCGAAAGAATTATAATTCGGCCAACTTCCGGCGAAAAGGATTCTGAACTCCTAGATTTTGATGAGTACGATTTTGAAAAATTCAGACGCTCTAATCAAGATACCTGCATCAATCAAGTACCAATAATTGCATTAGGTGAAAGAGTGGAGCAAGACCAGGTAATTGCGGATGGTCCCGGTACTGCACAAGGAGAGCTGGCCTTGGGTGCTAATGTATTGGTGGCGTTTATGCCTTGGAGAGGTTACAATTTTGAAGATGCAATAGTCTTAAGTGAAAGATTAATAGTAGATGATACGTTTACCTCGATTCATATTGAGGAGTTTGAACTGCAGGTGCGGGACACCAAACGGGGAGCCGAAGAGCTGACCCGAGAAATCCCCAATGTTTCTGAGGAAGCGGTAGCCAATTTAGAAGAAAGAGGAATTATCAGAGTCGGGGCAGAAGTTGAAGCCGGAGATATTTTAGTGGGCAAAGTCACCCCTAAAGGTGAGACTGAGCTTTCTCCGGAAGAAAGATTATTGAGAGCCATCTTCGGTGAAAAAGCCGGCGATGTCAAAGATGCTTCTTTAAAGGCGCCGCCAGGTATGAGTGGAGTGGTAATAGACAGCAAGGTCTTTTCTCGTAAAGAGCATACCGAAGAAGCCAAGAAACAAGACCGAAATGAAGTCAATCATGCCAAGCGAAAACACCAAAAGCAACTGGGCGCCTTAAAAGAGGCCTTCGAACAGAAAATGAAAGCTCTTCTAATCGGAGAGGTGGCCAATACTATCCGCAAGAAAAATTCCAAAGATATTTTCATCCGAGGCGGCTCTAAATTTAAAGAAGATTCCTTCCACCCTGTTGATTTAGAGGACTTGATGGCTGAAGACGGTTTTACTCAAGATAAAAAAGTCAACAAGAAGGTTGAAAATCTGATTAAAAATTATGAAGAACTTTTAGCCAGGAAGAATACCGAATTAGAAATTGAGCTGAATAAAATCTCTCTTGGGGCAGCACTTCCTCCCGGGGTAGTCCAGTTAGTCAAAGTCAGCATAGCCACCGCACGAAAAGTCTCCGTGGGGGATAAGATGGCCGGCAGACACGGTAACAAAGGTGTGGTAGCCAAAATTGTCCCGGTCGAAGATATGCCTTACCTGCCGGATGGAACTCCCATAGACATAATTTTGAATCCCTTAGGTGTCCCCTCCCGAATGAACGTGGGACAGATTTTAGAGACCCACTTGGGCTGGGCCGCTAAAAAATTAGGAAAGTTTGTAGCCAGTCCGATCTTTGATGGAGCCACCTTAAAAGAAATCAAAGCGGAGTTGAAAAAAGCTGAGCTGCCAGATTCGGGTAAATCAATTTTATATGACGGAAGAACCGGAGAGCCGTTTGAAAATGAAATCACGGTGGGATATATCTATATGATGAAGCTTTCTCACTTAGTGGATGATAAAATCCACGCTCGCTCCATTGGACCGTACTCTTTAGTCACCCAGCAACCCTTAGGTGGAAAAGCACAATTCGGAGGACAAAGATTCGGAGAAATGGAAGTCTGGGCTTTGGAAGCCTACGGGGCGGCCTACTGCTTACAGGAAATGCTGACTGTTAAATCAGACGATGTAAGCGGTCGTTCACGAGTTTATGAAGCCATAGTTAAAGGTGAAAATCCACCAGAGCCGGGAATACCGGAATCCTTTAACGTGCTGGTTAAAGAATTGCAAAGCTTGGCATTAAATGTAGAATTAGTCGAATGAGAAGTTGTTGACCTTTTAAACTTTTAAATTTTTAGATGAAAAACAATTTCAAAAAACATTTAAATGGGTTCACTAAAAAGGAGGATTCTCAGTGGTAGAATTTTTTACTAAACCTCATAAAAAATCTATCTACTTCAGGGCTATCCGGATTCAGCTGGCTTCTCCGGAAATTATTAGATCCTGGTCCTTTGGAGAAGTGACCAAGCCCGAAACCATCAATTATCGCTCCTACAAACCTGAAAGAGACGGACTTTTTTGCGAAAGAATTTTTGGTCCGGTCAAAGACTGGGAATGCAACTGTGGAAAATATAAAAGAGTTAGATTCCGCGGGATTGTGTGTGACCGCTGCGGTGTCGAAGTAACCCAATCCAAAGTCAGACGGGAAAGGATGGGGCATATCGAACTGGCGGTGCCGGTCTCCCATATCTGGTATTTCAAATCAGTCCCTTCCCGCATAGGGTATCTTTTGGATTTATCAGTCCGTGAATTGGAACGAATTCTATACTATGAGTCCTACATTATAATTGACCCCGGTACTACCTCCCTAAAAGTCAAAGATATCATCACCGAAGATGAGTATCGGGAACAAGAAGAATCCGGCAAACAGTTTGTGGCCAAAATGGGGGCCGAAGCGATTTTAGAGCTTTTAAAACAGATAGACATTGAAGAATACTCCATTTCACTGCGGGCCCAGATCAAAGTGGAAACCTCTACCCAAAGAAAGAAAGATGTTCTGAAAAGACTGAGGGTAATCGAATCTTTCCGGCAGTCTAACAACAAACCAGACTGGATGGTTTTAAACGTGGTTCCGGTAATACCTCCGGATTTGAGACCGTTGGTTCCCCTGGAAGGGGGAAGATTTGCTACTTCAGATTTAAATGATCTATATCGCCGGCTAATCAACCGTAATAATCGTCTCAAAAAACTACTGGAAATCAAAGCCCCGGAAGTAATCTTGCGTAACGAAAAAAGAATGTTACAAGAGGCAGTGGATGCTTTATTCGACAACGGCCGTCGCTCCCAGGCAGTTCACGGAGATTCCAAGCGGCCCCTAAAATCGCTTTCCGATTTGCTAAAAGGCAAACAAGGACGCTTTCGCCAAAACCTCCTGGGTAAAAGAGTGGATTACTCCGGCCGTTCGGTCATCGTAGTCGGTCCGGAATTAAAACTTCACCAATGCGGTCTTCCTAAAAATATGGCTTTGGAACTTTTCAAGCCCTTCATCATTTCTAAATTAGAAGAAAAAGGTTTTGTTCAAACCGTCAAATCCGCTAAAAAATTAGTGGAAAAAGAAAGACCGGAAGTCTGGGACATATTGGAAGAGATTATTGCCGACCATCCAGTGCTTCTGAATAGGGCACCCACCTTACACCGCTTAGGTCTGCAGGCTTTCTATCCGGTTTTGGTGGAAGGTAAGGCCATCCGATTGCATCCCCTGGTCTGCGCGGCTTTCAACGCCGACTTTGACGGAGACCAGATGGCGGTGCATGTGCCTCTGTCATTTGAGGCTCAATTAGAAGCCAAAATTTTAATGCTTTCAGTTAATAATTTACTTTCACCCTCGAATGGCAGACCGATCGCTACTCCTTCTCAGGACATGGTGTTAGGGTGTTATTATTTAACCAAGGATAAGCCAGGGGAAAAAGGGGAAGGAAAAATCTTTTCATCCATTGATGAGGTGATGGCCGCTTTCGATGCCAAAGTAGTCGGCTTACATGCCAAGGTTAAAGTCCGCCTGGAAGGGAAATTGATTGACACCACCGTAGGAAAAGTGTTTTTCAATCAGGTTGTTCCCAAAGAATTAGGATTTTTCAACGAAGTTGCCTCAAAATCAAAATTGGAGGGACTGGTTTCCGAGTCTTGCCGAAGGTTGGGTAATTATCAGACATCTTTATTCTTAGACAACCTCAAAAAATTAGGGTTTGAATACGCCACTTTGGGTGGAATCACGGTGGGAATCGATGATATGATTATTCCCCCGGAAAAAGCAAACCTGATCGAAAGAGCCCAGAAAGAAGTCGACAGGATTCAAAAGCAATATGAAAAAGGCATAATCACCAACGGCGAAAGATACAACAAAGTTATCGATACCTGGACTCATACCACCAACGAAGTAGCTCAGGCGATGTATGAGGGGTTGAAGAAAGCCAATTTCGGCTTCAATTCTATTTATATGATGGCAGAGTCAGGGGCCCGGGGAAATATTGACCAGGTGCGACAGCTGGCCGGGATGAGAGGTCTGATGGGCAAGCCCCAAAAAAGAATTACCGGTCAGATTGGTGAAATTATCGAATCCCCCATCACCGCTAACTTCCGGGAAGGGCTGACTGTATTGGAATACTTTATCTCTACCCACGGAGCCAGAAAAGGTTTAGCCGATACCGCTCTAAAGACTGCCGACGCTGGTTATTTAACCAGAAGATTAGTGGATTCAGCACAAGACGTAATTATCAACGAAATTGACTGCGGTACCATTTTAGGGCTGGATGTGGCGGCCTTAAAAGAAGGGGAAGAAGTAATCGAATCTTTGAGAGACAGAATCTTAGGCCGGGTAACCTTAGAAGAAGTTACTGATCCTATCACCGGAGAAGTTTTGGTTCAGGCAGGCGATGAAATTTCCGAAGAAGCGGCTACCCGGATTGATGAATCGGGGATTGAATCGGTAAAAATCCGCTCGGTTCTGACCTGTGAAGCCAGACGAGGGGTCTGCGCCAAATGTTACGGTAGAAACTTAGGTTCCGGTAAAATGGTGGATCTCGGTGAAGCAGTAGGGGTAATTGCCGCTCAATCCATCGGTGAACCCGGGACTCAGCTGACCTTAAGAACCTTCCACATCGGAGGCATCGCGGCTCGTATCGCAGAACAATCCAAGGTTCCTGCTAAAATCGACGGGAAAGTAATTTTCCAGGGCATCAAAACCGTTGCCAGAAAAGATGGGGAGATGGTGGTCTTAGGGCGGGACGGAAATATCAGTTTAGTGGACCAGCAAAACCGACCCCGGGCCCGATATAATGTACCTTACGGCGCTCAGCTGAAAGTCAAAGATAAATCCATCGTCAACAAAGACGAGGTCTTGTTTGAATGGGACCCTTACACCGGCAGCATTCTAACGGAACAAAGCGGAAAGGTTGAATTCGCAGACTTAGAGGAAGATTTAACCTACCGGGAAGAGCTGGATGAAACCACCGGATTAAGACAAAGAGTGGTGATTGAACAAAGGGAAAAGACCCTGCACCCTCATATTTATATCGTAGACGATAAAGGAAAAAAACTGGGAAGTTACGCTATCCCCACCGGAGCACACCTGCTGGTGCATGACGAGAGCAAGATTTCAGCCGGTGAAGCGCTGGTAAAAATCCCCCGGGATATCAGCAAAACCAGAGATATCACCGGAGGTCTGCCCCGGGTAGCCGAACTTTTCGAGGCCCGCCTACCCAAAGCTTCGGCCGTGGTAAGTGAAATTGACGGTGTAGTTGAAATCGGTAAAATCATCAGAGGGTCACGCCAGGTCTTGGTCCGGGCCGACGACGGTGAAATCAAAGAATACTTGATACCTCACGGTAAACATATGCGGGTTCACACCGGTGACAGAGTGAAAGCCGGTGACCGACTGTGCGAAGGACCGATTGACCCGCACGACATCTTGAGAATCAAGGGACCCAATGCGGTGCAGGAATATCTGGTGAATGAAATCCAGGAGGTTTATCGTTTACAGGGTGTCAGAATTAACGATAAACATATTGAAGTCATAGTCCGGCAGATGTTGCAAAAAATTAAAATCGAAGAAGTAGGAGACACTAACTTCTTAGAAGGGGAACATGTGGATCGCTGGAGATTTAAAGAGGAATCTGACCGGGTAGTAGCCGAAGGTGGAGAGCCAGCTACCTTCCAGCCCTTGCTTTTGGGAATTACCAAAGCTTCTTTATCCACTGAAAGCTTCATCTCCGCGGCTTCCTTCCAGGAGACCACCAAGGCTTTAACCGAAGCGGCCATCAACGGAAAAACCGACAATCTATTAGGTTTAAAGGAAAATGTAATTATCGGTCATTTAATCCCGGCTGGAACCGGACTGGAAGTTTACCGTAGTATAAAGGTCAAAGATGAAATTGAAGAGGAAGTAGAAAAAGAGGTCGAGTTGTTCAAAGAAAACCCTTGACAAATTATTATAATTCAATAAATTGTGAATCTGTAGTGAAAATATAAGGAACTAAATGCCAACTATAAATCAACTAGTTAGATTTGGAAGAAGAGAGATAAAAAGCTCGACTAAAACCCCGGCTTTGCAGGGTTCTCCTCAGAAAAGAGGAGTCTGTGTGCGGGTGTACACCACTACCCCCAAAAAGCCCAATTCAGCTTTAAGAAAAGTAGCCCGGGTAAGATTGACCAACAGAATTGAAGTCACGGCCTATATACCCGGTGAAGGACACAATTTGCAAGAACACTCCATTGTTCTGATTAGGGGAGGCAGGGTAAAGGATTTGCCCGGAGTAAGATATCACATAATCAGAGGAACCCTGGATACTGCCGGAGTGCAAGATAGAAAACAGGGTCGCTCTAAATACGGAACCAAGAAACCTAAGAAAGCAGCTTAAAATTTATGCCCCGAAAAGCCAGAGTCGATAAAAGAGAAATTTTACCGGATTTTAAATACAACTCAGTTTTATTGTCCAAATTTATAAACCGGATAATGGAGCGTGGCAAAAAAAGTGTTGCTAAAAAGATAATTTATTCTGCTTTTGACATAATCGAAAAAAAGACCGGTCAGCCCGGGTTTGAGGTATTTCAAAAAGCCATCAATAACGTCAGGCCGGCCCTGGAAGTCAGACCGCGTCGGGTGGGGGGAGCCACTTACCAAGTCCCCATGGAAGTCAGGTCCGAAAGAAGGAACGCTTTAGCGTTTCGCTGGATTATCGCCTATACCAAAGAAAAAACTGGAAAACCAATGAATCAGAGGTTAGCCGAAGAGTTAATTGCGGCTTCCAAAAATGAAGGGTCAGCCATCAAAAAGAAGGAAGATACCCATAAAATGGCAGAAGCCAATAAAGCCTTTGCCCACTTCCGCTGGTAACCCCCCAAAGATAATTAGCTTAAGTGAAACAAACGGTGAAAATATGCGTAATATCCAAGGAGGCAGTATACAGTTCTAGCTAAAATTTTTAGAAATAATTCTTACTTTAGTGGGTTAACCACTAAGAAAGGAAGGTCAGCCAAAAGGAAGTTTGGAAACAACTAAAGCAGTTTTCAAACCTCCACTTGTTCCGACATTGGGTCGGAATAAGTTTAAGTCGAGGTTTTTTTATGCCCAGAAGATATAGGTTAGATAAAATCAGAAATATAGGAATCATGGCTCATATCGACGCCGGGAAGACCACCACTACCGAGCGGATTTTATATTACACCGGTAAAACCCACCGCATGGGTGAAGTGGATGAGGGTGCAGCCACTATGGACTGGATGGAGCAGGAAAGAGAAAGAGGAATCACCATCACTTCCGCAGCCACCACCTGCTATTGGAGAGATAATCAGATAAATATCATCGATACCCCGGGGCACGTGGATTTTACCGCCGAAGTAGAAAGGTCCTTGCGAGTTCTAGATGGAGCGGTAGCCTTGTTTTGTTCAGTCGGTGGAGTAGAACCCCAGTCTGAAACGGTCTGGCGTCAAGCCGACAAATATCAGGTACCCAGAATCGCCTTTGTCAATAAAATGGACCGGGTCGGAGCCGATTTTGAAAATGCACTGTGGATGATGAGAACCCGCCTGGCAGCCAATGCCGTGGCTATCCAACTCCCTTTGGGTTCCGGAGATACATTCACCGGCATAGTAGATTTAATCACCATGACCGCCCGATCTTTCCATCAGAACACCCAGGGGGCAACTTTTGAGGAATTTCCCATTCCCAAATCTATGTTAGAAGAAGCCAGGAAAAAAAGAGAGATTTTACTGGAATCAATTTCAGATTATGATGACCGGCTGTTAGAAAAATTTTTGAATGACCAGGAAATTCACGAAGAAGAAATCATGACGGCTTTGCGAAAAGCGGTCTTAGACGTCAAAATCATTCCGGTTTTATGCGGTGCTTCTTTCAAAAACATAGGTGTCCAAAAACTATTGGATGCCATCGTGGATTTTCTGCCTTCTCCTTTGGATCTTTCGGTGATAAAGGGAACCGACCCGGAAACCGGTCAGCCCCTGAAAAGAAAACCCTCTGATTCCGAGCCGTTAACGGCTCTGGCCTTTAAAATCATGTCAGATCCTTACGTGGGCAAGCTCACTTACCTGAGGATTTATTCCGGAGTCTTGAAGTCCGGAGTTTACGTTTTAAATGCCAACACCGGTGAAAAGGAAAGAGTTGGGAGAATTTTAGAGATGCATGCTAACAAGCGGGAAGAAGTAGAGGAGGCCTACACCGGAGATATCTGCGCGGTTGTGGGATTAAAGAGAACCTCCACCGGTCATAGCTTGTGCGACTCCAAGTTTCCCATCGTCTTAGAAAAAATGACCTTCCCGGAACCGGTCATAGCGGTTGCCATCGAGCCCAAAACCAAAGCTGACCAGGACAAACTTTTTGAAGCATTGCAAAAATTATCCGACGAAGACCCTACTTTTAAAGTAAGGTCTGACGAAGAGACCGGACAGACAATTATCGCCGGCATGGGAGAATTACATTTGGAAATTTTGGTGGACCGGATGATGCGGGAGTTCTCGGTCAAAGCCAACGTGGGTAAGCCCCAGGTGGCTTATAAAGAGACCATTACAAGCGCAGCCGAAGCGGAAGGAAAATTCATCAGACAAACCGGCGGTAGAGGGCAGTATGGTCATGTCGAGATTAGAGTAGAGCCGCTGTCACCCGGCTCCGGTTTTATTTTTGAAAATAAAATTATCGGGGGAGCCATCCCCAGAGAATATGTCCCGGCGGTTGAAAAAGGGATTAAAGATGCTTTGGAAAATGGAGTAGTGGCCGGGTATCCTTTGATTGATTTAAAAGCGATGTTGTTGGACGGTTCTTATCATGAAGTAGATTCTTCGGAAATTGCTTTCAAGATTGCCGGTTCCATGGCTTTCCAGGAAGCGGTCAAAAGAGCCAAGCCCAAAATATTAGAACCGGTGATGGAAGTCGAAGTAGTGGTTCCGGAAGAGTATTTAGGGGATGTAATCGGTGACTTAAATGCCCGCCGGGGGAGAATTTTGGGAATCGTTCCCAGGGTTGATGCTCAGGTAATCGCCGCCCGAGTCCCTCTGTCAGATATGTTCGGGTACGCTACCAAAATCAGATCCATTTCTCAGGGAAGGGCGATTTTCAGCATGCAGTTCCACAGCTACGAAGAAGTGCCCCAGCAGATATCGGAAGGAATCGTAGCCAAAGTGAAAGGGATTTAAAATGTGCCGCTTGTTGGGAATTGTAAATAAGGGTCAGATAGAATCAGAAATCTTTACCAATTTCAAGCAACAGTGTAAAACCGGCTGTGTGAAATCCGGTTCCCAACCCGGGCATATGGATGGCTGGGGGATGGCTTATAAATCCAAGAGTGAAATGGTTATCAAGAAAAGCGGCCTGGAGGCCGCCTCAGATTCGGAATTTGATAGAATCGCTGGCAAGGCAGTTACCTCAGAATTAGTGATAGCCCACATAAGAAAAGCCACGGACCCCAAAACCAAAGGGAAAACAGAATTTGCCCATCCCTTTAAAAAGGAAAACTGGATTTTGGCCCATAACGGCTCGGTTCGCTGGAAAGAATCGGTGAAGAAAACTTATCCCGCTTTAATTGACACCCAGATTTTGCTGGAAAAATTAGTTGATAATATAAAAAACGAAAAAACTCCCTTTTCAGGGGTTGAGAAAACCTTAGTTCCGATTTTAGAACATGAAAAATATACGGCTTTGAATTTTCTGTTGACAGACGGGAAAAATCTTATTATATATAGGTCTTTTGACTCCGAAGACCCGGAGAACGAAAGCTATTACAGTTTAAATTGGAAAAAAGCTGACCATAAAATAATTGTAGCATCAGAGCCAGTGGATAAGACAGCCTCCGGCTGGAAGCTTTTGGAAAATAACCAGCTTTTGGCTGTTGATTCGGATTTAAATATTCAAAGTAAAATTTTAAAAAAAATAGAAAGGATTAAAGTAGCTAATGGTTACACCATCCCGTAGGGAAAGGAGAGATTATGTCTAAGCCAAAATTTGAGCGGACCAAGCCGCACGTGAATGTGGGGACCATAGGGCACGTGGATCATGGAAAGACTACTTTGACTGCGGCCATAACCATGGTTTTGAGCCGGAAG
>Ga0184639_10000393_pt1 | contig 16511 bp, 11 predicted proteins | sample PLM31_170_b2_FD_133155 | JGI IMG/M metagenome (GOLD analysis project Ga0184639, IMG submission 133155) | Groundwater sediment microbial communities from an aquifer in East River, Colorado, USA - PLM3-1_170_b2 | ecosystem: Environmental > Terrestrial > Soil > Riparian zone | place: USA: East... | reverse complement strand
GTGCATCGTGGGCCGAACCCGCGTTCCCGATTTCGGGGACGTGGAATTCCTCGCCGCCGCCGATCAGCCGGGTCTCGTCCTCCTCAGTTATCCCGGCGGCTGGCTGGCGATCTCGCCCGCCGACCCGCAGGCCTTTCTGCACGCGCTGGCTGAATTTCGCGCAGAGGGCGTGGAAGATCGTATCGAACCCGAGTCGGCGAGGCCAGGGCTGGAGCAGTGGGCGCTGTGGCACGACTGGCGAGCGCTCGGCCTCGTCGCCCTCGGCGGGGCGAGCGTCCTTGCACTTGTCGGCTACCTGCTGGCGATTTTCCCCCAGCTTCCCCCCGAGATCGCTCTGCACTTCAACGCGCAGAGCCAACCCGACCGGTTCGGCCCGCCGACCGGCCTCTTCATCCTCCCCGTCATCGCCGGGCTGGCGTGGGCGCTGAACACGCTCGGCGGCCTCTGGCTGCACCGCCGCGAGACTGAGCGGGCCGGGGCCTACCTGCTCTTGAGCGCGACGGTGTTCGTGCAGGCGCTCGTGTGGGTCGCCGCCATCGGCCTGCTCACCGCGGGCCGCGCTGGCTGACCCAACCTGCTACAGCCCTCCCCAAACGGACAGGTTTGCTCCTCTTGACAGGTAGTAAAGCCTGCAATATATTCAACATCGCTTAACTAATCAGCGAGATTAACTATGCCGCCTGCCGATCAATTCACCGCAGTCCTGCGCGAATGGGCCGAAGTTTTTATGAACCGCTCCATGCGCGATTCGATCCAGGTCTGGAAGGACTCCGGCATCTCCATGCCCCAGATTACCACGCTCATGCGCCTGCACTACCACGGCGCGTGCGGCATTTCCGAGGTCGGCAGCCACCTCGGCGTGACCAATGCCGCTGCCAGCCAGATGGTGGAGAAACTGGTGCAGCAGGGTCTTCTGGAACGCGCCGAAGACCCCAACGACCGACGCGCGAAGCAACTGACGCTGACCCCGAAAGGCCGCGTGCTCATTCAGAAAAGCCTGGAGGCCCGCCGCCGCTGGCTCGAAGAGCTGATCACCGCGCTCACCCCGGAGCAGCAGAAGGCAATCATCACCACTCTTCCCTATCTCACCGAGGCCGCTCGCCGGCTGGAGCCGAAAGAGTGAGCGGCATCCCCTGCGCCCCCAACATCAGCCGGCGCGAGCGCCGCGTGCGGTTGATAAAAGTTATAAGAATGGCGCAAAGGAGTAGTCATTGTGCAAAATCAAAACTGGCGTGATCGCCGCCAAAAGCGGGTCCAACAACGCGGCCTCGACAATCGGGCCATGGGCCGCGCCATCCAATACCTGGGGCGCTACAAGCGTCAGGCCCTGTTACCCTACTTGTTCCTGATCGTCGCCACGCTCTCGCAGTTGGCCGTCCCGCGCCTGGTGCGCAGCATCCTGGACGCGGTGACCTCGGGCGTGACTGCCAAGACCGTGCTGGAGAACCTGGACAAGATCCCGTCCACGTTTATGTCGGCGGTATTGCCCCAGATTCTCGAATTTTTGAAATATCCCGCCGATTGGACGAAAGACCAGTTGGTGGCGCAGTTGACCGCCGACCAGACCAACGCGCCCAACGCGCTGATCACGGCGGGCATCGCCATCGTCGTCTTTGCCGCGCTGCGCGGGTTGTTCGCCTTCCTGCAAGCCTACTGGGCGGAGCGCAACTCGCAGGCGGTGGCGTTCGACCTGCGCAACGACCTGTACGCCAAGATCCAGCGCCTGTCGTTTTCGTACCACGACCGCAACCAGACCGGGCAGTTGATGATCCGCGCCACCGACGACGTGGAAAAAGTCCGCCTGTTCCTCGGGCAGGGCCTGCTGCAACTGGTCGGCGCGGCCTTGTTGCTGTCGGGCACGCTCATCATCCTGTTCACCACCAACGCGCGGATGGCGCTGGTGACGATCTGGATCCTGCCCGTGGCGCTGATCCTGTTCATGATCTTCGGCTCGATCAGCCAGCCGCTGTTCAGCAAGGTCCAACAGAAACTCTCGGCGCTGAACACCATCCTGCAGGAAAACCTGGCGGGCATCAAGGTGGTCAAATCGTTCACGCGCGAAAAGAGCGAGGCGGTGAAGTTCCAGGCCGCCGCCGACAACCTGATGAGCCAGCAACTCGTCATCGCGCGGCTGTTCACCTTCCTGTTCCCGCTCATCTTCCTGATCGCCAACCTGGGACAGGCCACCACACTCTATGCGGGCGGTCGGCAGATCATCCAGGGGACGCTGACGCTCGGCGAGTGGCAGGAGTTCAGCCTGTACCTGATCTACCTGTTCTTCCCCGTGGCCCAGTTCGGCTTCATCATCACCCAGTTCGGACAGGCGGCGGCTTCCGCCTCCCGCATCTTCGAGATTCTAGACGCGAAGAGCGACGTGACCGACAAGCCGGGCGCGACCGCGCTGCCGCAGGTGCAGGGCCACGTCCAGTTTGAGAATGTGACCTTCCGCTACTTCGGCGGCGGCGACCCCGTGCTGAACAAGGTGAACTTTGAAGCCAGGCCGGGCGAGACGGTGGCCCTGCTGGGCGCGACCGGTTCAGGCAAGACGACCATCATCAACCTGCTGCCGCGCTTCTACGACCCGACCGAGGGCCGCATCTTGATTGACGGGCACGACCTGCGCGATCTGACGCTCGAGTCACTGCGCTCGCAGACCGGCATCGTGCTACAGGAGACGACGCTGTTCTCCGGCACGATCCGCGACAACATCGCCTTCGGCAAGCCCGAGGCGACGATGGACGAGATCACCGCCGCGGCCAAAGCGGCGGCGGCGCACGACTTCATCCTGTCGTTCCCGGACGGCTACGAGACGCCCGTGGGCGAGCGTGGCACCACCCTGAGCGGCGGCCAGAAACAGCGCGTCGCCATCGCGCGCGCACTCCTGCTCGACCCGCGCATCCTGATCCTGGACGACTCGACCAGCAGCGTGGACATGGCGACCGAGGCGCAGATCCAGAAAGCGCTGGACAAACTGATGAAGGGGCGCACGTCGTTCGTCATCGCCCAGCGCATCAGCACGGTCATGAACGCCGGCCAGATTCTCGTGCTCGACCGGGGCGGGGTCGTGGCGCGCGGCACGCATGCTGACCTGATGGAAGACAGCCCGATCTACGCCGAGATCTACAATTCGCAGCTGGTGGGTGACGCCCACGCGGAAGTGAAAGCCGCGCCGGAGATGGCGGCGGCCTGACGGAATACGCACTACGCAATCTGGAGGCGTAATGCGTATTCCGTATTGCGTAGTCCGATAGGAGATAAACCATGTTTGGTCCTGGTGGTCCTCGCTACATCCTTGATCGAGAGACGCTTAAGCCCAAAAGCACCGGCGCAACACTGGCGCGCCTGGCGCAGCACTTCGGACCGTTCTGGCCGGCCATGCTGGCGGCGGCGGTCTTCGTCATCATCTCCACCTGGGCGCAGGTGACGACGCCGGAAATGACCGGGCAGTTGGTGGATTGCTATCTCGCCCCGGCAGCGGCCAGCGCCTTCGGCACGCTTCGCATCCCCGGCGCTTCGGGCCAGTCGAACGCATCCGAGTCGAACTGCTGGCTCAGGGAAGGAAATAATCCCAGCGGCTTCACGCAGACGGTGATTAAGGCCGCCTTCACGACGGGCGGGTTCCCGGCCTCCAAAGCCGACAGTGCCAGCCTGACCCAGGCTGACCGCCTGGCCGGCCTGGGGCGCATGATCGTGCTCATCATCCTCCTGTATGTATCGGGCGCGTTACTGACCGGCATGACCTTCTTCGCGATGACGTGGGCGGGGCAGCACGTCCTGCGCACCCTGCGCCAGGAGGTCTTCGAGCACCTGCACGCCCTCCCGCTCAGTTACTACGCCGAGCACGAGGCGGGTGACTTGATGAGCCGCGTCACCAACGACACCGAAACCATCAACCAGGCGATCAGTTTCGCGCTGGTCAACGTGGCGGGCGGCGTCCTGCTCCTGGTCTGGATCGCCTACAATATGCTGACCAAGAACATCCCCTTCGCTTTGCTCAGCATGGCGGTGACGCCGATCATGGCGCTGGCCACGCTGTATTTCTCGGGCCAGGCGCGCAAGGCATTCCGTAAGACGCGCCAGGAGATGGGGTCGGTCAACGCCGAACTGCAGGAGAGCATCGCCGCGGTGCGCGAGGTGCAGGCCTTCAACCGCGCCGAGGAAAACATCGAGAACTTCCGCGTCACCAACGCCGCCAACCGCGACGCCAACGTGCGCGCCGTGGCCTTCACCGCCGCGCTCGCGCCGACGCTGGAGGCGCTGGGTTACCTGGCGCTGGCCATTGTCACCAGCGCGGGCGGGCTGGCGCTGCTCAATGGCGCGAACCTGTTCGGTACCGCAGTCTCGCTCGGCCTCGTGATCACCTTCCTGGGCTACGTCCAGCGCTTCAATCAGCCCATCCAGCAGATCTCGGTGCTGTGGACGAACATCCAGAGCGCCCTCGCGGGCGCGGAGCGCATCTTCGGCCTGCTCGACGTGGTGCCCGCCGTGCAGGACAAGCCCGGCGCGAAAGAAATGCCGGAGATCAAGGGCACGGTGGAGTTCGACCACGCTTCGGCGGAGTACAAGAAGGGCACGCCCGTGCTCCACGAGGTGAACTTCAAGGTCGAGCAGGGACAGACGGTCGCCATCGTCGGCCCGACAGGCGCAGGCAAGACCACCATCATCAACCTGGTCCCGCGCTTCTACGACGTGACGGGCGGGGCGGTGAAAATTGACGGCATGGACGTGCGCGACGTGACCGCCGAAAGCCTGCGGCGGCAGATCGGCATCGTGCTGCAGGACACGTTCCTGTTCAGCACGACGGTGATGGAGAACATCCGCTTCGGCCGGCCCACGGCGACCGACGAGGAAGTGATCGCCGCCGCCAAGCTGGCGCACGCCGATACGTTCGTCGAGCGCCTGCCGGAGAAATACAAGACGGTCCTCGGCGAGCGCGGCAGCGGCCTGAGCCAGGGTCAAAGACAGTTGATCTCCATCGCCCGCGCGGCGCTCGCGGACCCGCGCATCCTCATCCTGGACGAAGCCACCTCGAGCGTGGACACCCGCACCGAGCGGCTGATCCAGCAGGCGTTCCTGAAACTGCTCACGGGCCGCACGGCCTTCGTCATCGCCCACCGCCTGAGCACCATCCGCAACGCGGACATGATCTTTGTGTTGAACCAGGGCCAGATCATCGAGCGCGGCAAGTTCGACAAGCTGATGGCGCAGAAAGGCTTCTTTTACGACCTGTACATGAGCCAGTTCCGCAAGCAGGAAGAAGTGGCCGCAACGGTCGGCGGCAACGGGCACACGGCGGAGGCGGTTCCGGTTTAGAGCAGTTTGGATACTAAAGCCAGACCTCGCAGGTCTCAGAGACCTGCGAGGTCTTTTTCACTCCCGCTCCGGCAGGGGCCGGGGTTGGGTGAGAATCTCCGGGCGCAGGCTGTCGTCCAACTGCGCTTGGGTCAACAGCCCTTTCGCCAACACAAGCTCATAGACGCTCCGGCCGGTGGCGTGCGCTTCCTTGGCAATCGCCGTCGCGTTCTCGTAGCCGACGTAGGGGTTGAGCGCGGTGACGATGCCGATGGAATTTTCCACGGTGCGTTGCAGGTGCTCGCGATTGGCCGTGATGCCGCGCACACAGCGCTCGGCAAGGGTCAGACAGCCCTGCCGCAGATAGATCAGGCTGTTGAACAGGTTATGGGCGATGATCGGTTCGAAGGCGTTGAGCTGCAACTGCCCGGCCTCGGCGGCGAAGGAGACGGTCACGTCGTTGCCGATGACTTCAAACGCAATCTGATTCACGACTTCTGGAATCACCGGGTTGACCTTGCCGGGCATGATGCTCGACCCGGCTTGCGCGGGCGGCAGGTTGATCTCGCCCAGCCCGGCGCGCGGTCCAGAGGAGAGCAAGCGCAGGTCGTTGCACGTCTTGGAGAGCTTGACGGCCACGCGCTTGAGCACGCCGGAGAGCTGCACGAACGCGCCCGCGTCCTGCGTGGCCTCGACGAGGTTGTGCGCCGTGACGAACGGGATGCCAGTAATGGCGCTGAGATGTTTGCACACGAGCGGCGCGTACTCGGGCGGCGCGTTGAGGCCCGTGCCGATGGCCGTAGCGCCCAAATTGATCTCCTGAATCAGCAGCGCGGCCTCACGCAGGCGCTCCTCGTCCTCGCCCAACATCACCGCATACGTGCTGAACTCCTGCCCCAGCGTCATCGGGACGGCGTCCTGCAGCTGGGTGCGGCCCATCTTCAACACACCGTTGAATTCTTCTGCTTTGGCTTCGAACTCGCGACGCAAAGTTGCCATCGCCGCCCGCAGCCGATCAATCTCAAAGCGCAAGGCGACCTTCACCGCAGTCGGGTACACGTCGTTGGTGCTCTGGCTCATGTTCACGTGCTCCAGCGGATGAAGGTACGTGTACTCGCCGCGCGCGCGGCCCATCAACTCCAGCCCCCGGTTGGCGATCACCTCGTTCGCGTTCATGTTCGTGGACGTGCCCGCGCCGCCCTGAATCACGTCCACCACAAACTGATCGTGCAGTTTCCCGGCGCGGAGGTCTTCGCAGGCGCGCACGATGGCATCGGTTTTGGTTTTGTCGAGCAGCCGTAATTCGTAATTGGTCAGTGCGGCGGCCTGCTTCACGCCGGCCAGCGCGTTGACGAATTCCGGATAGATACTGATGGGCGTGCCGGTAATGGGGAAGTTTTCGAGCGCGCGCAGGGTGTGGATGCCGTAATAGGCGTCGGCGGGCACGGCGCGCTCGCCGAGCAGGTCGTGCTGGAGGCGGGTGGCGGGCTGAGGTTGACGCATAGGGGCTTCTCCGGGGAGGCGAGGGTGCGGGTATTATAAAGGAGAGAGCAAAACCGGGGCGCTTTTTTGTTTTCCTTCCCATCCCCATCGGCTATAATCGGCGGTCATGCCGACCACACCCGCCGCCCCGCCCGAAGCCTTCCGCGCCCGTCTCGCGGAACTGGTGACCCGGTTCGACCGGCACCGCGACCAGTATCTCAAAGCGAGTTACAACGAGACCGAGGCGCGGGCCGAATTCATTGACCCGCTCTTTGAAGCGCTCGGCTGGGACGTGCGCAACACCGCCGGGGTCGGGCCGACCGAGCGCGAGGTGATCCGCGAGAGCGGGCGCACCGTGGGCCGCGTGGATTACGCCTTCCGCGTCGAGGCGCAGCCTCGCTTCTTCGTCGAGGCCAAAGCCCCGCACGTCCCGCTCGAACGCTCCGACGTGATCATGCAAGCCAAGAGTTACGCCTGGAACACGAAGGACGTGTTCATCGCGGCGGTGACGGACTTCGAGGAGTTCCGGCTCTATGATGCCTCGCTGAAGCCCGACCCCAAACATCCCGACGCCGGACTCATCTTCACCTATCGCTACAGCGACTACCTCACGCCCGCCGCGCTCGGCCACCTGTGGGAGCTCTCGCGCGAGGCCGTGCGCGCCGGGTCGCTCGACCGGCTGCTCAAGCTCACGGCGCGCGAGAAGCGCCAGCGCATCCCGGTGGATCAGGCGTTTCTCGCCGACCTGACCGCGTGGCGCGAGCAGCTGGCAAAGGCGGTGTACAAAGCGCACCGGGGCCTTGTCCTGAGCGAAGCCGAAGGAATGGACGCCGCCGACCTCAACAGTGCGGTGCAGGTGTTCCTCGACCGGCTGATCTTCATCCGCATCGCCGAAGACCGGGGTGTGCTGCCCCGCGCGGGTTGAAGGAGATCGTCGAAGCGTGGGAGTATTCGGGGAAGCGGAGGCTGCTGACCGACGACCTCAACGCGCTCTTCCGCGAGGTGAACGACCGCCTCAACGGCGAAATCTTCAAGCCGCACCACGCCGAGAAGATCGCGTGGGACACGCCGCCGCTGGCGGCCCTCGTCGCAGGCATCATCGCCGGGCTGTACTTCCCCAACTGCCCGTACCGCTTCGACGTGATCGGCGTAGAGCTGCTCGGCTCGATTTACGAGCGGTATCTGGGCAAGACCATCCGCGTCACCGAGAAGCGCGCCATCGTGGAAGACAAGCCCGAGGTGCGCAAGGCGGGCGGGGTGTATTACACGCCCCGCTACATCGTGGATTACATCGTCGCGCAGACGGTGGGGAAGTTGAGCGAGGGCAAGACCCCGGCGCAGATCGCCAAACTCAAAATTTTGGATCCCGCCTGCGGGAGCGGCTCGTTCCTGCTCGGCGCGTATCAATGCTTGCTGGACTATCACCTGAAGTATTACACCGCGCGGGCCGAGGGCAAACGCAAGGAGGGCCAGCCCGCGTTGGTCGCCGACGCGGATTCCGGCGAGGTCCGGCTGACGCTGGCGCAGAAGGCCGAGATTCTGCGGAACAACCTGTACGGCGTGGATATTGACCCGCAGGCGGTCGAGATCACGATGATGAGCCTGTACATCAAGCTGCTGGAGGGCGAGCGCGGCGCGATCACCGGCACGGGCGTCCTGCCGAGGTTGAGCGACAACATCAAGTGCGGGAATTCGCTGCTTTCGGGCGGAGACCCGACAGGTCTCCAAAGACCTGTCGGGTCTGGTCAACTCTCGCTCCTCGAAGCCGACCTCTCCCACCTCCGCCCCTTCGACTGGGAGAGCGAGCGCGAGGGCTTTGGCGCGATTATGAAGGCGGGCGGGTTTGATGCGGTGATTGGGAATCCGCCGTATATCCGCATCCAGACTTTGCAGGAAACCAGCCCAGAGCAAGTGGCTTATCTCAAGCAGAACTACCGCACCGCAAGTTCGGGCAACTACGATATTTACGTGGTGTTCGTGGAAAAGGGATTGGGCTTGCTCAATCGGCGTGGACGGCTAGGTTTTATCTTGCCAAGCAAGTTTTTCGCAACTGATTACGGCCAAGGCTTGCGTCAATTGATTGCTGAACGAAAAGCACTGGCTCAAGTGGTTGACTTCGGGCATGCACAGGTCTTTGAAGAAGCGACAACTTACACGTGTCTGCTCTTTCTTGAGGGAGCGTCTTCGGGGTCTGTCGCGTATGCAAAGATTGACACTCCGTCTATGTTGGCAACAAATCTGGTTGAATACCAGCCGTTAGACATTGAAACGTTCACCGCCGAACCGTGGATGTTTTCAACTGACACAGAAAAGAGGCTTGCAGAGAAGATCACTCAAAATGCTATGCCGTTAGGTGATCTGGCCCGCATTGGACGCGGTTCAAGTTCAGGCGACGATGAGGTTTTCACCCTTCATCAGGCGGGGAAAAAACTCGCCACTCGACAAGGAGATCAAGTTGAGATTGAGGCGGGCATTCTGAGAGTGCCGATCTATGCTACGGACTTTGGGCGCTATTTGTTTAACCCCAAATCTGATGAGGTCATCATCTTTCCCTACAATGTTACAAGCGATGGGTACGAACTAAAGTCTGCTTCTGAATTGCAGCGCCAATTCCCAAAGGCGTACAAATATCTAGCAAGTCGAAGGCGAGAACTTGAAGCGCGCAAACAGTTTAAAGCCTGGTATGGATTCAGCGCGCCGAGAAATCTTGATGTCCACCAGGCTGCCCAAATGCTTGTGCCGCTCTTGGCTGACAAAGGGCTTTATTGCCGTCTGCCTGAAGAGGCAAGAGGGTATTGCCTCATGGCTAGTGGCGGCTTTAGCATAACCGTCAGCACGGAAAGCAAATTGTCACCAAACTATGTTCTCGGCTTATTGAACTCACAACTTCTATTCTGGCGACTGCGCTCGATCAGCAATATCTTTCGCGGCGGCTGGATCACTTGCACAAAGCAATATGTTGAAACGCTCCCTATCCATCCCATCAACTTCTCCAACCCCGCCGAGAAAGCGCGGCACGACCCGCTTCGCGTGGTGGGGCTGGTGGAGCGGATGCTGGAGCTGCATCGGCGCAAGGCGGAGGCGAAGGGCGAGTCGCTCAGGGCACAGTTGAAGCGCGAGATCAACGTGACCGACGAGCAGATTGACGGGCTGGTGTATGAGTTGTATGGGCTGAGTGAAGACGAGATAAGAATCGTAGAAGGGGGAAGCTGAGATGCTGTACCGACTCTACATTGACGAGGTTGGAAATCACGACCTGACACACGCCGACGATCCCAATCAACGCTTCTTGAGCTTGACCGGCGTTATTCTGGAATCAGACCATACCACCCACGTCATCCGCCCGGAGATGGATGGGATCAAAGCCGAATTCTTCCAGCATGATCCAGATGAGCCAGTTATCTTTCACCGCAAAGAGTTGGTCAACAAACGCCCACCTTTTCATCCACTTTTGAACGCCGACATCGAGCGGCAGTTCAACACACGCCTGTTGACGGCGCTGGCTCGCTGGGATTACCAGGTCACCACGATTGTGCTCGACAAGCTGGCGCACCGCGAACAGTATTCCGTCTGGCACTTTCATCCGTACCATTATTGCATGACGGCATTGCTGGAGCGTTTTGTGCTGTTCTTGCACTACGGGGAAGCACGCGGCGACGTGATGGTCGAGCAGCGCGGCGGCAACGAAGATCGCAAGCTCAAGGATTCGTACCGGCGGCTGTTTGAGCGGGGCAACGAAAACATTCCGGCGGAACGGTGGCAGGCCCGCCTCACTTCCGGCGAGCTCAAGGTCAAGCCCAAAGCCGCCAATGTTGCCGGTTTACAGTTGGCCGATCTTATCGCGCACCCGTCCCGTCGGGAAATATTGGTCGAGCACGGCTTGCTGGTCAGTCATCGCGATGTTTTTGGCGACCAAATCTCTGCCATCTTGCGGCAGGACAAATACTACCGGAACAGGCGAACGGGCCAAATCGAGGGCTATGGCAAGAAACTCCTGCCATAAAGAAAATGCCCCGCGAAGGGGCATCTTCCGATGGTCTACGACCATCCAACTCCACTATCTGGATTGACTATAGATATATACCTACCGAGTCAGTTTGTCAACCACTTTTTCCCGCCGACAAAGCACAGCACGACCCGCTTCGCGTGGCGGGGCTGGTGGAGCGCATGCTGGAGCTGCACAAACGCAAGGCGGTTCACGAAGCATCCGAGTTGCGTGCGAACGAAATTCGCGGCATAGTAGGGGCGACCCTCGCGGTCGCCCTGAGGGAGGCCCATGATGCAACCGATGACTCCTCGTCCCACCCGTCGCTGGCTGTTCGCCGCGCTGATCGCCCTCGCCGCGCTGTGCGGGATCGGGGCGGCCCGACCCGGCCCGGCCCTTGCCCTCCAGACCACACCCCTGTCCACCTTCACCCCTACGCCCTCGCCCACGCGCACCGCGACTGCCACGCGCTTCTCGCTGCCCACCTTCACCCCCGGCCCCTCGCCCACGGCCACGCTCACGCCCGGGCCAGGCAACTACGTCGTGCAGTACGGCGACACACTCTCTGCCCTCGCGCGGCGCTTCAGCGTCACCGTGCTCGCGATCAAAAACGCCAACCTGCTCCCCTCGGACACCATCTACGCCGGACAGGTGCTGCGCATCCCCTCCCCGACACCGCCCACGCCCACCAAGACGAAGACGCCCCTGCCCGCAGGATCGTTCACCTACACCGTGCAGGCAGGCGATCAATTGCTTGCGCTGGCGCGGCGGTTCGGGGTGACGGCGTCCGCCATCAAATCAACCAACCGTCTCACTTCGGACACGATCTACCCGGGGCAAGTGCTCGTCATCCCCGCCCCCATCCCCGCGGCCACGCTCGTTCCGGGCAGCCAGCTCTACGTGGTTCAACCCGGCGATCAGCTGCTCAGAATCGCGCGCAAGTTCGGGGTCACACTCTCCGCGCTCAAAGCCGCCAACGGCCTCACCTCAGACACGATCCAACCGGGACAGGTACTCCTCATCCCCGCTCCTACGCTCACCCCCACGCCCTCGCGCACGCCCACCGCGCTCCCCGCCAACGCCGTGCTCTACGTGGTGAAAGCCGGAGACCGTCTGGCGCGCATCGCCGCTCGCTACGGCGTCACCATGGATGCGCTCAAGAGCGCGAACCGTCTTGCCAGCGAAGAGATCTATATCGGGCAGCGGCTCGTCATCCTGAACCCCACGCGCCATCCGATGGAGTACGTCGTCCAGCCTGGCGACACGCTGACGAAACTCGCGCAGGGCTTCGGCGTGACGGTGGAGGAGATCAAAGCCGCGAACGGGATGGCGGGCGACACCATCCTCCTCGGGTTGATATTGATCATCCCCGTCCCTTGACGGCGCATCCCCCCACAAAAAAGACAGCGCCCGACACGAAATGTCTCGGAGACACTTCGTGTCGGGCGCTTTGAATTATCGCCCGGTGCTGCACGACTATGGCAGGTTTTCCAGATCGGCCAGGTCTTTGAGGCGGCCCACCGTACGCTTGTTGGTCTTCAGATCGTCGAGGCTGATGAGGCTGACCTGAACGCCGTCAATCTTGTCCACTACGCGCCGCGCGTAGCACTCGTCGAATTGGACGCCGTCAATGTGGTTCGTGATTTCGATCCGCATGGGCGGGACCCCCATCCGCGCCACACTCCGTTCGCGCATGAAGAGCGCCAGCTCATTCTCGGGCATGTCAAACCCGAACTGTTTCAGGGCTTTGACAACACGTTCGGCATTGTCCTGTCGCCGCGCAATCCAGAAATCAATGTCGGCAGTGTAGCGCGGATAGCCGTAGTAACCGACCGCGTATCCTCCGATCAACAGGTACTCGACTCTTTCAGCGTTCAGCGACTGTAAGAACTCTTTGAAGTCGTTGGGAAGTGTACTGGCTTCCATGCGTGAGTTGCCTCATGAGTTCCATCGCCTGCAAACGCTCCTGGGGCGTCCGCGACAACCAGTAGGCGCGCTCGTCTGCCTCCAGCTCCTTGAAGCTGTTGAAAACTGTGAGCACTCGCTTGACTCTGGGCGTGTCCATCTTGACCTCTCGCGCCTATTGTACTCCAATGATCAGACCGAGCCAATTCATCGAAACGAGACACCGGGTGTCTGACTCACAATAAAGACCCGCAGGTCTCGGAGACCTGCGAGGTCTGCGCTTCTACCAGTTCCGATACGCATTCGCGTACTGGCACGTCAGGTTGAGATAAGTATCTCCGTAGGTCGCCCCCGGCTCGATCTCCGTCCCCTCGATCCACTCGTTGTACGACTTGACGAACAGGAAGTCGCCGCCTGTGTTGGCGGTGGCGTTGAACGTGTCGGCATAGTAGCCGCCGTTGCGCCGGTCGCGCGCGAAGGGCGGCGCGGGCGAGCGCAGGTCACTGCCCGCCGCGGCCGCGCGCGTGTCGTCGAATCCTGGCGCGATGGTGTCCGCAAAATACAGCCCGCCGATGGGGAGGTTCCCCTGCCGCTCCACCACGCGCAGCGCATCCGCAAAGCGCTTCTGCTTCAGCCACGACTGGGGATAGTCGCGATGGTCAATGCGGTACACGTACAATCCGTCGAAAAGTGGGTTGTAAGTCGTCTTCAGCCCCTCGGCCATCCAGATCGTGTTGTGGTTGAGGTCGGTCGCCGCGCGGATGCGCTTCCAGGCTTCCAGCGCGGCGACGTCGGTCCCCCACGGCCGCTCCATGTTGGTAAAGACGATCACGGGCCGTCCGCCGAGCCGCAGGTAGTTCGGGTGTTGCCCCCAGTTGTTGATCACGTAGTTGATCGAGTCGATGATCATCTGCTCGGTCGCGCCCGGCCAGATGTTCGTCAGGACCACAATCGTGTGGCGCAAGTTGGTTCCCGACGACGCCGCGAGCAGTTGATTGAAGTTATTGGTCGTGCGCGGTTCGAAGGAGCCGTACCAGTGCGCGGCGAAGCCGTCGAGGCAGGCGCGCTGGGCTTCGGCCACCTGCCGCTGGATCGCGCCGAAGTCGTCGGAGGCGTACGGCCCGGCGGCGGGCACGTCCCAGGTCTGCGACCCGGTGAAGTTCTCCGGGTCCCACCACAGGAAGTAGTCGGCGATGACGACTTTGGGCGTACCGAGGTGATTGACGCCGGGCGTGGCGGAGACGGGCGCGGGCGTGGGGATGGGACGCAGATTGAAGCGCGCGACGTAGCCCGTGGTGCGGCCCCCGAGGATGTTCAACGACCCGCTCACCGGCCCGTCCCAGTTGGCGGCCTGCGCGCCGCCCGTGGCGACGGAAATGTTGTGCGTCCCCGTCGCCAGCGCGAACGTGCCGCGTTTGCCCGCCTCCACCGAGCCGATCTCCGCGCCGTCCGAACTCACCACGCACCGCACGTCGTCGGTCGGCGCCCTGCGGTTGATCTGGCACGTCACGGCGAGGAAGCCCATCAGCCAGTTCTTCACCGGCCTGAAGTTCACGAAGCGCGTCCCGGCGGCGGCGACGGCCACAGTCTGCGAGGCATCCCCAAAGGCGTACTGCCCGTTCGCGTTAGGGTCGGTGATGACGCGCGCTTCCACCGTATGCGTCCCCGGCGCGATGTACACGTCGAGCGATGCCACCTGCGAGGCGAGCAGGCTGCCGTTCAAATAAACATCCGCCACGAGGCCCTTGGGCAACAGCGCAATCTTCAACAAGCCTTTGAGCATGAACCACGTGCGCAGGCGCGTGGTCTGCGGGAACGTGCGGCCTGCGTTGATCGTCACCGTGTCGTCGCGCGACGTCGGGCTCCAGTTGCCGGCCTGATCACCCACGAGGTCGGTATGGACCGCATGTGGACCGGCGGCAAGATTGAAGGTCGCTTTGCTTCCGGCGGGAACGTCGGGTTGGGTCGCGCCGTCAATGGCCGGGCGGCAGGCCACCACGTCGGTCGCGCGGCGGCCCCGGGGGTCGCACGTCAATTCCAAGATGCCTTTAACGTACTGCTTCGCCGGATAGAAGATGACGAACCGGGTCAACCCCGCGCCCGCGAGCTGGTTGGCCCGCGACTGGTCAGGATAGACGAAGAGGTCGCCGAAGCCAGGCGTGGCCGGGTCTTGAATGTTCCGCACCTCGATGAGATGGGCGACGCCGGGCGTCGTCGTAAGCCGCACGGCGTTCACCTGTCCGACGACCAGGTTGCCGTCGAGATACACGTCGCCCGTGAGCGTCGCGGGCGACAGGCTCGCGTCAAAGCACGCCGCGGCCGGGTCGCACGCCGCGGAGCCTTGCGCCGACGCCGCCTTCAGCGCCCACGGCAGCGCCAGCAGAATCAATCCCAGACCACAAGCCCGCGTCAATCTTCCCATGCGGAACGACATGGTTGCCTCCATTCATTGCAGACCTGACAGGTCTGAGCAAATCCGTTCCATCCGTTGACTGACCCCGCCAGCATAACAAAATGGCGCGGCCCGGTCAAAGGGCGATTCGTCCCAATCGGACGAGGGGCGTACGAAAACACGGCCAAACATTCCTCAAACGGCCATGCCGGGCGAACTGGAGCCCGGCGCTCTACACGGCGCGCTAACCGCCGGTTTGCCAATTGCCCTCCACCGCCCTCCGTGCTAAACTCAGTCCACTCTAAGGAATGCAAGGCCACCGCGGGGAAACACCACCGTGCGCATAAAATTCTGGGGGGTGCGGGGTTCGATTCCCACACCCATATCCACCGAGCAACTCCACGAAAAGCTCGTGCAGGCGCTGTCGGGCGCGCAGGGGGTGAACCTCTCCGACGTGGCCGAGGTGCAGGCGTACATCGCCAGCCTGCCGCCGAGCGTGCGCCGCGTGGTGGGCGGCAATACCACCTGCGTGGAGGTGGACACCGGCACGGACCTGATCATTATTGACGGCGGGTCCGGGATACGCCAGCTGGGCATCAGCCTGATGGCGCGCGAGTTTGGCCGGGGCCAGGGCGTCGCTCACATCTTCCTCACGCACGCCCACTGGGATCACCTGCAAGGCTATCCCTTCTTCGCCCCCGCGTACGTCCCCGGCAACAAGCTCATCTTTTACGCCGTCAATCAGAACCCCCAGCGCTACCTCGAGCACCAACAGGTCGCGCCCATGTACTTCCCCATCCCGCCGAACACCATGCCCGCCGAGAAGCAGTTCGTGCAGCTGCGGGAGGGCGAGACGGTGCAGATCGGGCGCACCATCGTCTCCAGCCTGGCGCTCTACCACCCCGGCACGGCCTATGCCTACCGCTTCGACAACGGCGAGAGCGTGTTCGTGTTCGCCAGCGACGGCGAATACAAATCGCTCGCGGAGGCCAGCCTGCGGCGCTACAGTGATTTCTACGCCAACGCCGACGTGCTCGTGTTCGACTCCCAGTATTCGCTGCGCGACGTGTTCCTGAGCAAGGCCGACTGGGGCCACAGCTCCGCCATCATCGGCGTGGACATCGCCGAGCGCGCCGGGGTCAAGAAACTCATCACCTTCCATCACGACCCCACGCACACGGACGAGCAGATTTACGACATCGCCGCCCGCGCGCGCGAGTACGCCTCGGTCAACCAGATTCATCCGAACACAGAGGTGATTGTAGGGACGGAGGGGCTGGAGCTCTTCCTCGGCCAGCCGCTGGGGCTGGAAGCCATGGAAGAGCGGAGCGACTCCGTGTGGACGCTCGCGCTCGCCGGGCAACTCGACGCGGCCACCGCGTCCGAGGCGCAGTCTCGCCTGCGCAACATGCTCGCCAGCTCGCCGCAGGGCCGCGTGCTGCTCGACCTGACCCT
>Ga0184639_10000391_pt1 | contig 16540 bp, 17 predicted proteins | sample PLM31_170_b2_FD_133155 | JGI IMG/M metagenome (GOLD analysis project Ga0184639, IMG submission 133155) | Groundwater sediment microbial communities from an aquifer in East River, Colorado, USA - PLM3-1_170_b2 | ecosystem: Environmental > Terrestrial > Soil > Riparian zone | place: USA: East... | reverse complement strand
GCGCCTGACCGCCTCCTGAAGTTGGGCCTCAGAGAGGTTAACTTTCATGCCCCCTCCCCGTTCAAAGTGAATTCATTCCAGATGACCATAACCTCCGCCATGCAAGCCAGATTCAGGTTCAGAGCGATCTAGTCGCTAAGGTGGTAGGAAGCTTTACCTCTCTAGTCCCGGAGTAGTCGAACTCGCACGCCTCCCCGAGACGATCGGGCCCGATCCAATGATTAAAATCCTATCAATGTCAGTGCGTTTCGGCATCTATTGTCAACTCAGTCCTAAGCTGCGGTGGCTGGCCACCCTCGCATCTCCATACCGCGCCTAAGGTACTCTGGAGAAGGAAGGTCCCTGCGCCGATCCGGCAGAAAGAGTTCAGGCCTCAGGGATCCGACGAATTCTCGTTCCTTCGCATTTCTCCTAATTCGTCTCAATCGTTCCAAAGCAGGTTCATTCACTCGAATTCGATACCTCTCATCTGCAATAACCAAAGCCCGGTCGTACGCTTCGTGGTGGAGATAGCAGAGGGCGAGCCCGTTGGAAGTCTCATTAGTCCCGTCAACGTTAACAGGGACGATGTGAGCCGCTACAACGAGATTCAGCTGGAGAGCACACATCGCGCAATGACGTTGATAGGCAGCTAGGACCCGCGCTCTGAAGTTTTCCTGCCCGACGCGCTCCTTTACTGTCCGAACCACCTCTCTTCGACCGTGTGACCCGATTCGATCGAGATCGATGTCGGGAGTGACCTCTATATCCTCTTCGCCACCTACGACGGCATCCAACACCCTAACTTCATCGGGATGAGCTGCAAACTCATGAAATCTGGCCTGGTTCTTCGCGTAATCCATAAAGCAATCGGGTGATAGGGCCACTGCTATTTCACCCTCGCGGGTCGCTCGCCGATAAAACCCGAATCCCTTTCGGGCGGCCTCCCGCAAGGCTATTTCGCGGATCTGGACGGAAGGCGATGCGCCCCACGGTCTCGGTCGTCTGGATACGTCAAAGCCGGCGAATACTTCTAACAACTCGTGCCAACCTAGTAGCAATGTGACGAAGTCGCGTCCGGTCCGGAGTGGTGCTTCTATTCCTGTGAGTTGAATCCGAAATTCGCCCGCGGGCCTGACTCCTGGTGGTCCCCCCCTCGTAAGCTTCCAAATGTAAACCAGCATTCGGATCGTCTCTTTACCGCGGAATGCCCTGAGGAAGCAAGGATGCTCGTCGCTTTCATAAATCATTTGCCATCCGGATAAATGGATAGCTTCTTGTACTCTTGCGAGAAGCTCCTGTTTCTCCTGTGAGAGTGCCATCGGCCCAAGCTAGATTTTGAACAGAGTTGGTTGCCTTGTATCGCCTGGTCCCAGTCTCCGATTAGGCGTTTTGCTTGCGCCACTAGACGGTGGTCCTTCGAAACGAAATCTTGAACATTTGAGATATGTTTCGGAGTTTTCGAATGCGAGCCATCGCCGTCTCAACCGTTCCGCGCAATCACCCGTCACGTTACTACCGCAAAAAGGGTCAAGTACAACGTCACCTTCATCGGTCAAAAACTTTACAAAAAACTCAGGTAGACCGATCGGATAGCGGGCTGGGTGAGGCTTCAACCCCGCCTTCCGGCAAGCCCGAAGATAGTAGCTGTTTGATTCGGTGTTCGCGATTGTTAACAGGTTGGGCGGAATTGCACCTCCCCGGTTATTTTGGAACTTTGCAGATATATCATGTCCGGAAGGCCTAAGCATGGGCTTGTAGCCCTTTATTAAGAGATCCTGCATGGACTTACTATATGGCTTTAGAATTTTTCGATTATCGGCCTTTGGGGACGGTGTTTTTGAGAGCCACCATACCGGGTCAACGGCGTCTTTAACCCTGATCCGTCTAACATTCACCCATTCCGCGGGTGATGGCAGTTTCGCTGGGTTGAGCCAATAGAAGTCTTCAGCAAGATGGAAACCGATGTCCCGGCATAAGCGTACTAGGAGTTCGAAGTTGTAGAGAGTCTTTGTTGGAATTCCAGGATGCCAGCTTCCTCCTATATCGAGAACGAAGCTTCCATCGTCTCGCAGTATTCTGAACAATTCCTTCGCAAATGGAAGAAACCACTCAACATACCTATCGGCATCGACGTTTCCATACTCTTTTTTCCGTTTCAGGGCAAAAGGAGGAGATGTGATTATTAGATTGACAGAGCCAGCTTCAACAAGTGGAAGTAGGTCCAAGGAATCCCCAAGGTAGGCAGCGCCAAATCGGGTGGAATAGTAGGGTGCAGGAAGTACTGATTGTTGTTCTGCGACCCTAGTTGCTTTGCGCTCTACTGGGCTGTTGAGCAATGCAGGGTAGAGACGTACTTTTCGCGCCATTGTGTCCCTCTCAAAGGACTCCGCATCTCCCCACTTCTATTGCACTTGCGCGTACCTTAACCGCCAAGCAATTTCTGAATATCAGTGCGGTCTGGCCTGGAGTGACACCCGCGGCCTTCCAATCAAGAGCAAACTGATCACCCATTCTCGCTTCCGTGTGCCCTCAAAGTGAAGGGAGGCCGCGTCTTTCACGTTTCGCATCAGATCATCGAGGGTCTTCCCTTGAGTAAAGAAATCTGCGCCGATCCCTCGGCCGCACCAGAAGATCCCATCGTGATAAGCCTCGACCTTGACCACCATTTAGCTGCTTCCCTTTCATTTTCCCGATCTCAGCTCGCTCCACTCCTTACCGCAACTTGACCCCATAGCCCAGGCCGTCGCCTAGCGGCAGGACCTGGGCCAGAAGCTGTGGATGATGAACGAAGTAGTCGTTGAAGGCGCGAAATGCCTCGGTCGAGCGGCGGTAGTAGTCGGCCAGCAAACTCCCGCTGGCCACCTGCCCTTTCCAGAGGACATTGTCGCACACGAAGACGCTACCCACCCTGGTCAGCGGCAACGCGAGATCGAGGTAGGTTCGGTACTCCTCCTTCACCGCGTCAAGGTAGACCAGGTCAAACGGCCCTTTCAGTCTCGGGATGACCGTCAGGCCAGGACCTTTGTGGAACGCCACCCGGTCCTCCAAGCCCGCTCGCTTGACATACTCCTTCGCCTTGCCAATCATCTCGTCGCTGACGTCGATCGTCTCCACCGTCCCGCCCGGTGACATGCCACGAGCCATGAAGATATCGGCGTAGCCGATGGCGGTCCCGACCTCCAGGACCCGCGTGGCCCGGATCGCCCGCACCGTCATCTCCAGAAACATCGCGACCTCGGGATCGGCGATTGGGATGCCGTTCTCCTCGGCAAATCGCTCCATTTCAGCCAGGATGCCATCCCGCTTCGGCAGCAGCCGCTCCAGGTAGGTCTCCTGCTCCGGATGAATGATAAGGCCCACCTGATCCTTCATCGGCTCGTCACGTCCTCTCGACCTGTGCGCCTGTTTTGTCGCGTTCTCTCGCCATAAGGTCCACGAAGCGCTGGAAGAGATAGCTGGCATCATGAGGGCCGGGTGAAGCCTCTGGGTGATACTGCACCGAAAAAATCGGGAGGCGCGTATGTCGCATCCCTTCTACGGTCTGGTCATTGAGATTGATATGGGTCAGCTCAACTTCCTTATCCGGGATGGAGGCGATGTCCACCGCAAATCCATGGTTCTGTGTGGTGATCTCGACCTTTCCGGTCGTCAGATCTTTCACGGGCTGATTGCCCCCATGGTGGCCGAATTTGAGCTTGTAGGTCCGACCACCGAAGGCCAGACCCAGGATCTGGTGGCCAAGGCAGATGCCGAAGATCGGTTTGGTCCCGATCAGCTTCCGAACATTATCCACGAGGTAAGGCACTCCCTCGGGGTCACCCGGGCCATTGCTCAGGAAGATCCCATCCGGGGCCAGGCCGAGAACCTGCGAGGCGGAGGTATCGGCCGGGACCACCGTCACCTCGCACCCCGCGTCCACCAGCTTTCGCAAGATATTCCACTTGATCCCACAGTCGTAGGCCACCACTCGATAGGGTTGAGGGGAGAGGGTTGAGGGTTCAGTAAACAGATCCAGTTGAGGCCTCTGTCCCTTACCCTGAACCCTGAACCCTGATCCCTGATCTTCGTAGCCTGTTTCCAGTCGCCAGGCCCCTTGGCGCCAGGTGTAGGGCTCGGCGCAGGCAACCTCCTTCACCAAATCGCGGCCGATCAGGCCGGGCGAGGCCTTGGCCTTGGCAACAAGGCTGTCGGGATTGAGGTCTCTCGTTGAGATCACCCCTTCCATCGCCCCATGGTCCCGCAGATGCCTGGTCAGGGCGCGGGTGTCGATCCCCTGGATCCCCACCACGCCGTGTTCTGTGAGATAACTGTTGAGGTCTCGTCTGCTCCGCCAGTTGCTCGGGTAGGGGCTGGCCTCCTTCACAATAAAACCTTCCACGGCCGGCGCCTTCGACTCGACGTCTTCGAGGTTGATCCCGTAGTTGCCGATCAGGGGGTAGGTCATAACGACGATCTGCCCCTTGTACGATGGGTCGCTAAGGACCTCCTGATAGCCCGTCATGCTGGTGTTGAACACCACCTCGCCGACGGTTTCTCCCTCTGCTCCAAAGGATATGCCCTCGAAGAGGGCGCCATCGGCCAGCACCAGCAACGCTTTTTTCACAAGGCTCCTCTTCGATCAGAGGCATTCATTGTTGATAGTTCATAGTTCATAGATGTCTATCCTCGGCTCGACAGCCCTTGACCATGAACTGTGAACTCTGAACTGTGAACTATGGCGCCTCCCACACGACCTTGCCGGAGACCAGCGTCGCCACTGTCTGCCCCGTCAGCCGCCAGCCCTGGAACGGAGTATTTCGGCTTTTCGACGCGAACCGGGCGGCATCCACCGTCCACTCCCGATTCGGATCGAAGATCGTCAGGTCGGCGTCGCCGCCCTCAGCGATCCGGCCCTTCGGGAGCTTGAGGATGCGGGCAGGCTCACTCGTGAATTTAGCGATCACCTGGTTCAGGGTAAGCAGGCCCGGTGTCACGAGCGTCGTCAGCGTGACGCCGAGCGCCGTCTCCAAGCCGATCACCCCGAACGGTGCCAGATCGAACTCTTGCTCCTTGTCCTGCGAAGTGTGCGGGGCATGGTCCGTGGCGATCACCTCGATCGTCCCATCGCGGAGGCCTTCCAAGAGCGCCTGTCGATCGGACTCGGCGCGGAGCGGCGGATTCATTTTTGCGTGGGTGTGGAAGCCGCGAACCGCCTCCTCTGTCAGGGTGAAGTGGTGAGGGGTCACCTCGCAACTGACCCTGACCCCACGGGCCTTGGCCTCTCGGATCAGGCGAACCGACTCGGCTGCGCTGACGTGCGCAATGTGAAGCTGGGCGCCGGTCATCTCCGCCAGCAGAAGATCCCGCGCCACCATCGCCGCCTCCGAGGCCGAAGGGATGCCGCCCAGCCCAAGCTCGGTCGCCACGATCCCCTCGTGGGCCACTCCCTTGCCGCTCAGGTGCAGGTCCTCGCTATGCGGGATCACCGGCAGGTCGAACATCGCTGCATACTCCATGGCGCGCCGCATCAACTGCGCATTCATCACCGGGCGACCGTCGTCGGAGATGGCGACACAGCCGGCCTCAAAGAGTTCGCCGATCTCCGCCAGCTCCTCCCCCTTCAACCCTTTGGTGATGGCACCGACGGGATAGACGTGGACGGCCCCTTCCCGCTTCGACGTGTCCAGGATAAATTCAGTGACGGAGCGAGTGTCGTTCACCGGGTCAGTATTCGGCATACAGCAGACGGTGGTGAACCCCGCGCGCGCTGCGGCAAGCGTTCCGGTGGCGATCGTCTCCTTATCTTCCCGCCCCGGCTGGCGCAGGTGAACGTGCATGTCGATCAAGCCCGGGCAGACCACCAACCCCGTCGCATCCATCAGCCGATCAACATTCAGCCCGGATTCGCCGCCCTTCGCCGCTTTCGACCGCTTTCCTTTATTTGCCTCCAGGGGTTCCGCACCTCGCACCTCGCACCTCGCACCTCGCATGTCTTTCCCAATTCGTACGATCTTTCCGTCCTCGATCAACAGATCGACGACTTTATCAAATTCGCTCGCCGGATCGATGACTCGTCCGCCAGTGATCAGGATCCGCATGATCGCTCCCTTACCCGCCTGACGCTGCCTTCCCGCCGCCGGCCAGGAGGTACAACAGGGCCATCCGGACGGCGACACCATTCTCCACCTGATTGAGGATCAGCGAATAGGGACCGTCCGCAACATCAGGCGCAATCTCCACGCCCCGGTTGATCGGGCCGGGATGCATGATCAGGACGTCGGACTTGGCCGCCTTGAGTCGCTCGACCGTGAGACCGAACAGGCGCGAGTACTCTCGCAGCGAGGGGAAGAGGCCCGCCTCTTGCCGCTCAAGTTGCAGCCTGAGCATCATGATGACATCGACATCGACAATGGCACGGTCGAGGTCGGTAAAGACCTCCACGCCAAGTCGATCGATGAAGCGTGGCAACATCGTCCTTGGACCCGCGACCCGCACCTCCATCCCCACCCGCTGCATCCCGTAGATATTGCTCCTGGCCACCCGGCTGTGAGCGATGTCGCCCACGATGGCCGCCTTGAGTCCCTCCAGACGTCCCTTCTTCTCCCGGATGGTAAACAGGTCGAGGAGGGCCTGGCTGGGATGCTCGTGGGCTCCATCCCCGGCGTTGATGACCGCCGCGGCGAGCTGCTTGGCCAGGAATTCGGCAGCCCCAGACGCCGGATGGCGAAGGACGACGATGTCCGGGTGCATCGCCTGCAGCGTCAGGCCGGTATCTTTCAGGCTCTCGCCCTTCGCCACCGAACTGGATGAGGTTGAGACGTTGATGACGTCGGCGCTTAGCCACTTCCCCGCGATCTCAAAAGAGGTCCTGGTGCGCGTGCTGGGCTCGTAGAAGAGGTTGATCAGCGTCTTGCCCCGCAGCGCGGGCACCTTCTTGATGTCGCGGCTCGCCACCTCTTTCATCGATTCGGCGGTGTCGAGGATCAGCCGAATCTCATCAGCCCCGAGCTCCCGCATGGTCAACAGATCTTTTCTCGCAAGACCCATCGCACCGGCTCCTATGCCTTCACGATCACAACCTTGTCCACGCCATCCTCCTCGGTCAGCAGGACCTGGACCTGCTCCTGGCGAGAGGTGGGAACATTCTTGCCGACGTAATCGGCCCGAATCGGCAGCTCCCGGTGACCGCGGTCCACCAGGACGGCAAGCTGGATCAGGCGCGGGCGACCCAGGTCGATCAGGCTGTCCAGCGCCGCCCGGATGGTGCGCCCGGTATAGAGGACATCGTCCACCAGGACCACTCGCCTCTCGTTGATGGAGAAGGAAATCTCGGTCTTCCGAACCACCGGCTGCGGCCCGACCTTGTCCAGATCGTCCCGATAGAGGGTCACATCCAGCGTCCCCACGGGGATGTCGGCCCCCTCGATGATCTTCAACTCCCTGGCGATCCGCCTCGCCAGGTCCACCCCCCGGCTCCGAAGACCGATCAGCACGAGATCGTCTGTCCCCTTATTTCGCTCCACGATCTCGTGCGTAATCCTGGTCACAGCCCGCTGGATCCCTGCCTCATCCAGCACCTGGGCCTTTTCATTGAGATCAGCAGCCATAACGCTCAGGGCATAAAAAAACCCCCTCACCATCCGGTGAGGAGGTTTTCGGACAAATGCCACCTACAATGACCTGCTGGACTCCCACGTCTCTCCTTTTCGAACCTCACTGAGTTCGATTAAAAGGCACAGCTATGCTATCAAAATGGAGCCGCTTGTCAAGGCAATTTTCTGAACGTCGAGGTCAACCTCCCGTGCTGTAATCCCAGGTGACGATCTTCTTCGGAACGACCTTCATCAGCAGAGGGTCAGAACCACTGACCAGGGACTTGTAGCCCGGATGATCGGCCGTGCCGAAGTAGCGCTGCGCCATCGCATCGCGGAATCGCGCCAGCATCCGCTCATCCTTGACGATCTGCGCCGTCCCCTGGATCATCACCCCTTTATAGTCATCGAAGGCATCTCCTGCATCGACCACCAGGGCAATCTTGGGATTGGCCTTGAGGTTTTGGCCCTTCTTGGAGTTGGGTGACGTTTCGATGTAGATGTCGCCGTCCAAGAGGATGTGCCAGACAGGGACCACGTGCGGCTGACCGCGGCGATCCACCGTGGCCAGCCGACAGACTTTCTGCTGTCCTAAAAAGACCTTCATGGCCTGTCGGCTCATCTTCCCCATCGCTCGCTTCCTACTCCCGGAGTATGATCGATCGCCGCGACAAGTTCCTCATCAGTGAGGGCGGCTACACCTTTCTCCCGCAGTGTCTCACGCGGGCGGTTGTGTTCCGGCATGTCTTTGATGGTTTTCATGCCAGCTTATCCACCACTTTCAAAATGAAGTGTCGGCCAGCGCTATTTCATTTTTACATGGATGCGCTTTGGCCTGGTTAGATCAATGATTTGGCCATCCTGCACCACGTAGACGGGCGTGCCCGTCTGCACGCCAAGATTTCTGGCCCGCTGCGCCGCTCGACGCAGCGCCTTTGCTGAAGCCCGAATATCTGGATCTTTTGAACCTGCAGTTTGTCGGCTCATGGATTGTCTCCCGATGCTATTAGACGAGGGATGATGCCGGAGTTATCGTACAATGCCCAACTATGTACTAATGCCCGGTAGATATTGTGGAAATTGCGCAACCCGCTGTCAAACCGACGCCGTATGACGGACTCCGTCACATTGTGTCCCCCTTGTGCTACCCGTGCGGCCACGCGGCCCAAAGCCAGGTCTGCCGTGGGCAGACTAAGGAATATCAGTTTGATGTGGTACCGTGCAGCGCGCCAACGAGGAATCATCCTAGCGTAATGGCGCCCACTTAATGTGGTTTCAAACGCAAAACTACTCCCATCTCGAACTCGGCGCTTGATTTCCTCAACCATGAGCCGACCCGCTCGAATGGCAACCCGATCCGGGTCAAAGGGTGAAAGACCTGCGGCAATCAGGTCCACATTGATGAAGTCGGGGCAGTCCGCTTCGCGCGGCAGAAACTCGAGCGCGAAAGTAGTCTTTCCAGCCCCGTTCGGCCCTGCAATGATAACGATCTTTTTCTCACTGCGCATCTGTCTTCGTCGGCGGGTCTTTACGGGTGTTTTATACTCCCCAAATCAGGGCGACCCGATTCTGGACTTTCCTTCAGATTAGGAGACTATCGCCGCCGTCATTGTTTCCTTGACCGCTAATGCTCCGGTTGAGCCGCGCGAGTTTTGCGAGCGTCGAATTCCAATCGGTTGTTAGCCCGCTTATTCGTCTACCAAGAAATAGTCGGAGTCGATTCGCTTGATCTCGTATACATCTCCCTTGATAACGCCGACTCCATGGTCGATAAGCAGGTCAGCAAGCTCAGCACCGTCAATCAGAATCACCTTCGTGTCAATGAGTGAAGCGAAATCTTGTGCTTCTTTTGTGAAAGAGGAAGTCGTTATGAAGATTCCCTTCCTGGCTTTTTGACCCTGAAGAGCTCCTGCAAACTTCTGGATTTCAGGCCTACCGACGGTACCCTCCCATCGCTTCGCTTGAATGTAAATGACGTCCAGACCAAGGCGATCCTCTTTAACGATTCCGTCAATGCCACCGTCTCCAGCTCGGCCAATGGCACGGCCAGCATCCGATCGCGACCCACCATAGCCCATCGCCACAATCAGATCGACCACCAGTCGTTCGAAGAAATCGGGCGGGCACTTCTTGATTCGCTCTAGGATCTCAATCGAGAGCTTCTGCCGAATCTGCTTATACCCGTACTCGATATGCTCTTCAGGTGTCATCTCGTCGCCAGAAGGCGGTTCTTCGATTACCTCAGCTTCGGCAGGCTTACTGGAGCGAAACTTTTGGTACTCTGGGAACTGACTCAGGACTTTTATGTTGATCGGACCCTCTGTCGCCCGCAAAAGTGTCAGTCCTCGTGCTGAGATGCGATAGACGCCCCATCGAGGGGATTCGATCAGCCCCGCCTGTTTGAGGTGTGACTTTGCCCACGCAATTCGATTCGTAAAAACTGACTGCTTGCCGCTGGGCAGAAGCTGAATTCGCTCTTCCTCTGAGAGGCGGAACTGGTCAACAAGAACCGACACCGTCTCTTGGTTTGAGTGATCTGAGCCGTCGCTCAAGTGCTGCAAAAGTGGACGCATCAAAGTCTGAAAGTCAGGTATTGGCATTCTGCCTCCGTATTACTCGGCCGCTGGTGCCTCAGGCTAACTATTGAGTATGCTGGTCGGCATATCCCGGTCCTCAGGCGTCTAGCGACTGCGGCAATTCTTCCTGATTTGCAAGGACTTATCAAAGTCCCGCCGGTCCCGGCAAACATTGATCAGCATAAACTGATTATGGCTGCAGCGAATTGAGCGCCAGGGTGAATGCACCTGGCGGCAGTGTCCTGATTTGCAATCCTCGCGGGCTTATCCATCAAATTGGGACACTACCCGCCGATTCCCCCGACATCACATCCCATCGCTATAGTCCCAGGTGACGAGTCTTTTGGGGATGATTTTCAGAAGGAGAGGATCAGAACCGCTGACCAGGGACTTGTAGCCAGGATGCTCGCTGGTCCCGAAGTAGCGCTGCGCCATCGCATCGCGGAATCGCGCCAGCATCCGCTTATCCTTGACGATCTGCACGGTCCCCTGGATCATCACCCCTTTATAGTCATCGAAGGCATCTCCTGCATCGACCACCAGGGCAATCTTGGGATTGACCTTGAGGTTTTGGCCCTTCTTGGAGTTGGGTGATGTTTCGATGTAGATGTCGCCGTCCAGCAGGATGTGCCAGACTGGCACCACGTGCGGCTGACCGCGGCGATCCACCGTAGCCAGCCGACAGACCTTCTGCTGTCCCAAGAACACTTTCATCGCCTGTCGGCTCATTTTCCCCATTTCTTGTTTCCTACATCTTGACGGTGATCGCGCGCCGGGCGTCAATCAATTCCCGGACGGCAGGAATCAGGTAGATCGTCGAGAGGTCGAATCGCGACAGGCAGTCGGCGAGGACCGGTATCCGACCAGCCGGAGGGAGCTGATGATCGATGATCACCAGGAGTTGCCCGCGCAGCGTACAGGTCCCGCTCCTCACGACGACCTCCTCCCGATCGAGGCTCTCGTAGAGAACCCTGACCCCGAGCCCCTCTGCCAACTCTTCAAGCTGCTGGAGAATTGCTGCCTCGTTCATTGCCCCATAGGTCCCCCTCACCCTCGCCCTCTCCCCCAGATGGGGGAGAGAATTAAGGTGGGGAGCCGACTTTCATGCCCACGGACGTTCCCCAGGCACATGAGGTATTGCTCCGTGACAACGCAAGACGCTGCATGATCTGTCGCCGAAGCCACGCTACAGAAGAACGGGATAAATGTCAAGGCGACAGCAGGGGCTCTGGAATGCGGAGAAAACAACAAGGGGCTGACCGGATGATCAGCCCCTTGGGAGTTGTAGAAGTTGACGGTTTCTGACAGCAGGAAGTTGGTTAACGCCAGTGGCCCCCGACCCAATGACCCCAGCGATTGTAATGCCCGGGGATCCAGACAGGCTGGTGATAGACCGCAGGTCGATAATAGACGGGCCTAGGCGGAGCGTACACGACAGGAGCCGCTACCACAGCGGCCACCGGGGCCACAATCACCGGGAGCGGGACTCGCAGGTCGATTCCGACCCGCACCCATGCCAGAGCCGGCTGCGCAGCGGCAACCACGCCTACCACGACCAGGGCCACGACCACGCCTTTGTGCAGGAACCGTTTCATCGCTCTTTCCTCCTTTTGTGGGTGTTTGCCAGATTAGACAGTTGGACTTATAAAGCGTTTAGTGGGGCAAATTGCCTTGCCCCTGCGCGGAAATTCTGCTACCAATAGGCTTGAGGCCAGTATGCTGAAAGGTAGTATTTATAAATAGTTAGACCGACAAAAGCGCGAGAAAGATGGCTGACAAGGGGAAAATCTACAAACAGATCGAGCAGCTTCGAGGACTCATCCGCCGTCACGATTATCTCTACTATGTCCTCGACCGTCCCGAGATTTCCGATGCGGAGTACGATAAGCTGTACCGGAAGTTGAAACGGTTGGAGGAGAAGCATCCCAAGCTGATCACCCCCGATTCCCCAACGCAGCGTGTTGCCGGCCAGCCAGTCGAAGGGTTCACTCAGGCGCAGCACAAGGTGGCGATGCTCTCTCTGGACAACGCGTACAGCGCCGATGAGGTCAGGGAGTTCGAGGCTCGGCTGAAGAGGGCCTTGCCGGGCGAGCGGTTCACCTATGTGACCGAGCCGAAAGTGGACGGGCTCAGCGTGGCCCTGTTGTATGAGCAGGGGCGATTCGTGAGAGGAGCAACCCGGGGCGACGGCCGATATGGGGAGGAGGTCACGCAAAACCTGATGACGATCAGGAGCATTCCTCATCGGCTCCGCGGGGCGCCCGCCAGGCTGAAAACGCTGGAGGTGCGTGGGGAGATCTTCATGTGGCGTCAAGGGTTCGCGAAGTTGAACCAGAGACTAGAAAAGGAGGGCGAAGAGCCATTCGCCAATCCGAGGAACGCCGCCGCCGGGTCGGTCCGCCAGAAAGATCCACGGATCACCGCAGTAAGGCCGCTCGATATCTTCATCTACGGCGTAGGGTTCGCCGATCCCGATCTGTACGCCAGCCACTGGGAGGCGATTCAACAGTTGCTTGAGGCCGGATTCCGGATCGACTCGAAAGGGGCTACTCACTCCCTTGAGCGATATCGCCGGCGTTGCGCCGACATCAACGCGGTGATTGCGGCCTGCGTCGAGCTTGAGGCAGCGCGTCATGAGGTGGGCTGCGACAGCGATGGCGTCGTGGTGAAGGTCGATTCGATCGAACAGCAACGACGCCTCGGCTCAACTACACACCATCCTCGCTGGGCCGTCGCGTACAAGTTCCCGGCCCAGCAGGCCACCACCGTCATCCGGAAGATCGAGATCAGCGTGGGGCGGACGGGGGCTCTTACCCCCACCGCCCTGCTCGATCCGGTCGAGATCGCCGGTGCCACGATCAGCCGGGCCTCGCTCCACAACGCCGATGAGATCGAGCGCCTCAACATCCGCGAGGGGGACACCGTCCTGATCGAGCGGGCCGGCGACGTGATCCCGCACATCCTGCGCGTGATCCCGGAGAAGCGACCCCCCCGGACCAAGCCGTTCCCGTTCCCGACCCGATGCCCGGTCTGCAAAGCCGAGGCGTTCCGTCCCGAAGGTGAGGTGGTCAGCCGTTGCTCGAACTCCGCCTGCCCGGCCCGCCTGAAGGAGTCGCTCCTGCACTTCGGCTCGCGGCGGGCCATGGACATTGAACACCTGGGCGAGGCCGTGGTGGAGCAACTGGTCGATCGAGAGGTGGTCAAGGAGTTCGCCGATCTCTACCGGCTTGATGTCGCGACACTCGCTGACCTTGAGCGCCTGGCCGAAAAGTCGGCAACGAACCTGTACGATGCGATCCAGGGGAGCAAGGGACGCGCCCTACGTCGGCTGCTCTTTGCGCTCGGAATCAGGTATGTGGGCGAGCATGTGGCCGCTATCCTGGCTCAGCATTACGGGTCGATGGACCGGCTGGAGCAAGCGCCCGAGGAGGAGCTGGCCGAGATCTATGGTATTGGCCCGCGCATCGCCCAGAGCGTAGCCCTCTATTTCCGCCAGCAGGAGAATCGCCGCCAGATCGAACAGCTCCGAAAGGCGGGGGTAAGCATGGAGGAAGAAGGAGTGACTGTTGGGCCGCGACCGCTGGCCGGCAAGATCTTCGTCTTGACCGGCGCACTGGAGGGATTCACCCGCGACGAGGCCAAAGAACTTGTCGTCCGGCAGGGCGGTCGCGTCACCTCGTCGGTCAGCAAGAAGACAGACTACGTCGTCGCCGGCAAAGACCCGGGGAGCAAGTACGACGACGCCAAACGCCTCGGCGTCCCCACCCTCGACGAACCCGCCTTCAAGAAGTTGGTGGGTCGCTGAGATGAATCGCATGGTGGACAGGGTAATGATGGCGGCATACAATGATCATGGTATTGAGACGCTGGGGCGACGCATTCTGATCGAGCCAAGGCGGTTTAAGTGGGGCAACTCATAAGAATCATCGAATATTCGGACTATCTCTGACCCTGGTGCTATCCCGCGGCGGTTCGGCTGCGGAAGCTGAAGGAGCGTTTCGGCAACAGGGTCGCAATCGAGCGGCGGAGCTTTCCCTTGCGGCCCGAACCCGATCTGACCGCGACATTCAAGGGCACCTATAGGGAAGCCGCCTGGCAGCGAGCGGCCTCAATGTCCGCGCAGGACGGCATCCGGTTCACGATGTGGGCACGCGAGGACTACCCCATCTGGAGCTTGCCCGCCTTGGAGGCGGCGAAGTGCGTCGCGCTCCAGGGGGACGATCTGTTCGAGCGTGTCCACCTCCTCCTGTTCGAGGCGTTCTTCGGTAAGGGGATCAACATCGGCAACCGCGAGGAAGTCATCGAGGTCGTCCGAGGCGCCGGCGTGGAGATGGACCAGTTCCTCGAAGATTATGATGGCGGGACGGCGCGGGCCCAGGTCCTGAAGGAGTACGAGGAGGCGATCACCACCTATCGGATCAGCGCCATCCCGACCGTCCTCTTCGACGGCGGCCGAAAGGTCGTCGGAGCCACCTCACTTGACGAGTATTTCAAGGTCCTGGCGACAATGGGCGTCTCATGATGGAATCAGGCAGCTATCTTCCCGTCTCTGTCGATAAGAGTCATCTCATCACGATCGGCGAGCGCCTCTATTCGGAGAGCATCGAGCTGATCCGGGAGCTGGTGAACAACGCCTATGACGCCGACGCCACGCTGGTGAAGGTCACCGTGACTGAGGCCTCAGTCCGCGTCGAAGATAACGGGGCCGGAATGGATCTGGATGGGCTTGGGCAGTACTTCATCATCGGCTCCCAGGAAAAGCTCCTCAAGCCCAGATCCCCAGTCTTCCGCCGCGATCGGATCGGCCAGTTCGGCATCGGCAAGTTCGCCACCCTCTCGGCCTGCCAGCGCTTTCTTGTCTCGACGCAGAGGGGGGAGTTTGCCGCCGGAGTCACCTTCGACAAGGGGGAATGGTCCAGACCGGGAGGGCAGTGGCGCCTGCCGCTGGAGATCCTTCGACCGGACACCGAGCGTGGCGATGGAACAACGGTGACCCTATCAGAATTGACCAAGCAGTTCGCCCCCCAGGATGTGGAGCGGAAGCTAATTGAAGGGACTCCGCTGAAGGCCGCGAACTTCGCAGTCACCCTGAACGGAATGCGGGTCCGACCCAAGAGCTTCTCGGGTCACCCGATCCCCTTCCTCGAAGGGACAGAGTATGGACCCGTGACAGGTGAGATCGTCATTCTCCCGGCGTCCGCTGCTTCAACGGAAGCGTTGGGCCTGGAAGTGAAGGTGAAACAGGTGACGGTGCGGCGCGAGCTGTTTGGGGCCGAGACCTGGGGAAAAGTGGCGGCGCGGATCCGGGGTGAGGTCAACGCCGACTTTCTCCCGATCACCAGCGACCGTTCGGGCTTTGTCCTCGACTCCCCCGAATACCAGGCCTTCCACCAGACGATGCAGAAGGTGATGGAGGAGGTCCGCGCGGTCCTCGGTCGTCTCACCGGCCAGAGGGAGCGGCGGGCCGCGGCCCGTGCCCTGGGTGAAGCGCTGGAGCGGATTACCAGAGCCCTAGTGAAGAATCCCGATTTCTCCCCATTCGGGGCAATCCCAATCGGGGAGAGCGGCGGCATCGGCGGCGCGGCTGCCACTTCCTCGCCACGCGGAACCGTCGGCGAGCGCACGATTGAGGCAGGGACGGACCAGGAGAGGCCAGTCGTGCCGAAGGCGAAAAAGAGAAAGAAAACAGCCACAGTGAAGCGTCTCACGCCGGATGCGGTTATCAGGCGCTTGAAATTTGGTCAGTCGGGCATCTCCTGCTGCCTCGACCACTTCGGCGAGGATGCCCCGGAGTCTTTCAGCGAAGGAACGGTGGTCTACATTAACCGGGATCATCCACTCTACCAGCGGGAGTCCAAGAAGGGTGAACCTCATACCATGCACTTGGCCCGGCTCCTCACCCAGGAGATCGCCCTCATGAAGGACCCTCGGAACCCCCGACAGGCCTTCGAGCGTCAGTCGAAGCTTCTCCGCGATGCCTTCATCGATGAGTAATCGCAGAACGAGTGATAGGCTTGGTGACCTCAGAACCTGCTCCGCCTGAAGGGGTTCCAAGAAATTGCCACATCGTATCGAATACTCCCCTGATGCCGAAGATCACTTGCGCACGCTGACGGCTCGACAGCAAGCCATTGTTCTGGACGCAGTGGACAGGCAACTGGCACACCGGCCAACTGTCGAAACGAGAAGTCGTAAGCCGATGCGCCCTAATCCAGTGGCCCCTTGAGAACTCCGGATTGGCATTCTTCGAGTATAATATGACGTGGAAGAAGAACCTGAACCCGTAGTCCGCGTTCGAGCTGTCGGGATCAAGCAGCGGAACCGAGTTTGTATCGGAAGAGAGGTGATTGAGCTATGAAGACTGTTGAGCTGTCCAAAGCAACTGCTCCGCTCAAGGCTTACGCCCGCGAT
>Ga0184639_10000389_pt1 | contig 16540 bp, 10 predicted proteins | sample PLM31_170_b2_FD_133155 | JGI IMG/M metagenome (GOLD analysis project Ga0184639, IMG submission 133155) | Groundwater sediment microbial communities from an aquifer in East River, Colorado, USA - PLM3-1_170_b2 | ecosystem: Environmental > Terrestrial > Soil > Riparian zone | place: USA: East... | reverse complement strand
TAATCCCAAAAATAATAGAATCAGAATTCCCAGGATTAGAAACATGTTATTCTGCAGAAAATTACTAATGGACAGGACTATCTGGGTCGGCAACGGTAGCTCAGAACCTAGTCCTTCAAACATTCCTGCAAAAATTGGGACGATGTAGGTTAGCATGAGTATGGTCACTACGATTGAGACACCTATTATAATGCTTGGATAGACTAAGGCAGCCTTTACCTTTCTTACCAATGAGTCAGCCTTCTCTCTATAAATGGCTAATCTGTTTAAAATGACATCTAAGGTTCCACTTACCTCTCCAGCTTCTACCATGTGGACGTATAACTCGTCAAAGACTCTCTTATGTTCAGCTAAAGATTCGGCCAGTGTGCCACCGGTTTGGACCTTCTCTTTAATTTGATTGACAACTTTTTTCATCTCAGAAGAAACAGCCTGTTGGGACAGGATATCCAAGCATTCAGTCATGGAAAGTCCGGCGTTAAGCATAGTGGCAAATTGACGAGTGAAGCGGGTAATTTGGACTCTTTTTATTTTGCTTTTGGTAACCGTAAGGGAAGGTTTTGCAGGTTTTTTAGTTATCGAAGAGACTAATATTTTCTGGGAGCTTAGAATATCTTCTAGTTCTTGGGGATTTTTGGCTTTAAGCTCGCCAGAGACTGGCAGACCGGTGAGGGTCGTTCCCTGATATTGAAAAACAGGCATCAGTTCTTCCTTCCTCTGTTCTTTTGTCTGAAAAATAAATTACATTCGCCCAAAAATCAATATATTTGTAATTTAATTAAATGAATGAAGGAGTTAGATGTTTAAATATCTTTTATAGTGCTATGAATTCTGGAGTTTATTTCTATACCATTAGAGCCGGAACCTACATTGAGACTAAGAAAATGACTCTGCTGAAGTAATCGCTCACTTCTCCTTGTAAGCCAGTCTAATTTTTGAGGCTGGCTTTTTATGATTTGCCACAAAACAAAAATCAGGATTGACCTGTTTATGAACAGATACATTGAATACTGTAAAGTAAATAAGGCCGTCTCAACCTCTAGGACAGATGTGTCGCGCCTTAGAATATTTAGGGTGTTTTTAGATTCCAAAGGAGTTCAGAAGGTAAGGGAGATAACCCCATTTCTAATGGAGGAGTTTAAAGGTGTGATTCTGCAGAAGGCAGGTCCGGTAACATTCAACCGCTATCTACAATTGATTAAGGCAATGCTGTCTAAAGGCGTGGAATGGGAATTCTTGAGGCAGAATCCCTTGAGCAATTATAAACTTCTCAGAAACAATGACCAAAAACAGGTTAGATACTTCACTGAACCGGAGATAGATGCAATCCTACACAACTCATCAGGAATACTTAGGGTATTTATTCAAATCCTCTTGCTAACCGGTATGAGGCGTTCTGAGTTAGTGAATTTACGCTGGGCAGACATAGATTTCAGGAATAAGCTGATATCTGTTCAGGCAAATTTAGATGCTGGTTATCATCCAAAGGGGTATAGGCCAAGGTCGATACCCGTCTCCAAAGAGTTGGAGAGAATACTCCTTGATCTACGCCAAAAAGGGACTTTTCTTTTCGATTGCGGCAAGAACACTCCGGCACACACTGCTGACTATTACACTAAAGAGTTCCAAAAACTGCTCTCCAAATTGGGAATAAAGAATGCCAACTTGCATACTTTGAGACATACCTTCGCCAGTTACCTGGTAATGAACGGGACGGACATAAGGACCGTCCAGGATCTGCTTGGACACTCGACAGTAAAAGTTACAGAGCAATACTCACACCTGTCGCCTGTTCATAGGCAAAAAGCTCTTGAAACTCTCAATTTTCGTGGCAATAAAGGAACAAAAGAGGGACAATTTAAAAATGGCAAAAAAGACCGCATTTAAGTTGTTTAGGCAAATCTTTACCCCCCAATGTATTGTCGGCTCAAAAAAAGTAGCGGGGGTTGGATTTGAACCAACGACCTTCGGGTTATGAGCCCGACGAGCTACCAGACTGCTCCACCCCGCGATATATTTGGCTGGATATTTGAATACAGCTATATTACGCAAAAAGTGCCAATCTGCAGCAAAAAATAAACAGACTCTAAGACACTATACGCTTCCAAAGAAAAGTTGTCAAGTTAATTTAGGAAGAAGTTGGACCTGAAATTCTAACTTGAGGCGGGATATTGACTTGTTTTTGACAGAATTTCAATTCAAGCCGGCTTTTCTCTCTTTTATCATATTATAAATGGCCTGATTATGCTCATCCAGAGTGTTGGAAAAGATGTGGTAACCATCCCGTTTGGCTACAAAATATAAATAACTCACCGGAGCCGGGGTCAATACCGCTCTCAAAGATAGGGTTCCGGGATTGCAAATCGGTCCGGGGGGTAGGCCATAATAAATATAAGTATTGTAAGGATGTTTTACCTGCAAATCCGCGGGCTTGACTGGCCGGTTTAGCCCCAAACCATAACTGACGGTCGGGTCACATTGCAAGGGCATATCGATTTTCAGACGGTTGTAAAAGACCGCTGAAATTAAAGGCAGTTCATCCGGCCTTTTGGATTCTTTTTCAATCAAAGAAGCCAAAGTTACCAGTTTTTTCAAACCAAGTTGAGGGGTTTCGACAAATTTCAGACTGTCGAAAACAGTTTTTCTAAACTCCTCCAGCATCCGAAAAATCACAGATTTGATGTCCTGCTGCCAGTAAAAATTGTAAGTATTGGGAAATAAATATCCCTCTAAGGTTTTGCCGGGGATTTTCAAGCTATCCGCCAGATTCTTGTCCGAAGCGATTTGCACAAATAAGCTGGAATCTAAATTAATCTCTTTCTGCAGAATCCCGGCAATCTGTTTTAAGGTAGCCCCTTCCGGGATTACCACATTGATAGCGGTAGCTCCGCCTTGAGTTAACTTTCTTAAAACCCTGAAGATGCTGTAATTATCCGAAAAATCGTATCGGCCGGCATGAATTTCCCGGTCCCAATCGAAAAGTTTACATAACAAAATGAAAAAATTGGAATTGGAGATTACCCGGGCTTCTTTCAGCTGTAAGGCAATTTTTTGCACCGAATCACCGTGATTGATGATAATGGCGACCGGTCTAGGGTTCCCCATCGGTAAGGTGACGACTCTGAAGTAAAAAAGAGAAAATAAGAGTAAGATTCCGGCCGCCACCAGACTCCCAAAAACTTTTCGTTGCTTATAGCGGGAGAATAGTTCTGTCAGACAATCGATTATTTTGTAGAATATCAGAAGAATGGAGCTGAAAAATACGGCTATGGCAGAACCGAATAGAATTATCCAGTGCCAAAAGTTTTTAAGTTTATTCTTGAGTTTTTTTATTGTGAGCATGGTCCAAATAATTCTGTAATATTAACACGGCTGCGATTTTATCCAAAAACTTTTTCCCTTTTTTCATTTTCACTTCCGCTTCTCGCAAACTTCTCTGGGCTGAAACGGTGGTCAGCCGCTCATCCCATAAGATTATCGGGAGATTTATCTCTTTCTCTAAAGTGGCTTTAAAAGCCAAAACCTCTTCCGCTTTAGGACCTACGCTCCCATCCATATTTTTCGGAAAACCTAGAATAATCTTTGCTATCTCCTGCTCGGAAATCAGCTGTTTCAAATAATTTGTGAGGTCAAAACCTTCCTTTTTTTCCACTGTTGCCAGACTGGTGGCAATTATACCCAAAGGGTCAGATAGAGCCAGACCAATTCTTTTTTCCCCCCAGTCGATGCCTAAGATGCGAGACATATCAGATAAGTTATTTTTCTGTTAGGACTTGTCAATCTAAATGCTTCGACTACGCTCAACATACATGGTTCGACTACCTTCGACCTAAAGGATTATGGAGGTAGAGGTGAAGAAGTAAGCTAATCTCACCACCGGTGGAAGCCACTCGTGCTGAACTCTTGCGGAACCTGTGGGTTGTCCCACAGATACTTTTATGGTTAGAAATTTCTGGAATTAATCGTAGCAGATTGTCAAGGTCTTAAACAGGGACAGAAAAGTCAACTCAAGTCACTTAAATCCTGCATTAATTTTGACAGCAAATCCCATCTGAATCATCCAACGGTTTGAGTCCCCCTTTAAAAACATGATTGACCAGATAAATAATATCCGCCAAAGTAAGTGAGTTGCTGTTGTTGGCATCACCGCGACACGGCGGGTCTGGTTGTGGAGCACCTTTGAAGACAATGTTGACCAAAGAAATTATATCCGGCAAAGAATATTTTTGGTCCCCGGTGACATCACCAGCCAGAGTAAGACAGAGCGCCTCCAGCCTGTCACACAAATTGGTACAATTGGTATCAGCCAAGTCAACCAGCCCGTCCCCATCGTTGTCAATACCGTCGTTACACTCTTTGCTGGGGTTGGGGCTTTCAGTTGAGTCGCAGAGATTTTCACAGCCGCAGTCCGCCGCCAGGTCAATCAGCCCGTCCCCGTCATTATCAATCCCGTCATCACATTGGGCAGAGGCTGCCTGTTCTAAAGTATCGCAGATATTGACACAACCGCAGTCAGTCAAATCTATGAACCCATCTCCGTCATTGTCAATCCCGTCATTACATTGAGTCACCGGATTGGGTGCCTCAAACTCATCACAGGGGTGGGTGCAGCCACAGTCGGTAAGATAATCTGTGAACCCGTCTCCGTCATTGTCAACCCCATCACCACATTCCAAAGGATAACAAGTGCTATCGCAGGGAAGGGTGTCACAAGTTGGGTCAATACATGGTGCCGGAAATGGGGCTGGCGGTTGTGGTCCAGCGGAGTTTAAGTAAGCCGACAAATAGCTTAAATCTGCAGAAGTCACAATTCCATCATCATTGACATCTGCAGCATCCAAACAAAAAGGTGCAGCACCGCCTAAAAGAAAATTATCTAAAAACACCGAATCCTGTGAATCGACTACTCCATTACAATCAACATCCCCGCGAGTGAAGGTGGACATGCGGCATTGGGTGAGAGTGCAGTCAAGAGTATCCGGAGTAGGGTCACAGCCACAATTGGGAAAAGGGGGCGGAGGCGGGGCGCTGTCATGAAAGATGTAGTTATTTAAGTAGTCAAGATCCGCAGGAGTCACATGTCCATCGTCATTGGCATCAGCAGCATCAGCACAGCCGGGAACACTATCTCTTACGATTATCTCGAAGATTGCAGTAAAGTCGTCGGGATCAATTTGACCATTGCCGTTGGCATCTCCACGGATGAAATTCCACTGGGCCTGGGCTGGGTCGCTAAAAAATAATGAGATTCCTATCCCTAAAATCAGGAATGTGAGCAGTTTTTTAATATGTTTCAGCATAAGTCAACCACTTTTTGTCAATACAATCTCTGTGTAAATAAAACTTACCTTAAGGGACGGGGAGGCAACAGACACCGGATAGAATCGGGTCAGGTCCAGCTTTGAATACAAAGTTCATCAAGTAAACGACATCAGCTAAGTTGAGCATACCATCCCCATCGGCGTCTCCTCGACAAGCGGGATCAGGTTTAGAGCCTCCCTTGAAGACATGGTTCACTATGACAATAATATCTTGGAGGGAAAGTGTACCATCACCGTTGGCATCTCCTGGTTTGTCAGTACAAGCGGGAGTACAACAACTGGTGCTGCAGGTAAAACCATCGAAAGTCGGATCGCTTCCGCAATCCGGGAATGGTGGAGGAAGAGCAAGGCCAAGATCCAAAGCTCTTAGAAGCCAGGCCCAATCGGCAACAGATAGAAATAATCCGTCGTCGTTCACATCCGCTGCGTCTAAACAGGGCGGAAGCGGCCCACCATCATTAAGCAAGTTATCTAAAAAGGAAACATCCGCAGAGTCAACCACTCCGTCACAATTGAGATCTCCCCGGATGAAATACTGGGCCTGGGCAGAATTGGGAATAAAAAGACAAGTCCCTATCCCTAAGACCAACGATACAAGGAGAGTTTTAGCGGGTCTCATACTTTTACCTCTTCACTGCATTTACTTTTTAGCAAATAGATTAGGCAACTCCCCGGACGCGAATTACTCTGGACAATTTACCTACTAAAAGCTACATCGTTTGCATGATTTGTCAAGAACAATTATCATTAAAGTCATTCAATTTTTCTGTAAATTTCTAATAAATCCGCTTGCTTTTTGTCAGAATTATCGTAATATAAGTATTTAAACACATAAAAATTAAACCAATGTCTAAATTATTACACAGCTTCAGGTTAGTCAACTAACATTGCTACCAATCCGGAGGATAAATGGGGAGAGCTAAAAAAACGGTAAAGAAAACCAGTAAAAAGGGACAGCTTTTTTATTATTTTGGTGACCATAAAACCGAAGGAAACGGTCAACTGAAAGATTTGTTAGGGGGAAAAGGGGCTAATTTAGCTGAAATGAGTAAAATCGGAATCCCGGTACCTGCGGGATTCACCATTTCCACCTTAGTTTTCAGGCAATTTTACGAAAACGGGATGAAACTAAACCGGGAAGTTGACCAGCAGATGGAAAACTACCTGAAAAGAATAGAAAAATCTATGAAAGCCGGTTTCGGAGACCCCCAAAATCCTCTTTTGGTCTCGGTCCGCTCCGGAGCGAAATTTTCCATGCCGGGAATGATGGATACCATTTTAAATATCGGCTTAAATGATAAGACAGTCCAAGGATTAATCGACAAAAACAAAAACTCCCGTTTTGCCTATGACTGCTACCGCCGACTCTTGCAAATGTTCGGCAATGTGGTAATGGGGATAGATAAAGCTTTATTCGAGCATATCATCCAGAAGAAAAAAGATGCCAAAAAAATCAAATTAGATACCTCCTTATCCATTGACGATTTAAAAGAAATAATCGAAAAATTCAAAAAATTAATCAAAGAGAAAGCCGGGGAAGAATTTCCTCAAAATCCTCTTAAACAATTGCAGTTAGCCCGGGATTCAGTCTTCAAATCCTGGAATTCGCCGCGAGCCATCACCTATCGCAGACAGTACCAAATCTCTTCTGATTTAGGGACGGCAGTTAACATCCAGGCCATGGTATTTGGCAACTTAGGAGACCATTCTTTGACCGGAGTCGGTTTCACCCGCAACCCTTCCACCGGTGAAAAGCATCTTTACGGCGAATATTTAACCAATGCTCAGGGGGAAGATGTGGTAGCCGGTATCCGAACCCCTAGACCGATTGATGATTTAAAAAAAGAGATGCCGGAAGTTTATAAACAGCTTTTGAAAATCACCAAAAAATTAGAGAAGCATTACCGGGACCTGCAGGATTTTGAGTTCACGGTGCAGGAAAGAAAGTTATACATGCTGCAAACCCGCACCGGCAAAAGGACTGCCCAGGCGGCAGTTAAAATTGCGGTGGATATGGTCAAAGAAAAATTTATTTCCACCGAGGAGGCCTTAAAAAGAATCTCCCCTGAACAAATAAATCAGCTGCTCCATCCACGTATCGACCCCAAGGCTCAATTAAACGTGATTGCCAAAGGATTGCCGGCCTCACCCGGTGCTGCCAGAGGAAAAGTGGTCTTCAAATCTGAAGATGCGGTCCGGCTGGCAGAAGCCGGTGAAAAAGTGATTTTAGTCCGGCAGGAGACCAACCCGGATGATATCGCCGGTATGATTGCTTCTCAAGGGATTTTAACGGCCCGGGGAGGAATGACCTCCCATGCCGCTGTAGTTGCCCGAGGTATGGGGAAACCCTGTATCGTGGGCTGTGAATCCATCCGAGTAAACGAAGAAAAAAAGCAGTTTTTTGTGGGGGGTGTGATGGTCAGAGAACGAGAGAATATCACTCTGAACGGTTCCACCGGAGAAGTAATTTTGGGCACCGCCCCCTTGATTGAACCCGAACTATCGGGTGAGTTTGCGGAATTTATGCGTTGGGCCGACAAAGTCAGAAAATTAGGAGTCAGAGCCAATGCCGATACCCCCGCTGACGCCATGAAAGCCATCAAATTCGGTGCGGAAGGAATCGGTTTATGCCGGACCGAGCATATGTTTTTTGCCAAAGAAAGATTACCCATAGTGCAGGAGATGATATTAGCCCGAACCCGCGAAGAAAGAGAAGCTATTTTAGAAGATTTGCTCCCTTTTCAAAAATCAGATTTCAAAGCCATTTTTGAGATAATGCGGGGCTTGCCGGTTACTATTCGTACTTTAGATCCCCCTCTGCATGAATTTTTACCCAAAAAAGAAGAATTACTTTTGGAAATTGCTGAACTTAAAGCCAAGCCCGAAGAAGCAGAAAAATTAAAAGAAAAAGAGATTTTATTACAACGAGTGGAAGAGCTGACCGAATTTAATCCCATGCTGGGGCATCGGGGCTGCCGTCTGGGTATCACTTATCCGGAAATTACCAAAATGCAGGCCAAAGCTATCTTCGATGCGGCCTGTGATATTGCCAAAGGCGGCAAACCGGTGATACCAGAGATAATGATTCCTTTAGTCGGTACAATAGAAGAATTCAAAAATCAGAAAGAGATTGTGGTTAAGCAAGCCGATGAATCTATGAGAAAATATAAAGTCAAAATAAAATATTTCGTAGGCACCATGATAGAAGTTCCCCGGGCCGCCCTGACCGCTGATGAGATAGCCACCGAAGCGGAATTTTTCTCTTTTGGAACCAACGACTTGACCCAGATGACTTTCGGATTTTCCAGGGACGACGCCGTTAAATTTTTGAATTATTACATCGAACATGGAATACTGCCGGAAGACCCTTTCGTATCCATCGATGAAAAGGGGGTAGGGCAATTGATAGAAATGGCTTTTAAAAAGGGTCGAGCCATGCGCAAAGATCTGAAAGTCGGAATCTGCGGTGAACATGGGGGTGACCCGGATTCGATTGTTTTTTCTCACAAAGTCGGGTTGGATTATGTCTCCTGCTCCCCTTTCCGAGTCCCGGTAGCCCGCTTAGCTGCGGCTCAAGCTGTGGTGGGAAAAGGGTCCTCCGCAACAGAATAATCCCCTCTGTTCATTTTTTGACTTTTTCATAGTATCTGTCTGTTTTTTGAACTGCTATAACCTCCTGCTGGACTTTTACTTAAAAGAAAGTTTAACTTAAACATAAATTAATGACAGTTTTTGTCGAAAAAAAGAATAACTTACTGACAGAAACTGTCAGTCGAATTAAGAAAGGGACTTATAATGAAATTTATAAAAAGTTCGATTACTTTTTTATTTCTAATTCTTGTTTATGTACCTGTATTGGCTCAGGTTGATACAGTCTGGGTCAGAAGCTATAACGGTTCCGGAAATGGGAATGACCGGGCTTTAGCATTAACGCTTGATGATAGCGGCAATGTGTACGTGACTGGAAGAAGTTTAGGCACTGTAGGTTTAGATGATTTTTGTACAATAAAGTACAATTCAATTGGAGACACACTGTGGGTAAGAAGTTATAACGGGATTGGAAATGACATAGATGTGGCTACTTCTATAGCAGTAGACAATGGTGGTAATGTGTATGTAACCGGATATACCTGGAATGGCAGTTCGGATGATTACACCACCATTAAATATTTTCCAACCGGAGACACCCAATGGGTCAGGAATTATAATGGGCCAGGGAATGGAATAGACCAAGCCAACGCTTTGACAATCGACGATAGCGGAAATGTTTATGTAACAGGAACCAGCCGAGGTTCTGGTGTCAGTAATAGAGACTTTGCCACCATCAAGTATTCTCCTCTAGGAGATACTTTATGGGTCAGACGATTTGACAGTCCTTCTCCGGGCAATGACGACGCTGGTTTAATCATTGCCCTAGACTCCAATAAAAATGTCTATGTAAGTGGTTATATTCGAGAAGGTGGAGTGGGCAGAGATTATGCCACCATCAAATATTCACCAGTGGGAGATACTTTATGGACTAGACGCTACAATGGACCCGGCAATGGTAACGATTTAGCGACTGCCTCAAAAGCAGATAATATGGGAAATGTCTACATAACCGGCTACAGCACCGGAGTTGGAACAGGATTTGATTTTGCTACGGTCAAACGGAATTCTTTAGGGGATACCCTCTGGGTCAGACGCTACAATGGGCCGGGTTTCGGGGATGACTCCGCTAAAGCCATAGTAGTAGATACAAGTGGTTCTGTTTATGTCACTGGAAGTTCAGTGGGAAGCGGAACCGGATACGATTACACCACCATCAAATATAATTCTATCGGAGACACCCTTTGGCTAAGACGCTTCAATGGAGCGGGAAACGGAGCCGATTTAGCCCAAAGTCTGGCTTTAGATAATTTAGGAAATGTTTATGTAACCGGTTATAGCTGGAATGGAAGTTCCTATGATTATTTAACAATTAAGTATAATTCTAACGGGGATACGGTCTGGACCAAAAGCTACAATGGTACTGGAAATGGAGAGGATGTAGCCCTGGCAGTTTTAGTAGATAAGTTTATAAATGTGTATGTAAGTGGTTATTGTTGGAATGGAACTTCCTACGATTATGTAACTGTGAAATATATTCAAAACCGAGCCCCGATTTTGGATTCTGTCGGAGCTAAAAATGTTGCAGAGGGGAGTAATTTGACTTTCAGAATTCATTCCTCTGATGTGGATGGAGATTCCATAATTTTGACAGCGGTAAATTTACCCGCCAATGCCACTTTTTTTGACAGTGGCAACGGAGCGGGCTCTTTTAGTTTCAATCCTAATTTTTCTCAAGCCGGTCTGTACCCGGTGATTTTCAAGTCCACGGATGGGGTAGTCAGCGATAGCGAAATCGTGAATATAAATGTTACCAATCTCTGTTTAGCCAAATCAGGGGACTTGAATGCTGACAACAATATTTTTCTGCCGGATATAGTTCTTTTAGTCAGCTTTCTTTACCGGGGAGGTCCAGCTCCCAGTCCACTCTGCACCGGAGATGCCAATGCCGATGGTAATGTCAATTTAGCAGATGTAATTTATTTAACTAATTTTATTTTTAAATCCGGTCCGGCACCATTGAATAGCCTTGAGTGTTGTTTGTGAAGAGACTATAACAAACTCACATCCCCGGCCGTAATAGTTCTCAAACCCTCTTTGGTTCTTAAAATCAAAGCTCCATTGTCATCCAGATTTTCAGCTTTTCCCTCTAAAATTTCACCCCCGACCTGAATTTTAATTTTCTTTCCCAAAAGATAAGAGTGACGCAAGCATTCTTCTTTAAAAGTCAGAAGTCCGGTCTTTTTATACTGCAGATAAACTTTTTCAAGTTTTTCCAAAAATCTTTTCAAAAAATCAACGCGGGAGACTTTATCTCCGGTTTCAATTCTCAAAGAAGTGGCGATATTTCGCAAATTTTTGGGAAAATCTTTGAAACTATGATTTATGTTTATCCCTACCCCCAAGATAACAAAATTGATTTTATCCAGCTCGGCTGAAAGTTCGGTCAAAATTCCGCAAAACTTTTTGTTGTTAACAATCACATCATTGGGCCATTTGATAAAAGCCGGCAGTCCGGTCAGCTCTTTAGTAGTCAAAACCAGAGCCAAACTGGCTGCAATCGAAAGTCCGGGAGCTTGAGACGGTAAAATGGACGGTCTTAAAATCAGACTCATCCAGATTCCCAACTTAGGAGGAGAAAACCAGTTTCGCCCCAATCTTCCTTTTCCTTTACTTTGTTTTTCAGCCACAACTAAAGTCCCCTCCGGAGACTCTGTTTCAGCTATGTCAAAAGCTAAATCATTGGTCGATTTTAAAGCTTTGTAGGAATGAATTTCCTGGCCTAAAATTTTGCTCTTCAAATCAAACTTAATCTCCATCGGTAACAGTAAATCCGGAATTTTTGCCAGTTTATACCCTTTTTTGCTATCAGATTCAATCTTATACCCCCATTTTTCTAACTCCTTTTTAGCCTGCTTTAACTCTTTAAGATTGACTTTTAAATCTTGGGCAAGTTTTTCGGCAGAGGAAAATTCTCCCTTTCTTCTAAGCTGAAAGAGAAGCTCCTCAGCCAAGATAGAAACATTTTTTTTCATACAATCTTCAAGCTGAAATCCAAAGCAGGTGCAGAGTGGGTGATTTTGCCCACGGAAATTAAGTCCACACCGGTCTGGGCAATTTCCTTAACATTTCTTAAATTGACATTGCCGCTGGCTTCGATATTGATTCTCTTTTTATTTTTCTTTTCAAATTCGCGGATGATTTTTACCGCCAATTTTAAATTCCAAAGGGGAAAATTGTCCAGCATTATAAAGTTAACACCGGCTTTTAAAGCAACTGTGACTTCAGCCAAATTATTGGTCTCCACTTCAAGGGGTAATCTTTTTTTATTTTTTTGTTTAGCCAGTTTTATTGCCTGTGAGACAGAACCAGCCACTTTGATATGATTATCTTTAATCAAAAGCATGTCATCTAAGCCAAATCTGTGATTAGTTCCACCTCCAACTTTGACTGCATACTTTTCCAAACTTCTCCACAAAGGGGTGGTTTTTCTGGTATCACAGATTTTGGCTGGGGTTGATTGAATTTGTCTGACAAATTGAAAAGTCAAAGTGGCAATGCCTGACAATCGCTGCAAAAAATTTAAAGCGGTTCTTTCAGCAGACAAAATTGTCTGGGTTTTTCCATACATCTCTAAAATTTTATCCCCTTTTTTGATTTTGTCTCCATCTTTTTTGAAAGTCTTAAATTTTACCTTAGAATCCAAAAGCTTAAAAGTCAGAGCAGCCACTTTAAGACCGGCTAAAACACCTTCGGATTTGGAAAATATAATGGCTTTGCTTTTTTGATTTTTTGAGACTATAAATTGAGTGGTAAGGTCATCCCTTCCAATGTCTTCCTGTAAGGCCTGCAGAAGTAATCTTCGAAGTTGAGAATTAATTATCATAATTTTTAAGTTAATTTTGCCCAACAGCTTGTCAACTAAAATAATTCAAAAAAACAGTTGACAAATTATTTTTTGTTCTTAAATTGAGTTTGTCAAAATACAGGTATTAAACGATGAAAACCGCCACAATTTTAGTCATATCTTTAGCTCTTCTCTTCAGTTGTAATAAAAAGCCCACCGGACCTGTGATGTCTGGCTGGGAGGTTTTGTCGATTGGGTCTAGCGTTTGGTTACTTAAAGTTGATTTCGTAGACTCAAATTATGGCTGGGTAATTGGGAAAGATACAGTCATCTGTCACACTACTGATGGAGGAAACACCTGGATTTCTCAGCCTTATCCCAAATACTTAGGGTCCTATCCGAACTTAAATGATATACATTTCGTAGACCGACAGCTTGGCTGGGCAGTAGGGGGGGGATTCGACGGTTTGATTTATAAGACCACTGACGGGGGTCAAAATTGGTTCATTCACGATACGCTGAAAGGGATACATGTTAACTGTGTTATTTTTACTGACTCAAGACATGGCTGGGTGTGTGGAGGTACTCCTGAAATAAGTTATTTTAAAACTTCCGATGGTGGGGATAACTGGATTCCGATAAATACCGGTGTATATCTTCGGGATTTCGTTGATTCCTCGAATGGATGGGCCATAGGATTTGGCTCAATTTATAAAACTTCAGATGGTGGTCTTAACTGGAATTTAACTTACAACCTAGGATTTTCTGGAATCGACTTAGATTTTGTAGATTTACTCCATGGCTGGGGATTGATAAGTCAAAGAGTCTCTGAATACGAACAATGGTCTTGGATTATTCATACTTCAGATGGTGGTTACTATTGGGAGGTACAGATGGATACTTTTAAATACCAAATTGGCAATTTTATTTTACTCCCACTTAAGATGTTAAATCAAAATGTGGGCTGGCTTGGAAAATATCAATCAAAAGTAGTTTCTGTGCTTCATACTACTAATGCAGGAATCACTTGGTTAGACCAACCACTGCCGCTGGTAGGGGATAGACCTATTTTAGACATTGATTTCATTAATGATAAAGAAGGCTGGGCAGTAGGAGTTGGTGGTCTATTGCTCAGAACAAAAAACGGTGGAAACCCTATTAGATAAATCTTTTATAAAAGGGAGGTGATAGAAATGCTCACTTTAGTGGGTTTCACTTGAAATGAATCGCTCAGGATCTTCTAGGATGTAAAGTGGAGTTAATTGATATAGATAAATAATCAGGGAGGGAAAATGAAAAAATTAATAGCTATTATTTTATTAGTATTTTCTTATTCGGTTTATGGACAAATATCACCGTCTTCGGAGCAGTTAGCGGCCTGGGAAAATTTTAAAGCCTCTTTTGGAAACGCCTGGCAAATTCAGTGGGATAATTTTGGCACACCAAAGTCAATCCGTGGAGGAGAAACTACTCCTCAAGGCGGAGAACCACGCTTAATCGCAACTTCCTTTTTAAATGCGTTAAAAGATGTCTTCGGCTTTAGTAATCTGGAACAGAATTTACTTTATACTGGAACCAGAGTGAGTGGGTTAGATACTTTACCCCTTTACCATACACATTTTCAACCTCATCTAAATGGAATCCCTATTTTTGACTCCAGAATTTCAGTGCATATAAACAAAAAAGGAGAGATTTTCTTAGTCAATGCAATGGCTTATAGGTTTTCAGCTCCTTTCGATAGAACTCAACCTTTGTTAACGAGTGATGCAGCTATTGTCTTGGCAAAATTAAATGTCGACCAGCCGGTGAATCTTAGAGGCGAACCGACAGCAAAACTTGGCTATCTGTATAATAATGATGCTTATGTTTTGGCGTGGAGAATTATTTTACCTACTACAAGCCCTACTCACCAATGGTTAGTAGATATTTCTCAAGATGGACTGGTAATGAATAAATTAGACGTTATCTGCCATGTAAATGGATTGGCAAATGTGTATCTTACTCACCCTTTAGATGGGTCACCAGTACAAAAGACTATTTTCAACTTGGATGGAACACAGTTATTAAGAGGTACTTATGCTGATGTCTATAATTTTGAGACCAATCCTAATCGCGCCACTTCTGCCACCCATGACTTCCGATACCCAGATACTGATGTACGTTTCGATGAAGCTAATGCATACTATCACGTAGACTTATTTTCACAGAGAATTAAAAATTTCATGCCAACCTATAGTTTACATCAGATGAAAGTAACAGTTAGAGAAGGACAAGACCCCAATGATGCAGTTTATGTTGCACCATCAGACCCATTAACCATGCCACCAGAGCTCGTTTTTGGCCGGGGAGGCGCCATTGCGAATGATCTTGCCAGAGAAGATAAGGTATTTTACCACGAATATACTCATTATGTGGAGGACCTGTTGTTGGGTTTTCCTTTCACTGTTGGATTTTATGACTTTGGGGAGCCAGATGCTGTAAGCGAAGGATTATCTGACTATTTCGCCTGTTCGGCCACTAATGAGCCGGTAATAGGTGAATATGTTTTCCAAAACGGGATTATTCCCATACGATATTTGAACAAACCTTATCTTTATCCCGACAGTGCGACCGGTCAATCGCACCATGACGGACAAATAATCGGTAGCTTTTTATGGGATATGAGAAATTTAATGAATTCAATGAACGAAGGGCCTCAACCAGATAAGTTGACGCTGGAAGCTATTGATCTTTGTGAACCTGTTACTTTATTCTCTGATTTCTGGCAACTATTGGTCGATGCTGACGTCCAAATTAGCTATGGCGATAATTTGAGGGATATTCATTTTGGGTTTGTGCCGAGATGGAATGAGGCACTGGTACCAGAACCGACTACAACCAACCCTGCTATAGATAGCGGTCCTTATTTTTCCCCAGAAGAACCTGGTACGGTTTACGAAGGTACTTATTACTTACTTTGCGTAGATGCGATTCGAAATGGCCAACCTAATGGAACTGGTGGAAACTGGTTGTTAGATTACTACTGGAAATCAAAGTACGTTCCTATTACCATGCCGTATTCGATAGATCAGTGTGTAGATTACCGTCCTCCAGTACTCAACCAAACCAGAGTGGACTCAATCTGGTGCTGGGTATACGACGGCTTAGGAGGAGTGGATTCGGCACTGAGAGTAGTGACCATCTATCCTCAACCGCCTCCACCGCCTCCTGCTCCTACTTGTCCCCTTCTTTATGTCTGGAACGGAAGTGATTTTATAGAAGACAACAGCATTCTTTCTTACTCGGGACATTCAGTAAAAGAACAGGTCATTACCGATTATTACCACGTTCAAAAGCCTTTAGCAGTCAAAGATAATCAATATCAAATCCAAATTCGAGAAGTGCCAGGAGAAAAATCATTTATCGACCAAATTGAACTTCTCACGGTCGACCATCCCCTAGGACGAAAGGTTGTTACTACTACGGATGGTAAGATTCTGTATACCTCCGAAGAGTTTTCACCCATTTCTGCCCTGGATGATAAAGGGGAGGAGCACGCGGAGGATGTGGGTATAAAGGACGGAATCCTTTATTCTTCGGATAGACCAGGTTATCTGGTTTTGACCTTTAAGCTTTCAGAGAAGACAGGAAGAGACCAGTTGGTATTTGGAGACCCCGCTAAACCCTGCCGACCAAGTGGCCCTGAAGGCGGTGGTCGAATCAGCCCTAATTTACCTCTAGACTCGAGTTTTAACGCAATAAAAACCGAGATACAAGACCTTGAGGGGAACTGGACCGAATTAGC
>Ga0184639_10000388_pt1 | contig 16542 bp, 13 predicted proteins | sample PLM31_170_b2_FD_133155 | JGI IMG/M metagenome (GOLD analysis project Ga0184639, IMG submission 133155) | Groundwater sediment microbial communities from an aquifer in East River, Colorado, USA - PLM3-1_170_b2 | ecosystem: Environmental > Terrestrial > Soil > Riparian zone | place: USA: East... | reverse complement strand
AGCTCAGCCGCGAGGCGATCGCCCAGGCGGCGCAGCAGCGCCTGTTGGCCTACGACCGGGTCGGCGATCAGCACTACGAGGCGGCCTCCGCTTTCATCAAGAGCATGCGCGGAAACGACCCCGATGCCGCGCTGTACTGGTGCGCCAGCATGATCGCGGCGGGGGAGGATCCGACCTTCATCGCGCGGCGGATCGTGATCGCGGCCAGCGAGGACGTTGGCAACGCCGACCCGCGGGCGCTGCAGGTCGCGGTCGCCGCCATGCAGGCGGTCGAGATGATCGGCCTGCCCGAGGCGCAATATGCGCTTTCCCAGGCGGCCGCCTACGTGGCCAGCGCCCCCAAGTCGAACCGAGCCGGCGCGGCCTATTTCGCCGCCCTTGCCGATGTCGAGGAGCGCGGCCGGCTGCCGGTCCCGCTCCACCTGCGACCGTCGAGCCACCGGCGCCTGGCACGGGAGCACGGCTACGGCAAGGGGTACCTGTATCCACACGACTTCGACGAGGCCGATGTCGACCAGCAATACCTGCCCGATGCGCTGGCCGGACGCGTCTACTACGAGCCGTCGGACCAGGGCCTGGAGATCAAGATCGGGGAGCGGCTCCAGCGGCTGCGCCGCCAGCGCCTGGAGGCCAAGCAAGGGCGCAAGGGCGCCGGCCCGGGAATGACGTGAGGGCCTGAAGTCCCTTTCTCGCATGGACCCCAGACCCTCTCGACTCGCTCATCAGCATTGGGTGTGACCCCACGGCGACGAACGAACCTCAGACGCCTCGCCTGACTGCGGGTGCTGGAGGCTTCGGTCCGCGTAAGCGGTGCGAACCTACGGCATCCAGTGCCGGTCGGGCTGGTATTAGCGGCTCCTCGTCTGTAGAGCCGCCCAGTGGCTCCCACACCACTGAACCTGGGACCGTAGGACGGCCCGATCGGATTACTGACACCACCCGAAGGTGGCGCGGCCGGTCCCGATCGTTGCCTCGACGCGGCTGACCCTTTCCTCCGTAACGATCCCGAGTGAACTGCCGATTGGGCTTTTGACTCTCTCGCGCTCACTCGGGCGGAGGCAGTGTGCCTGCCGCGTTTTGGGTCGGGAGCTTATCCCCGTCTCCTACTCCACCTGCACCCGGCGGAGACTCGGGGTCGCGACAGAATCGCCACCGCGGATCTCCTTTCGGTCCGCCCCAGATTACGGCCTTGCGGGTCGTGGGAGCGGCACCGCGGAGTCTACGGCCGACGAGTCCCGCCGGTCAAGAATTTTGACGTCGTCGGCTCCTATCTCGGCCCGATCCCCAGCGCGTCGAAGGTGACCACCGCTGCGCCGAGCAGGACGGCCATGATCACCACCAGGATGGCGATGTTGCGCAGGTCGCTGCGCACGTAGTGGTACTCGGCCGCGGCGCGCTCGCCGAGGCGCGAGGGTCCGGCCACCGCGAAGCGCGGATCAGAGCGAGCGCCGCGGGTCAGGGGCGCGGCGGGTGCAACCGGCTCGACGGCGGCGCGCTGCTCCGCGGCGGCCTCGACGGCCTCCGACAGGGTGCCGCTGACCTGGCGCGGGGCCGGGGCCGGTCGCTGCTGCGCACGGCGCTGGGCACGTCGCTGACGGTCGCGCCGATTGGCCGCCTTGCCGCCTCGTCGGGCCATCGGTCCTCCTCCTGCGCCGGCCTCGACCGGCATCGTCGATCCGGCCGGGGAGCCGGATGGGGGCGGTATGATACCAGCGCCCGTGCCCGACCTGAACCGCACCCTCGTGGACAACCTGGCGCTCGTCGTGGGCGTCCTCGCGGCGGTCCTCATCGGCCTGGTGGTGATGGCCGTCGTCCAGTCGGCGCGCCTCCGAACGGCGACCCGGGCCTACCGCTCGCTGGTGACCGACTCGCAGGGCGGCTCGCTGCAGCAGCTGCTCGACACGCACATCGCCAAGGTGGTCGAGGTCGGCGCCAGGCTCGAGAAGCTGGCCGAGCTGCACGAGTACCTCGAAGTCCGATCGCGTGGCAGCCTGCAGCATGTCGGGATGGTGCGCTTCAACCCGTTTGAGGACACGGGATCGGACCAGAGCTTCGCCATCGCACTGCTCGACGACCGACGCGACGGGATCGTGCTCAGCAGCCTGCACGGCCGGGGAGGGACGCGCCTCTTCGCCAAGCCGGTCGAGGGCGGGGAGTCGACGCACACCCTCTCGGACGAGGAGGCGCAGGCGATTCGGATCGCGGTCGAGGGGACGCGCCCGGTTCCATCGGTCGAGTGACCGGGCCGCGCGTGGAGTCGGATGGTCCGATCGACCTCGCCCAGCTGCGGCTGGCCGAGCGCCGCCTGCTGGCGGCGATGCGACGGTTTCACAGGCGCGAGCCGCTGCGCGCCGACCTGCGGGTCGACCGGCTGATCGCCGAGCTGCGCGCCGCGGAACGATCGGGGTCGCCCGGGCATCGCGGCGGCGGCCGTCTGAGCCTCAGCGATGGACAGCTGCGTGGCGTCGTCGATCAACTGGTGGCGACGGGGGCGCTCAGCCGGAGCGGCCATCGAGTGCGGTCGGCAGGTGAGCGACCGGCGCTCGAGCCGTTGATGCGGGAGCGAGTCGACGAGCTGCTGCGCACGCTCGACCAGGGGGGCGTAACTCCGCCGCCTGCCGAGCAGCTGGCCACCGGCCTTGGGATTCCCGCCGCGCTCCTGGGTCAGCTGCGGGCGTCGGGCGAGCTGGTGGCGGTGGCGCCGGGCATTGACTATCCACGCAGGATGTGGGTCGAGATCAGCGAGCGCATCGACCGCCTCGGGGCGGACGACGGGCTCTCCGTGCGCAGGATCCGTGACGAGCTGCAGTCGACGCGTCGGCATGCCGAGGCGATCCTGCGCCGCCACCGTGAGGAACGGGCCGGCGCCTCCGGCTGACCGAGACCTCGGTCGCGCCTCAGATTGGTGAGCCGAGCCGGCCGAGCGCCAGCTCCGCGGTCGGCAGGTCCTCGCCGGCCACTTGGCGCGCCTGCCGGTAGCAGGCCGCCGCAGCGGGACGGTCGTCGCGCTCCTCGTAGCGTGCCCCCAGGGCGAGCAACAGGTCGATGAACCGCCCGCGGAGGAATTCGCGCCGCTCCTCGACGAAGCTCGAATCGCCGTAGAAGGGACAGTCGTCGAGGTAGTCGCCGCGGTAGAGCGAACGCGCCCGCTCCAGCGACAGCAGCGATTCGCCGGCATCGGTCGCCGCGCTGGCGGCTGCGATCCGTTCCTCGAAGGCGACCACGTCGCTCCACTCGATCAGCGATCGATCGAGCCGATACCGATCGTTGTGGAAGGTGATGGCGGCCGACCGATCGCGCCCCACCCTGCCGGGCTGCAGTGTCGAGCGCAGGCCGCCCAGGGTTCGGTGAAAGGCCAGGTCGGCGCGCTCCAGGTCGACGTCCGGCCAGATCAGCTCGACCATCTCGTCCTTCGCCGCGCCACGCTCACCGCGGTCCAAGAGGAACGCGAAGATCCCCTCGGCCTGCCGCGTCCCGGCCTTCGCGCCGCCCCATTGGCCGACCAGGTCGCCGCCCCGCTCGGCGCGGAGGGGCCCGAGCGCGAAGACGTGCATCGCCGTATGCGGCGTCGAGGTCATGGCAAGGGCGCGCCGCAGCTCCTCGCCCTCGGTCTGGAAGGCGGCTCGGTCCTGCTGGAGGGCGCTGAGGGCCTCGGCCTGCTCGTCGTGGCGCTCGGCGAGCCCGAGCGAGGTCGACAGGTAGCCGGCTGCCAGCGAGAGGAGCTCCACCTCGCGGTGGGTGAACGGCAGCTGGGAGCGCTTCGGCCCGAAGACCGCCGTCCCAAGCTCAACGCCGTCGCCTCGAAGCGGAAGGCGAACCGTCAGCGCGCTTTCCTCGGGCGACGTCCCGTGACTGGCAAGCGGCGCGCCCGCTGGATCGAGCACCTGGGCGCCACTGAGCCTGAATGTTCGCGTCAGTCGCTCGAGCGCCGGCTGGATCGAGCCCTCCGGCCGCTGCGCGGTCAGCAGGTTGCTGCCCAGCACCCGCAGCAGCCGCGCGGAGGCTCGCTCGTCGTCACTGCCGCCGACCAGGTCGCGGGCGCGGTTGGCGATCGGGTCGAAGAGCGCGATGGTGATGACGATGGCCAGGCCGGTCACGATCGGCAGATCGATCGCCAGCAGCTGCTGCGAGAGGCGCTCGAGGCCGACCAGGGCGGCCACATAGAGGGTCACGCCCAGGCCGATCACGACCGAGTATCGGAAGGCCCTGGCGCCGACCTCGGACGCCAGGAAGACACCCTGTGCGAAGACGGCATAGGCGGCCACCACCATCGCGACCGTGACCAGCGAGACGCCGATCCACGGGTCGGAGTCCGCCGGGCCGGGCAGGAAGCGGATCACCCCGCCGGCAGCGCCGATCACCACGGTGGCGAGCGCGGCCACCAGCTGGTGGCGCCTGGCGCGGTCCCCGCCGGCGGTGGCCAGGGCAGCCGCGATCCACACGATGGCCGCCGCGAAGATCAGGATGCGCGCCGCGATCCACGCCCACCCGAAGGCCTCGCCGGGCACGCCCGGCAGCTCGAAGTGCGGCGGCGTGACGCTGAACTGCTGATCGGGGAAGATGACCGCGCCCAAGGCCATCGCTCCGCACAGGGCGTAGGCGGCCAGCAGCGCGATGCGCTGGGCAGCTGAGCGGCGGCCCTCGACCGCCAGCGCCAGCGAGATGTGCAGCGTGCCCGCCGGCAGCAGGAAGGCGCCGACATCCTCGACCGCGTTGAAGGGCCGCAGGATGGCCGTGTCGTGGGTCAGCCGCTGGACGATGACCGCCACTGACCAGCCGACCAGGTAGAGGCACAGGAGCGAGAAGATTCCGGCTCCCGGCTGACGTCGCGCACGGGTCACCACGACCAGGCCCAGCCAGGTGGCCAGGACAGCGGTCACGCCATGCGCCGCGAGCTCGAACAGGTCTGTCGTGGCACTCCCTCCCGCCTCGGCGGCGGACAGCCCGGCCACCTTACGACGCGGCAGAAGCTGCGACAAGGCCCCGGGCGGGTGTGCGCGACAGACGAGCTGTCCGATAAGCGGGCGATAACGGTCGGGTGAATGGCACCTGGGCTACCATCGGAGACGTGCCAGCGGTCGTGCCGTCCCCCGACCAGCTCCCGATCTTCGCGGAGCTGGTGGCGCCGGCGTCCCGACGCGCGCGGCCGCACCTGCGCCTCCAGCCGCCGCTCCTCGCCGACCTGACCGCCCGGCAGCGGCGCGCGGTCACCCACGGGGACGGGCCGCTGCTGATCGTGGCCGGTGCCGGCACCGGCAAGACGACCGTCATCACCCGACGCATCGCCTGGCTGATCGGCGAGAAGCTGGCGAGCCCCGGCGAGATCCTGGCCCTGACCTTCACGGACCGCGCCGCCCTGGAGATGACGGAGCGGGTCGACGAGCTGGTGCCGTACGGCTACACCGACACGGTCATCAGCACCTTCCACGCCTGGGGCGATCGGCTCCTCCGCGATCACGCGCTAGAGGCGGGCCTCTCGGATCGATCGACCGTGCTGTCGAAGGCCGAGCAGGTGATCTTCCTGCGCGAGCACCTCTTCGAGCTCCCATTGGACCGATACCGACCGCTCGGCGACCCGACCCGCTTCCTCCATGCGCTGGCGACGCTCATAAGCCGTGCGCGGGACGAGGACGTGACGCCGGCCGACTACGGAGCCTTCGCGGCTGCTCAGGTCGCGGCGGCCGCGGCTTCTCCCGATGACCCGGCGCTGGGCGAGGCGGCCGGCCCGCACGTCGAGCTTGCGGCCTGCTATACGGCCTACCAGGCGCTCATGCGCCGCAACGATCGGATCGACTTCGGCGACCAGGTGGGCCTGGCGCTCGACCTGCTGCGCGAGCACCCGACGATCCTCGCCGCCGAGCGGGCGCGCTATCGGTACATCCTGGTCGACGAGTTCCAGGACACCAACCACGTGCAGTTCGAGCTGGTGAAGCTCCTCACCGGATCGCCGCGCGCCAACCTGACCGTGGTCGGCGACGATGACCAGAGCATCTATCGCTTCCGCGGGGCGGCCCTCTCCAACATCCTCGGCTTCCGTGACGCGTATCCCGCTGCCGCCAGCGTGGTGCTGACCGACAACTTTCGAAGCCGACAGCCGATCCTTGATGCAGCGTATCGGCTCATCCGCCACAACGACCCGGACCGGTTGGAGGCCCGCGAAGGACTCGACAAACGGCTGGTGGCCCGTGCGCATGCCCGACGCGGGGCTGCGGCGGCTGAGATGCCGATCGACCTGCTCGCCTTCGATACCGGCTCGGATGAGGCGGACGCGGCCGCGGAGCGGATCGCGGCCTCGGTGCGCTCAGGCAGACGCGCCGGCGATCACGCCGTGCTGGTGCGCACCAACCGCGACGCCGACCCGATCCTGCGGTCGCTGAACATGGCGCGGGTGCCCTGGCGCTTCGCTGGCACCGCCGGGCTGTACCGGCAACCCGAGGTGCGGCTGCTGGTCAGCTTCCTGCGGGCGGTGAACGACCCCGAGGACTCGGTCAGCTGCTACGACCTGGCCACCTCGGAGCTCTTCGGCCTCGATCCGCGCGACGTGACCCTTGCCCTCAATGCGGCCGCGCGGCGGCGGACCAGCCTCGAGGCGGCGCTGCGGGCGGCATCGGCTCAGCCGGAGGAAGCACCCTTCGGGCGGCGGCCGCTTGAGGTGGTGGCGCGACTGCTGGCCAGCCTCGACCAGCATCGGGCGATGAGCGTCGAGCGCACCACCGGGGAGCTGCTGTACCACTTCATCAGCTCGTCAGGGTGGCTCGGCCGCCTGGCCGCCGAGGCGCGGCAGAGCGGTGACGAGCGGCTCGCCAACATGGCACGCTTCTTCGAGATCGTGCGGCGCCAGTCGTCGCTCCTGCGCGACGATCGACTGCCCTTCCTGGTCGCCCAGCTCGACACCCTGATCGAGGCGGGCGACGACCCCTCCACGGCCGACCTCGCGACGGATGACGGAGACGCGGTGCACGTCCTTACCTATCACCGGGCCAAGGGCCTCGAGTTCCCGATCGTGATCATGGTCGGGCTGGTCGACGATCGGTTCCCGACCCGGTCGCGCGGCGATCTCCTGCCACTGCCGGCCGAGCTGGTCCGCGAGGCGCTGCCGGAGGGCGACCATCACCTGGCCGAGGAACGACGGCTCTTCTACGTGGGCATGACGCGGGCCCGCGAGGAGCTGGTCCTGTCCTGGGCGCGTGACTACGGAGGCCGGACGGCGCGGCGCATGAGCCAGTTCGTGCTCGAGGCGCTCGACCTGCCGCCCGCGACGCCGGTCGAGTCGCTGCGGCCCAGCGTCGCCGAGCGCCTGGAGCGGCACCAGCGCCCCGCCCGGCGTCCGGCCGTCGCGCCGCCGCCGTCCCTCGCGGACAGGCCCCTGGTCCTCAGCTACGGGCAGGTGAGCGACTACCTCGAATGCCCGGCCAAGTACCGCTTCGGGCACCTTATCCGGATCCCCACCCCGGTCACCCACCAGCTCGTCTACGGTCGCGCCCTGCATGCTGCAGTCCAGGTCTTCCACCGTCGGCAGATGGCCGGCCGGCCGATGTCGCTCCCCGAGCTGCATGCCGAGCTGGACGCGGCGTGGGAGTCGGCCGGCTTCCTGACCCGCCAGCACGAGGAGGCTCGGCGCACGGCAGCGCGCGAGGCGCTCGAGCGCTTCTGGTCGGCGCAGCAGGCAGATCCCGCCACACCGACCGCCGTCGAGCTCGAGTTCAGCGTGCCACTCGGCCGCGATCGGGTGCGGGGGCGCTACGACCGCGTCGACACCGATCCAGACGGCCGCGTCACGATCACCGATTACAAATCGAGCGACGTGCGCGACCCGGCCACCGCGGCGCGGCGCTCGCGCGAATCGCTGCAGCTGGCGATCTACGGCCTGGCCTGGGAGGCACAGCACGGCCGTCCCCCCGACGAGCTGTCGCTGCACTTCCTGGAGTCGGGGATCGAGGGCCGGAGCCCGGCCACCCCGAAGCGACTGGCCAGGGCGGCCGAGCAGGTCGCCTCCGCAGCCGAGGGGATTCGCGCCGGCAGGTTCGAGGCGCAGCCCTCGCCGAGCCGATGCGGCTACTGCCCGTTCCGCGAGATCTGCCCCGACGCGATCCGATGACGTGCACGGTTGATCGCACGTGACCGGTCGCGGCCGGTTGGCCATCGTTGCGCTCGTCCTGCTCGCGGTGCTTGGCGTGGTCTCGCTGGTTGCCTTCGCCGGCAACGCCTGCCCTGCAGAAACCGCGGCGCTGCCATGCCCGGATGCCGCCGCCAACCGGGCCGTGGTCGTCCTCCTGGCGGCGGCGACCACGGCCCTGGCGGTCATCCCCTTCGCGCTGCTCGCCGCGTTCGCGGTCCGACGCCGGATCGTGTACCGCGGCGCCTGGGGTCGGGCGACGCGCCGCGGGCTGCTCGTGGCGGCGGTGATCGCCGCGCTCGCCGGGCTGCGGCTGGGCGGCGCCCTGTCGGTCGCGGCGGCCTTCTTCGTCGTGACGCTGTCCGCGATCGTCGAGTGGTTTGCGGTCCGGCGCTTCGACCTGCCGTGATACGCGTGCGGGCATGAGCGCGGACATCTTCGCCTCCCAGCCAGCCGACGAGGACCTCCTGGCCGAGCTGTACGACCTCGAGCACGACGATCTGGCGGCGGATCTGCCCTTCCACCGCGAGCTGACCCGGCGCCCCGGCGGGCCGGTGCTCGACCTGGGGTGCGGCTCAGGCCGTCTCTTCGGAACGCTGCTGGAGGGCGGGGCGACGCGGATCGTGGGCGTCGACGGGTCCGCCGCGCTGCTGCGCCGCGCCGAGGCACGGATCGCGGGCGATGCACGGCTGAGCGAGGCCGCGCAGGCGGAGCGCATCACCCTGGTGCGTGGCGATGTGCGAGCCCTCGCCACGCTGAACATCCGGGATCGATTCAGCCTGGCGATCGCCGTTGGGGTGCTCGCCCACCTGGATGGCCCCGAGGACGCGCTGCGCCTGCTGGGTGGCGTGCGCTCGCTGCTCGCCAGGGGAGGCCGCCTGGTCCTCGACGACCTCGGGCCGGGGGCGATGCCGGAGCGCGACCTGCCGCTCTCCGTCGATTGGCGCCGCCAGATGCACGGCCGGGAGGTGGTCCGGCGCAGCGAGCTGATCCGCCGCGAGTCGCCCGAAGGGCTGCGGGTGGCCTTCTCGACGATCACGGACGCAGTACAACCCGATGGTACGATAGCGCGGCTTCCGGCCAGCCATCGGCTCTGGTATCCATCTCCCGAGGCGCTCGCCACGCTCGTGTCGCAGGCGGGGATGGTGGTCGAAATGAGCTACGGCTCGCACGACCTCGAGCCGCTCGACCGGGAGAGCGGGCGCCGCATATTTATCGTGGTGTACGTGCCTGGGGCGGCTCCCAGTCGCGAGAGGTGAGGGTTGGCCGATCAGATCCGTCTGCTGGTGGTCGAGGATGTGCCGCAGGTCGCGATGCACATGCGATCGCTGCTGCACGCGCAGGCGCAGATCAAGATGCTCGACGTCGTCACCTCCGGCGAGCAGGCGCTCGCGGCCGTCGGCGAGATGCACCCGGACGTCCTGATCGTCGACGCACTGCTCCAGGGACGCGTGTCAGGGCTACAGGTCGCCGAGCAGGTTCGTCGGGCCGACTCCAACGTGGCGGTCATCGTGCTCACGGTGCCGCAGAACTCGGTCAGCGCCGACCCCGCCCGCGGCGTCGACGCGGTCCTCAAGATGCCCTTCTCCGGCTTCGACCTGACCACGGTCGTCCGCAAGGTGCATGAGGCGAGCGCAGTCGCGGGCTCCCGAGGCGCCTCGATCATGGTCAGCCTCTTCTCGCCCAAGGGCGGGGTGGGACGAACCACGCTGGCCTACAACCTGGCGGTGGCCCTGGGCGTCGACCATCGGGTCTGCCTGATTGACGGCTCGCTCCAGTTCAGCGACCTGCGCGGCCTGCTTCGTGTGCCGGCCGAGGCGCCATCGATCGTGAACCTGCCGACCGACAAGATCCGCGACACCGACCTCGCCGACGTCCTCTGGAAGGACCCCGCCGGGATCGACGTCCTGCTCGCCCCACCGCGCATCGAGATGGCCGAGATGGTCACCGTGCGTGACATCGAGAAGGCCCTCTCGATCATCCGCCAGGTGTACGAGGTCGTGGTGGTCGACACGCGCGCCGCGCTCTCCGACGACGCCCTCGCCTTCCTCGACGCCTCGGACCTGATCCTCGAGGTGCTCGCCTACGACAGCATGGCGATCCGCGCGCTGGCAATGGCCGATGAGGCCTTCGCGACCATCGGCTACTCCCCGTCCAAGCTGGCGACGGTCCTGAACCGCTCCGACTCCACCGGAGGCTTCAGCAAGGCCGATGTCGAGGAGGCGCTCAGCCGCCGCATCGACTACGAGGTCGTCTCCGATGGCCGGCTGGTGATCGCCGCCAACAACGAGGGCGTGCCATTCGTGCTGGCCAGCCCGGAGGCCGGCATCTCGCAGGACATCCGCCGCATGGCCGAGTCGATCACGGCTCGCCTGCGGGAGCGCGCCCCCGCCCTGGCTCCACGCTGACGGCCGCGGTGGGTCAGAGGGCAGACAACCGCCCGATCGGCGTCTTCGACTCCGGCGTGGGCGGCCTGACCGTCCTCGCCGAGTTGCGGCGCCGGCTGCCGGCCGAGTCGACCATCTACCTTGGCGACAACTCCCGGGCCCCGTACGGGCCCCGCTCCGCCGACGAGGTGCGCCGCTTCACCCTGGAGTCGGTCGCCTGGCTCCTCGCGCAGGAGGTCAAGCTGCTCGTCCTCGCCTGCAACACCGCGACCTCGCAGGCGCTGCCCCTGGTTCGCGACGTGGCCAGCGTACCGGTGCTCGGCGTCGTGCGTCCCGGGGCACTGTCGGCGGCAGCGTCGACGCGCGCCGGCCACGTGGGCGTGATCGCCACCGCCGGGACGGTGGCGTCGGGGGCGTACCCGGCGGCGATCGGCGAGGCCGACCCGGCGCTCTCGGTCAGCCAGCTGGCCTGCCCGCGGCTGGTGCCACTCGTCGAGGCCGGCGACCTGGCCGGTCCGGAGACCGAGGCGGCGGTGCGCGGCTACCTCGGCGAGCTGTTCGCGGCCGACCCGGCGATCGACACGCTCCTGCTGGGCTGCACCCACTATCCACTCCTGCGCCCGCTCATCGAGCGTGTCGCCGGCCCGCGGGTGGCGGTCGTCGACTCCGCGTTCACCACCGCCCTCGCCGCCGAGGACCTGCTCGATGCCCTCGGCACGCGGACGGGGGCAAGCGGGGAAGGCCTGAACCGCATCGCGACGACCGGAGACGTGGCGACCTTCGCGGCCGTGGCCGGCACCCTCTTCGGCACGGCGCTGCCCAGCGTCGAGCATGTGCCGGTCGCCTCCGACTAGACTCATCGGCATGTCACGCAGCGCCACCCGCCTCGGGATGGGGATCATCATCGGCGGCCTGCTCGGGATGGGCGCCACGGTGGTGCAGCGAGAGCTCCTGCGCCGTGCCGGGACGAACCTCATCGACTGGGAAGCGGTTCGCCAGATCGCGCGCCGGCGCCTGGGAGCCGGGAGTGCACCGATGAGCGCGGCCGACCGCGCGGCGGCCGAGGCCTTCTACCGCGCCGAGCTGCTTCGCATCGAGCCGGTCGTGGCCGAGGCGATCGGAGCAGAGCTGCCGCGCGCACTCGAGACGCCTGCGGTCGTCGATCGGTTGGAGTGGATCGACCTCAACCTGGCCACCTTCGAGGAGCTCTTCGGCCGAGTCGAGCGGATCGTCAGCGAAGGGATGGCGGCGGCCGATACGCCCGGGCGAGCCCTGGGGCGCATCGTGAACCGCTCCCTCGGCAACCAGCAGCTCGGCCTGCTGATGGCATTCCTGGCGCGCAAGGTGCTGGGCCAGTACGACGTCAGCCTGCTGGCGGCGTCCCCCGTGGCGGCTGCCCGCGGCCGCCTGAATTTCGTGGAGCCGAATATCACCGCCACGGCGGCAGCCCTTGGCGTCCCGCTGCCGCAGTTCCGCACCTTCATCGCGCTGCACGAGGCGACCCACGCCTTCGAGTTCGAGGCCTATCCGTGGCTTCGCGACCACTTCGCGACCTCGGTCGGGGAGGCGCTCGAGCTGCTCGCCGCGGACTCCGGTGGGCTGGGGGCGCGCCTTCGCAGCGCGATGCGCGGCCGCGGTGGCCACTGGCTTGAGCGGATGATGACGCCGCCGCAGCTGGCCGCCTTCCGACGCACGCAGGCGCTGATGTCGCTGCTGGAGGGATATTCGAACCACGTCATGAACGATGCAGGTGAACGCCTGCTGCCGGGCTTCGCCCGGCTGCACGAGCGCTTCGAGCGACGCAACGAGGCGCGAAGCGCGCTGGAGCGCGCGATCCTGCGCATCACCGGACTCGACCTGAAGATGGAGCAGTACGTGGCGGGCGAGCGATTCGTGGTAGCCGTCCTGGCAGCGCGCGACCGCGCCTTCTTGAACCGGGTCTGGGAAGGGCCGGAGCGGCTCCCCGACCTGGCCGAGATCCGTCACCCGCAGCGCTGGATCGACCGCATCGAGGGGCGCCCGGCAGGGGAGCGGGTCAGCTGAGCAACGACGAGATCGTCATCCTGGCGACCCCCATCTTCGGGGCGCCGATCTCCGCCGAACACGCGGCGCGGCTGGAGGCCGTGCCGGGCGTGCGCGTGGTGCAGATCTCGCGCGAGGGGCTGGTGCACGACAACGCGGACGAAGTGCTGGCGTCGGCCCGCGTGCTGCTGCGCGGCGGGGTGCCGGCGTCGGTGCTCGACCACATCGTCGCCCGGTCGCCGCGGCTGGAGTGGATCCACTCCTTCTCAGCCGGCGTCGATCGAGTCGCGACCCCCGCCGTCCGCGAGCGGGGCCTGACCGTGACCAATGCTCGCGGCGTCTTCTCGCGGCCCATTGCGGAGTACGTGGTGATGATGTGCCTGGCCATCTCCCGCCGGCTGCCGCAGTTGCTGGAGCTCCAGCGCGAGCGGACCTGGCAGCCGCTGCGCGGCACCGAGCTGGGCGGCATGACCATCGGGATCGTGGGCTTCGGCAGCATCGGCTCCGAGATCGCCCGCCTGCTGGCACCGTTCGAGGCCCGCATCCTGGCCACGCGACGCCACCCGGACCGCGGGGCGGCCGACCTGGCGAACGTCGAGCTGCTGGGCCTCGACCAGCTCGACGAGCTGCTGCGGCGCAGCGACGTCGTGGTGGTGGCCGCGCCGCTGACCGACGACACTGCCGGGCTGATCGGTGCCGCGCAGCTGCAGGAGATGCCCGAGCACGCCTGGCTGATCAACATCTCGCGAGGTCGCCTGCTCGACGAGCTGGCCCTGCGTCGGGCGCTGGAGTCCGGCTGGATCGGCGGGGCGGTGCTGGATGTCTTCAACGAGGAGCCGCTGCCGCCAGACTCGCCGCTGTACGGCATCTCGAACCTGATCATCACCCCGCACACTTCGTGGTCGAGCGACCGGGTCGTCGATCGATCGCTCGATCTGTTCGTCGAGAACCTGCGTCGCTTCGCGGCCGGCGAGACGCTCGAGAACGTGGTCGACCTGGAGGCCGGGTACTAGTAGGTGCAGGTCACCATCGTCGGGCTGCCGGGAAGCGGCAAGACGACCCTCTTCAACGCGCTGAGCGGCGCGCATGCCGAGACCGGTGCCTTCTCCGGGGGCCGGGCCGCGCCGAACATCGGGGTGGTCAAGGTGCCCGATGCGCGACTCGACGCCCTGTCGGCTCTCTTCCATCCGCGCAAGACGACGCCGGCCGACGTCACCTACGTCGATGTCGCGATCCCCGCCGGGGCGGCGCGCGAGGGCACCATTGCCCCCGACGTGCTGGCCCTGGTCCGCAACGCCGATGCGCTGCTGCACGTCGCGCGCGGCTTTGAGGGGGGAGGCGCCGAGCGTGCGGCCGATCCCTGGCGCGACGTGGCCGAGCTGGACCTGGAGTTCACCATCGCCGACCTGGAGGTGATCGCGAAGCGGCTCGACAAGCTGCGCACCTCCGGGCGCCACGGATCGCCGGCCGAGCGCGAGCAGAACGCGCTCGAGGAGGAGCTGCTGGCTCGCCTCGAGCCGCAGCTCTCCGGAGGGAAGCCGCTGCGCGCGATGCAGATCAGCGACGACGACGAGCGTCGCCTGCGCGGGTATCGGTTCCTGACCCAGAAGCCGGTGCTGGTGGTGGTTAACCTCGATGAGGCGCGCCTGGGCGAGGCCACGGCACTCGAGGAGGGGGGCCGGGCGCAGTACGCCCAGCCATTCACGGACGTGGCCGCCCTGTCCGGCAAGATCGAAGCCGAGCTCGCGCAGCTGCCCGACGAGGATGCCGCGCTCTTCATGGAGGACCTCGGCATCGCGGAGCCGAGCCGCGGCCGAGTGATCCGGCTCACTTATGACCTGCTTGGGCTGTTCAGCTTCTTCACCGCCGGCGAGGACGAGTGCCGTGCCTGGACCCTGCGCCGCGGCGCCAGCGCGGTCGATGCCGCGGGGGCGATCCACTCCGACCTGGCGCGCGGCTTCATCCGCGCCGAGGTGGTCACCTACCCGGACCTGATGGCGGCCGGCAGCATCGCCGAGGCCCGCAAGCGGGGCGTGCTGCGCTCCGAGGGAAAGGCCTACCAGGTTCGCGACGGGGACGTGATCGAGGTCCTATTTAACGTCGCGCGCTGACGCGCGCTACGACGAGAGGTCGACCTCGGCGATCAGGCTGCGGTACTCCTCGCTCGGGTCGACCAGGAAGGTGTCCGCCGGATCGAGGCCCACGCTCATGCTGCCGCGCAGCTTCTCATCGGCGATGTACACGAAGGCACCGCGTCGCTCGAGCTCGCGGGCGATCGCCTCGACCAGCGTGTCCTCCTCGAAGGTGTCGACAACGGCCGCCCGCGCGGCGAGGACCATGCTGGCGAAGGCCTCCGGGGTGTGCTCCTCCTCGCTCACCAGCAGCGCATCGGTGAGGAGGTCGGTGGCGCCCTCGTGCAGCTCGTAGAAGAAGAGTCGCATCATGGCCCGATGATACCCGCGCCCGATTTGCTCGTCGTCGGCGGCCTCACCGTCGACCGACTGGCCAATGGGTCGACCGTCGCCGGCGGTTCGGTTCTGCATGCCGCCCGCGCCGCGGCCGCATCCGGCCGGCAGGTCGCCACGATCACGGCGGCCGGCCCTGAGCCCGATGTAGCCGCCGCCATCGACGAGCTGGCTGCGCTGGGGCCGAGTCTCGTGCATCGCGCGGATACCAGCATCGGGTACGCCATCCGGGAGTCCCCGGGCGGGCGGCGCCTGACCCTCCTTGAGCCGGGCTCGCCGGTTCCCCTCACCTCTGGTCCGCTCCACGCTCTTCGCCCACGGGCGGTCCTCCTCGCCCCGGTCGCCGGCGAGCTGCTGCCTCCCGACGTCGTCACCGGCCGGATGGCGCCGGTGGCGGTCGCCGCCCTCCAGGGCTGGCTGCGCCGGCTCGTGCCGGGGAAGGAGGCGCGCCCGCTCGGGTTGCGTGCCCTCGGCGGCGAGCTCGCCGCGGCGCTTGCCGAATTCGACGCGCTCGTCGCGAGCGAGGAGGATCTCGCTGCGGTGGCGGGCACCCCCGAAGGACAGCTCAACGCCCTGCGCCGACACCTTGGCGCAGGACCACTCCTGGTGGTGACGATCGGCGCAAGAGGGGCGTGGCTCGACGATGCGTCGGCCGGTCGCCGGCGGGTGCCGACCCGGCGCCGGCTCGCGCAGATCTCGACCATCGGCGCCGGCGACGCCTTCGCAGCGCTGCTCACACTCGAGCTATTGGCCAGGCACGATCCGATCGCCGCCGGGGCCAGGGCGGTGGCTGCCACCGCGGCCCTGCTCGCGGCCCGCAGGGTCTAGGCGATCGCGGCCACCCCCCGCAGGGCGCGACGTTCCGCCGCCGCGACCCAGCGCCGCAGGCGGCGCAATCGCGCCTCCACACGCAGCCGAACGCGGCCGAGCGCCAGTATCCCGCCGCCCCTCCCGAGGGCGAAGGCCAGGTCCAGGACCCTGGAGGCGGTGGCCGCCGCCTCGAGCGCCCCGCGCAGGTCCCCGCGATGCCGTTCGCGAATGCGGGCCACCTCCAACCAGGCTGCCGCGGCATCGACCGAGGCGCGTCGTGTGGCGGCGGTCCACATCGCCTCGGCACGGTCGACCTCGCCGGCGCCCAGCAGGAGGCGCGTGGCCATCCGACGCAGGCGGTGGGCCTCGTCCTGCTCGACGCCGGGCAGCATCGAGGCCTCGACCACGGCCAGCGCCTCATTGGTGGCGCCGTGGCGCAGCAGCTCGACGGCCATGCCGTGTGGGTCGAGGACGGGGGCGACGCGCCAGGCGCCGGCGCGCAGGTCGAGGATTCGCGCCTCCAGCAGAGCCAGCGAGACGATGTCCTGCAGGTTGTGGTCGAGCACCTCGGCCAGCAGGTCCGGCGACCCGCCGCGCAGGTAGCCGAAATAGCGCGCCGGGACTTCGCTGCCCGGGCAGTCTTCGGTACGCCGGACGCCGAGCACGCCCGCCTCCACGTCCGCGAGCCGCGCGCCGCCGAGCGGGCGTCGGAAGAGGCGGCGGGCGACCGGCAGCAGGTCGT
>Ga0184639_10000387_pt1 | contig 16612 bp, 23 predicted proteins | sample PLM31_170_b2_FD_133155 | JGI IMG/M metagenome (GOLD analysis project Ga0184639, IMG submission 133155) | Groundwater sediment microbial communities from an aquifer in East River, Colorado, USA - PLM3-1_170_b2 | ecosystem: Environmental > Terrestrial > Soil > Riparian zone | place: USA: East... | reverse complement strand
GTAGCCGGCCGCGGTGCCGGCAAGAAGCAAGCTCTCGATCCCAAGTTCCTGCTCGTGCCGCGCGCCCTGCAGCTCACAGCCATGCAGATCCTATACCCCACGCTCGAGCGCGCAACCAACATCTACACCCAGAACCTGCAGCGCGGCGAGCCGGGCGACGTGGTGACCATCCCCGAATGGACCGACGCCAACAACTGGGCCGCCGTCGTGGATCCCATGCTCATACCGGGCGTGATGATCGGAACCCGCTTCGGGCTCATCCCACAGATCGTCATCGCCGGCGATCAGCGCGACCCCGCATTCTTCGCCAACGACGCCACCAGACTGAAGGTCCGTCACTTCCTCGCCGTCGGCATCGGCAACTGGCGCGCCCTGCACAAGTCCAACGTCGCCTAACTACCACCATGTCGTTGCGAGGAGCGCAGCGACGAAGCAATCCCCTCGCTCCACCCTCTTAGTCCCTCGTCCACTGGACAACAGTGGACGAGGGGAAAGGAACACCTAACATGGGATACGTACATGACGCTAATGTAAGCTTCTTCATCCCCCCAGGCGCCTGCCACTACGTCACCGGCACCTGGACCGACGCCGCCGGAGCCGTCGCCGGCTCCATCGTCAAGGCCAAGGCCGCCGCAGACGAAACCACCGTCGTCAGCGTCCCGATCACCGTCCCCCAGAACTCGGTAGCGCTCAAAGGCTCCTACCTGAAGAGCATCGACATCTGGTACGCCGTCACCACCGCCGCACTGGACGCCGCCTCCCTGGCCGCGCTCATCCACCAGATAGTCCTGCCCGCCAACGGAGCGGCCATGCCCGCGGTCGTCTCTCACGCGTTCACCTACGACGCGGCCCAAGACACAGTCGGCGAGCGCGATGACCTGGACGAGCACAAGGTCACGCTCACGATCACAACACCCGTCTGGATGGACAACGACGACCTGTTCATCGCCCAACTGACATTCGACTGCGCCGCCACCAGCGTACTGCGCTTCCACGGCGCCCGCGCCAACGTCACGCTCAAGCTCTAACGTCCCCCGTAGGGGCGGACCTGTGTGTCTGCCCCTACCCCTCACCCAGGAGCACCATGACACCCGATCCCCTCCCTCCCCACCTGCGCACCCTGCTCGAGAAGTACAGGTTCGATCCTGACACACTGCTCAGTTGGAAGGAATACGACGACCAGCTGGTGATCATCCTCGACGATGGCCGCAAGATGACGATCAAGAAAGACCCACCCAAGGGCACCGCTGGCCTAATTCACAACAGACCGGACACCCCGCCCCCTCACAAGAAACCACGCGGCAAGGCCGCTGGCTAATTCAATCCGTCGTCGGTCGTCTGTCGTCCGCCGTCCGACACAGAAAGGAGATCATCCCATGGACACCGTCATTGATGTCGCCTTCATCGTCGCCATCACCGCTTTCATCAAGAAGCAGTTTGGCCTCGAAGGCAAGAGCGCAATGCTCGTGGCATTTGCGACAGCCCTCATATTTGGCGTCGCACCACTCGTCGGACAATTCATACCCGGCTCCGTTGCCTGGCTGGACGTCCTGCTCAAGACGTTCACCCTATTCCTCGCCGCCGCCGGCTCCTACGACGCCGTCGTCAGCGTCTCCACCCACGTCTAGCCCCTCGTCCCCACGCAGGGACGTGGGGTCTCCTCCTTGAAAGCCGGCGCGCGCTCGTGCGCGCGCCGGCCACCCACCCATGTCGTTGCGAGGAGCGAAGCGACGAAGCAATCTCCTCGAATCATAGGAGTCTCCAAGTGTTCTCTGTGCTCTCTGTGGCTGACATAGGAATTCAACCATGACTGATTCTCTGACCACCCTCATCACCAAAGTCCAGGCCCTACTGCTCGACTCCGGCACCCTGTTCTCCACCGCCACCTGCACCGCCGCCCTGCGCCAGGCCCTGCAAGACTTCAACGACCGTGCCCCCATCATCGCCACCACCCTGATCACCGGCGTGGACGCCCGACTCGAATACGAGCTCACCAGCGAGGCAGACGCCACTCTCGCCCTCGCCATGCTCGGGCTCTACCTGCAGGGCGCCAACGAGGCAGACACCGTCCTCACCTACGACGTCTACTCCAACGACGAGCGCATCTTCTTCCGCCTGCGCTCGCCCGTCTCCTCAGTTGACATCATGATCGCTCACTTCACCATCGCCCACACCATCAACGGACTGGACGGCTCCGTGGAATCCACCCCACTCGCCAAAGACGACCAGGTGCTGGTCGCCGGCGGCTGCATGCACGCCTGCATCGTACGCGCCGTCGCCCGGGTAGAGGGAAACAACCTCGACAACGCCAGCTCAGACAACTACCGCGAGCTCGCCCGCCACTTCCAGCGCCTCTTCGAACGCGGTCTTGCGCGCGCCGCCGCCCGTTCCGCTCCCGTCGCCGAACGCGACACCCGCGCCTGGCAAGATGGATATCACCGCTGGCCTGCATGACCCTCAGTCCTCCGTCTCTCTCGGTCGTCCTCCACTCTCTCGGTCGTCCTCCGCTCTCTCGGTCGTCCTCCGCTCTCTCAGTCGTCCTCCGCTCTCTCGGTCGTCGTACCTCCTCCGTCGTTCGCTCCGTCCTCCATCGTTCGCTCCGTCCTCCGTCGTTCGTTCCGTCCTCCGTCGTTCGTTCCGTCCTCCGTCGTTCGCCTGGCACCCACGCCTGGCAAGACCCCTACCACGCCTGGCCCGCATGATATACCCAGGCGGCAAGAATGGCGCGGGCGTGTACCAACAGATCATCAATCAGATCCCGCCCCACGATGTGTACATCGAAGCCTTCCTGGGATCAGGAGCGATCCTGCGCAACAAGCTCCCAGCCCGATCGTCTATCGGCATAGACGCAGATGACGATGTGATCAAGAAATGGATGGCCACCATCGACACTTTACAAGATAGCGCAATCAAAATAAATAACGATGGCGCCGGCGCACTCGACACTTCTGCAGATATATGCGCCGGCGCCATCTTCATTCACACAGATGCAATATCTTATTTGGAAAACCATCGATGGGCGCCCAACACCTTTGTCTACTGCGATCCCCCCTACTTGATGGAAACCAGATCGGGCAAAGACCCCATCTACACCCACGAGTTCCACACCCATAGCCAGCACCAACAATTACTACGAGTGTTGATCAACTCCCCCGCGGCCATCGCCATTTCCGGATACCCATCATCGCTTTATGAGCAGATGTTGGCCAACTGGCGCTCGATCCATTACACGATTGTCACCCGGGGTGGCCACACTCGCCAGGAATATCTATGGATGAACTATCCCACACCAACTGCCCTGCACGACTACCGCTACCTGGGCAACAACTTCCGCCAGCGCGAACGCCTAAAGCGAATCCGCCAACGCTGGATACGACGATTGCTACGCATGGACCAACTCGAGCGCCTAATGCTGACGTCTGCCATCGCTGAAACCGCCGCGCCTGCAGTACCTACAAAAACGGCGACACCAGCGATCGTGACACGTGACACTGGAACACATGAAACCTGAATTACGCGCCTTCACCACCGCCCTGCGCCGCATGCTCAACACCCACACCCACTGGACCCGAGCATTGGAGCGCTACCTCGACCTCTCCCGCGAATACGAGCCCGTGCGCCTCGAGCTCAAACGCCAGCAGCAACTCTTCATCCGTCGTCCAACGTCCGTCGTCCGTCGTCCCACATCAGAGCTCGACGCAGCCATGCACGCCTGCCGGCGCGCTCGCAACCGACTGAACCTGGCACGCGCACAATACATCATGAAGCGCGACATCTATCAGTCCGCCCTCTCCGAACTCCACCACCGCGAAGCCGCCCTCGCCGGGTCCCAATGACACGTGACACCGGAACACGTGACACTGGCTCACGCCTCTGCACCTGCGGCCTCAACTTCATCCCCGTTCACCCGGGCGAATGGAAATGCTTCTTCTGCCAAAATCTTGCAGGCGTGGAACTGCACCATGAAAAGCAGCGCGAGGCCAGTCGAAAGTATTACGCAGCGCACCGCGACCAGGCCAAAGCCTGGCAGAGATACTACTATCAGCGCCGCCTGCGCCTGGCACGTCACACATGACACTGGAACACCTGACACCTCCCAATAGCAGGCCGGCCCCCTCACGGCCCACGCACCGCTAACCGTCGTCCGCCTGTGCCGCTCAGCGGCGCGTCCGTCGTCCGTCGTCCTTCGTCATGCGCACCCTCACCGCCCCCCAAATCGCCCTCCTCCAAAACCGCGCCGGTTCCTTCTCCTTCGCCGTCCAACTGCAATTCCTCTCCGGCGCATGGACCAACACCGGCGCCATCCTCGCCAGTGACGTGTTTGAATATTCCTTCGACAAGGACAAGCTCGAGATCGTGCTCAAGGACTCCACCGACCTGGGCGTCATCCTCAGCTACTACTCCTCCCAACTGGCACGCATTCAGTTAACTGAGACCTACACCGATGGCACGACGACGGTATCAGAGCCGTCACCCCAATATTTCATCTACACTTTTCAACGCATGCCAAACAGCAAGATCAAGTTCCTCGCCACAGCCCTGCACTTCCAGGTCAGCTCCCTCGATCCCGTGCGCGACGTGGATCTGCTGATCGCCGACCTGTTCTCCCTGCGCATCATGACCGCAGCCTACATCACCGGCCAGGAATGGTTCGACTACGACTGGTCGCCAGCCGGGGCGGCCACCATCGCCCTGTCCTGCGGCGACCTGCCGCGCATCCTCGGCAAACGCTACATGGTCGAGACCTTCGCGCGCGAGGCCGATATCCTATTTCGCAACCGCTACAACAATCCCAACCTGGTCGTGGATTACACGCCTTTCACCACCCAGTTTCTGGAGACGATCCAGCACACTGCGTACAACATCCCGATCAACGGTATCTCGTGGACCGACGAGCTCAGCGTACTGCGTACTTCCACCGGCGCCACTCAGCCCACGCACCACCTGGGCTTCGTGCCCTCCACTGCCACGCAGGCCATCATGGATCTGATCGACAATGTCCTGCAGTCCCAATTCAAGTTCAAGCAGTGGCCCGACCTGCGCCTGGAGAACGGCGACTTCATCCGCCTGACACTGCCAGATGCCTCCACCGTAGCCGGCCTGATCAACTGCACCCATCGCCTCACCCGCTCCAAGACCGGCGCACTCTCCTGGGTGCAGGAAGTCGAAGCCGTGCAGACTCCCTCCGCCCTCGGCGCCGGCCGTGTATCCAACCGCGTCGCCGTCGCCGGCGCCCCGCAAATCTCGCCGATCTCCCAGGAGCTCGACACCGAGTTCTTCACCACGCTACTCGACCGTGAAGACCAGTCTGTCCAGACCGCCCTCGACAAACTCGACCGCCACCAACACTATGCCCTCCAGGGCCAGTGCGACGCATTCAGTCCCCTTGACGCAACGACCTACTTTATCGGCAACTTTCCCATCGCCCCAACAACTACCACAACCGATCACCGTATCCACGTTCCACGCGGGGGCACAATCAACCGCGTGTATGTCCTCTGGTCATCCAGAGGAGGGGCAGGTGGCACTTCAGAAAGCATTTCCTGCACACTCCAGAAGAATGGCGTCACTGATTCCGCCACCATTGCCTCTGTCGCTAATCTCGCCATTATAAAAGTTTTCAGCAACACCACCCTCAACTTCCCCGTTGCAACTGGCGATTACATCAACCTGCGCCTCGTCTGCCCCACCTGGGCCACCAACCCCACCTCCGTCAAGCTCTCCTTCGTAGCCTTCGTCGAGACATAACCCCACTCCGCCCAAGTCCGCTGGATCTCCCTCGAACACCACATCTCCACCTACTTCCCATAATCAAGAGCGGCTATGCAGCGCTCTCCCGCAAAAGACCCGTCTGCGGCAGGCCGCATAGCCAACACCACACATCCATAAACCCACGGCGGCGGGCTCCATGCGCGGGTTTCGACATCTTGAACGCCCGCCGCCGTACTTCTGAAAGAACAATAAATAAACACAGGCGGATGGGCACAGCGCCCACCGCCTCGAACATCATTGGCGGGGGCACCGCCCCCGCCTTCCCTGGCTCCAGTTCACCAGTTCCGCGGGGCGCGATAGACCTGGAGTCTGGCGCAAAAAAACCAATTCCACGCAATAAATCAAGATCAAAAACGCCCGGCCATAAATCAAGTGAATCCACATCCGACAAAAAAAAGCCAAGCACCGCCGCATTAACCCCGGGGTGGGCACGGGGGCCGCCCTTTCCTCGGCGCAACAGCCAAGTACCGCCGAGCAAAGCTGCTCCACCCCGGGGTGCGGCGAGAGCGTGCTTGCTTTTTCTTTGTCGGATGTGGCGATTGTTCATTTATGGCCGGGCGTTTCTCAACCCAATAAATAAAGGAGTTTCTCATGTCTTCCGTCTTCTTCGGTGGTTCTCGCTCTCTCGGTTCCTCTCCGGTCGTCAGCCGGGTCGTGGCTGCGGTCCTAACTTCGGGCGCGTCTGTGTCAGTCGGCTGCTGCGCCGGCGCCGATGCCCTGGTTGTCTCTTCCCTGCTTCGTTCCTCGTCGTTTTCGCAGGCTCGCGTGTTCGCCGCTTTTGCCTCTTCCGGCGCCGGTGCGTGCTCCCTGTCCTCGGTTGCCAGCGTCCAGGCCTTCGCTTCTGCTGGCGGGTCCGTGTCCTGGCTGGCCGGCGGCCCGCTCTCCGTTCCCCTGGCTGCTCGTCTCCTCCGCCGATCCCTGGCCGCCCTGGCCGGTTGCTCGGCTGCCGTGTTCTTTGCCCCCGGTTCCGGCTCGCTGGCGGTTGCCGGCGCCGCCGTCCAGGCCGGCGTTCCTGTGTTCGTTTTGGCTTCTTCCGTGGCCGGCCTCCCCGTGTTTTCCTTCCCTCCCACTCTGCCCCGCGGTTGCCCCGGTTCGTGGGTTCCTTCCCGTTTCCTCGGTTTTGCCTGTTGGTCGTTTCAGGCCGCGGCTTCTCAGCCAAGCCTGTTTTAACCCTGCCTTGCAGGGACCATTCAAAAGGAGTCTCAAATGTATCCAACTCTTGAAAGCCTCGCCCAGGAAGCACACCAGAAATATCAGGCTGATCCAACTCGATTAGAACGCGCGCTGCAGATCGCCCAAGCCGGCCGCTTCAACATCTTCGAAGCGAACCGGGACGAATTTGACCAGACGGTCAAGCCATCCCGCAACCTGATCATCGTCAGATCCAGTGATCAGAAAGCCTGGTACTTCATCCGCCCACAAGACCATTCCTGCAGCTGCAAGGATGCCGAACTAGGCCACCTTTGCAAGCATCGCCTGGCGGCATGGATGTTCTACGAGCTAATAGATCGCAGCCTTTCCGAAGCGCAGGCCGCAGCGCGCAGGGCCCGCATCGCCGCCAACCTCAAAGCCCTCGGCTTCTAATCCATATGCGGGCCGCGCATGCTACACGCGGAGAAAGAAGTACACCATGTACCACTACAAACAGACCGAGCCACAATTGTGGACTGTCGGAACCGGGGAGGGTAAAGACTTCTCCCCAGAATCCGATCACGATACACAGGCCAAAGCCGCCGAGAGAGTCAATTGGCTCAATGGCGGTAGTGACCCAATAAACCCTGAGCTCGTGGCCGCGCTGCACGACTGTTTGGGTATCCTGCTGGAGGGGCCCGTAAAGTACGCGGCCGCAGCTTACGGCGGCGACTATACAATCGAACGCGTCCGAGCCGCCCTAAAGAAAGCAGGAGTATAGAAATGTCCGCCCTTCAACCCACCCCCTTTGACGTCTTCGACTTCTTCCTGACCGGTAAGATGCTCGTCGGCAAGCCGCCCAGGATCGTCAAGATCCAGGCCGCCGAGATCAGGCCAGTGTTCAATCCCCGAACACTGACCGATGAGCCCTCCATCGTCCTCGCCTTCGAGAACGCCGGCAGAAAACTAAAGCTCAACAAGACCCAGGCCGGCGCCATGATGGAGATCACCAACACCGACAAGATCGCCAGCTGGCCCGGTGCCCTGATCACCCTCTCCCCGACCAGGACAAAATCCGGCAAGGACACAATCACTATCACTGCCGGCAAGTAAATCAACAGCCCCCGCCAAAAGCGGGGGCTTCTCTTCGAAGAACAATAAATAAAACCGCGGCGGCGGGCTTCATGCGCGGGCCTCGTCATCTTGAACGCCCGCCGCCGTGTTCTTGAAAGATCAAATCCCTCCCCCTAGAATCCTCGCCAAAACGAGAACTTATCTTACACTTGACAACACGGAACAATTGGAATACAGTAGGCATATGCACAAAAACGAGATCACCGTCACCCAGGCGATGAGCCTACTTAGCTGCTCACGCCAGACCGTCATTCGCATGATCCAACGCGGGAGCCTTATTGCGCACAAACTGGACCCGAACGCGAAGAGTGTGTATCGTCTTTCTCGTTCGAGCGTTGAGAAAGTACGAGGCCAGCTGGCCAGAACCAGCCTTCGGCACCGATGACCTCGACTGGCCGGACGTGATCGCCCTCTTCCTCTTCTGCATTTCATTCATCATCGCCATGGAGTACGGCACCCCACCTAACCTACAAAGATAGCCGGCCCCCGTGCAGACACACGAAGGCCGGCGGCGATGCACCTACCGTCGCCAAGGTTCGCAGCACCTTGACAACTGAATAGGCACAGGGTGCCTGACGGGACTCGAACCCGCAACTTCCACTTGTGGGCTCATCTCCCCAGGCGTGCCATCGGCAAGTAAGGCTCGATCTCCCGCGCCTGGATATCCCGCGTGTAGTGCTCGACCATCTCGATCCCTGACCAGCGGCCGGCGACCTGCACCACCCGCGACGGTGCACCGAAGATCGTCGACAGCGTCGCGAAGGATCTGCGGAAGTCATGCGGCGAAAGCTTGATCCCGATCGACAATCCCCAATCCCGCACGATCTTCTTCAATCCCTCACGCGTCAGACCAAGCCCGGACCTGCTGCCGACGAAGAGATTCATCACACCGTCTGCAGGCCTGCGAAAGACGAGCCACTCCCGAATATATTGCGCGGTCTCCCGGGAGAAAACAGCACTCCCCCACTGACCGCCCTTCACGATCACCTGCAGCACGCGCCGATCCAGATCCACGTCCGGCAACGCCAGGCGACATAGCTCAGAGCAGCGCAAGCCCGTATCTAGCGCCACGGCCGCCAGCGACAGATCCCGCGCTCCCTTCGCATGTGACGTATCGAAGGACGCCAGCAACTCCAACGCCAGATCCACAGTCAGTACACGTTGCCGACGTGCGACACCAGGTCTCACACGCGCGCTCAGCGCGGCATGCCTCGGTCCGTACCGCCAGGAAATGAATCGCCGGCACGCACACAGCGCCACGTAGCGCATGTTCGATCCCCACTCAGGCCGGCAGACGAAAGACAGCAGCTCCGCAGCCGTCAGCTGATCAAGCCGCAACTCCACCAGTTGCACCAGGACACGGCCATACGAATCCTTTGTCATCTCCGCATAGGGGAACGACGCGAGGAACTCCTGCACTTCCTTATTCACTTGTGCCTCCATATTGGGAGAACCAGGTCCGGAGGTCCCCCGGCCTGTGATCCATCCCGCAGCACTCGCGGGCCCATCGTCCCCGGTCGACCTGGAGGAGTCTCAATCAACCAGATCGACCGGCCTTGCCATTCTACACTAAAAAGGAGAACTCGATGCAAGAACCACGACTCATTTCCCTAATTCTATTCGACCTGGACCAAGAAAGCCTATCGATGTTAGAGAGCGCCATCGAGCAGATTGGCGCCCTCGCACTGACACTCGGCGGCGACTACATTTTCAGATCGGAGAACCTCCCCCATGCAGACGAAATTGAAATCACGGACGATCTACCGGAGAACCTCCCCAATGAAAACGAAATTGAAATCACGGACGATCTACCTACGTCGCCCGAATGACTTTGTTAAGCAGGCCATTCACCACGGCGCGGTACACGACCACAGACCAGGCCGGCACGTGGTCCGGATACGCGGCCGCTCGATCTGTTTCTCCGATCACGGCAACAAAGAGTACACCCCGCAATATCGCAGGTTGCTCTTGAAAGCATTCATTGCCGCTGGCCTGGCAATCCTTCCCTGCGCTCTGATCTCCAATCTGTTGGGGATCTGATGACACGCGCGCGCACGCGCGCGCACGCGCGCACACGCGCACACTCGACTCACACACTTAAGATGGAGGGTCAACGATGTCTTATCGCAATGAGCCGAAGAAGATCACCCGGGCAGAGCGATCACATCTCCGATCCATACGCGGTCACGCGGCCAAGCAGCGCCAGGCTGACCAGGATAACTGGCGCGCGTCAAAAGGCTTTGACCTGGTCGCCTTCAATGCCGGCGCCGAGAAGCGCTTCATTGCCTGGCTCACCGCAAAACTGATCAAGGCCAAAGACAACGCCCTGCCGCTGATCTGGGTATTCAGCAACGCCGCCTATGACCTCGATGTCTCGGTCGCGACCGTAAAGCGCTACATGATGAAATTCACCGCAGACCGCGCGCCGTTTGCCTCCGACGGAAAGACAATCCAGCTAAGAGCGCTTCAGCACCCGCAATCTCGAGGCCTTGTTAGCAGAAATAACAAGGCCAAGGCGCCTCGCAAGTGACAAAGCCGATACTTATATCGTCCGCCCCCAAACGGCTCGTCAGAGCCTTCCGTAGGGTCAAATGGAAATGGCACCATTTGAGCCGGGTTCTAGGCGTCAATACCTGGTATCTCTACCAATACCTGATCAAGGGCAAGGAACCCTCCAACCCCGCCATCCGCGTCAAGATGTTCCTGCCCAAGCATCCACGTAGATCCCGCAGCGCCCGGTATGGCGATGATGCACAGATCCAACCTGCCGCGCGCTGGTGGAACCGCCTGACCAAATTCCAGCGCGCCACACTTATCCAATCCATCTTCAACGAACAGGAGCAATATCATGTTAGACGCGATCCTGAAAACCATGATTGACGAGGCCGAACGCGACGGCCAAAGCATACGCCTGCGGAAGAGCCTCCACATCCTGATCCTGAACACGGCCGATGTCTTCATCCTGATCCTATCCGGAGTCAGAACCTATCCCTCCTTCGAAGCCTGGGATGCAGTCGTGCGCAACTGGCCCTACTACGTGCGCGACATCGAGCCGCTCATGACCCTCTACGAGGGGCGCCCATCCCTGCGCGCCCGACTGCCGAAACAAGGCGTACAACAGACCCACCTTGACTCACTCTTCACGCCCATCCACCATTGACAATAACAGCTTCTACCCTCATACTCCCGGGCGGAGACAGCCGCCCCGAGCGGGGCTGTCTCCACTTCTTTGCTCGGGGCGGCCATCCATATGAGCGTCGACGAGATCACCGCGCTACGAAATCAAGTCGAACAACGCGACCGGGAACTGCTCGACATGCGACTGCAGTTGATCCAGGAGAAGATATTGCGCATCGACGATCACGAGACGCGTATCCGTGGACTCGAAGGCCGACTCACCGAAGTGCGCACGATCGTAACCCTGGCCTTCGGCACCGGCATCCTGTCACTCGGCAATCTCCTGACTCAGTGGCTCAAATGAAATGGCTCGCTCCAAGACCAACCGCAAAGGCGGGGGCCAGCCGGCGAACAAGAATGCCCAGAAACATGGCTTCTATTCAGCGCTCTACACCAGGGACGAACAGAAACGCCTCTCCGGAAAGCCCCGCACAGAGCACGACCTCGAAATGCTGCGCACCCTCGCCTACCGCATCGCTCGTCACCTGCACTTCAAGACCCTGGCCAAGACTGAACTGGCCGGCGCCGGGACGCTCACCCTGATCATGCAGCTCGTCAACACTTCCGAGCGTACACTACTCCTCGCCAAAGGCAAAGGCGGAGAGATCGGCAAGACCATCCTCGAAGCGCTGATGGACCTGGATCCGCACAAGGAACTATAAATGGCCGATCTTGTTCTTAGGCTATGAGCACGCTGCCGCAGACGATCCACACCGTAGCTCGCACCTTCGATCGCTTCACCGCGCGCGCCGGAGGGATTCAGATGCGCGACTACCAGCTCGAGGCCGCGCAGGCTGTCCTGGATTCGATCCGCCTCCACCATGGCCACACGATCGTCATCATCTTCTCGCGCCAGTCCGGCAAGGACGAGCTCGCAGCGAATCTGAAAGCCTATCTCATGGCACGCTTCATCGACAAGGAAGTCGGCATCGTCGAAGTGAATCCCACATACAAACCCCAAACGATCAACGCTATCGACCGGCTCGAAGATCGCCTGAGCACGAACCTCTTGACCCGCATCCACTGGCACAAACGCTCCGACTTCATGCGTAAATTCGGAAAGGTCCGCGTCTCCTTCCTATCCGGCGACAGCCAAGCCAACGTCGTCGGTGCCGTCGCCTCCCTCTTGATGATCGTCAACGAAGCGCAGGATATCCAGCCAGAAGTCTATGACAAGCGTTTCGCACCAATGGTGGCCAGTACCAACGCAACGCGCGTGATGATGGGCACGCCATGGACCAGCCAAACACTGCTCGCCCGGGAACTGCGCGCTGCCCGCCAGGCCGAAAAGAGCGATGGCATCCGCCGCGTGTTCCAGTACGACGCAAAGGACGTCGGCAAGATCCTGCCGGCGTACAAGAAGCACGTCGCGGCCGAGATCGCCAAGCTCGGCCGCGCGCACCCGCTGATTAAGACACCGTATTTCAACGAAGAGATCGACGCCCAGGCCGGCATGTTCAACGCCGCCCGCCGCGCCCTTATGAAGGGAGATCAGGATGCTCAACTCGTTCCGATCCCAGGTACCACGTATGTTTTTCTTCTGGATATCGCTGGCCAGGACGAAGCGGCCATGGCTCACCCTGAAGACGCTTACCTCCGTAACCCCGGGCGCGATGCTGTCAGCCTTTCCATCTGTGCACTCGATTTATCTATGCTCAACATTCTCCAGGCCCCGATTTACCGCGCCATCTGCAGACTCCAGTGGACCGGCCGCAATCATCTTGTCGTTTTCGGACAACTGAAAGCCCTGGCTGATCAGTGGCGCCCGCAGTACATCGTCGCCGACGCCACCGGCGTCGGCGAGGGCCTTTGGGCCATGCTCGACAAGGCCTACCCGACCCGCGTCCTGCCCGTCAAATTCAGCGCGCCGGTCAAGTCCGATATCGGCTACCGCTTCATCGGCATCATCGAGACCGGCCGTTTCCGCGACTGCTGCCCCACTCCGCAGATCGACCGACAGTACGAAGCCTGCATGTCCGAAGTCCTGATCGGCCCACAGAAGACCCTCCGCTGGGGCGTACCCGAAGGCACCCGCGACCAGGACGGCAACCTGATCCACGACGATTACCTCATGGCCGACGCCCTGTGCGCCGAAGTAGACAGGCTGCAATGGTACCTGCCGGTCGACGGTGAAGTGATCACCGGCCGCGACCCTCTCAAGGGCATGGATAGAAACTTCTAATGCCTCTACCCTCCACACGCGAGACCGACAACACCATCCTCGTCGGCACGTCCTGGAACGCCCTCTACCGCGATCGATACGACTACGAGCGCGCCACCATCCTCGCCGAAGCCATCCGCGCCTGGAGGATGAACCCGCTGGCGCGCCGCATCACCAACCTGTACAAGATCTATAACGTCGACGGCATCGCCTACGAGTGCAAGCACCCCAAGACCCAGGCATTCCTGAATGACTTCTGGAATCACGAGCTCAACAACATGGAGAAGATGCTCGAGCAGATCTCCAATGAGATCTTCCTGACCGGCAATCTGTTCGTCCTGTTCTCCGTGGATCAGGCCGGCATGTCCTACGTGCGCATCTTCCCCACCGACCAGATCAGCGACATCGTCACCGAAGACAATGACATCGCCCAGGAGATAAGCTACAAGACCAGGCCAACGAAGATGGCCGATGAGCCGAAGATCTTCCCCAATTATTTCAAGAGACCCAGGGCCAAGTCCTTCATGATGCACCACACCATCAACCAGCTGGCCGGCACCTCCTGGGGCGAAGGCGAGATCTGGCCCGACCTGCCCTGGCTCGGACGCTATGCTTCCTTCCTCGAGGACCGCGTCAGGTTGAATAGGTATCGCCAGGCATTCATGTACGACGTGGCCCTCACCGGCACAGACGAGACCCGCCTGAAGCAGCGCAAGGCCGAAGTGCGTGACAACCCGCCCAACCCGGGCGCCGTCAACGTACACGGACCCGATGAAGTGTGGACCGTGATCTCAGCCAAGCTGGACTCCGGAGACGCTGAGAAGGACGGCCTGATGCTCAAGAAGATGATCGCCGTCAACCACGGCCCGCTGCACTACTTCACCGAGCCCGAGAGCAGCACCAGGACAACCGCCGATGCGGCCGGCACCCCCGCCTTCAAGGCCTTCGAGAACCACCAACAGACCTTCAAGGCCATCCTCAAGTCCATCCTGACCACCGCCCTGCGCCGGCGCGCGCTGATCGACGACGCCGTAGACCCCGACGCCCAGATCAAGATCACCGCCGCCGACGCCTCCGAACGAGACAACGCCGCCCTGGCCCTGGCCACCACCCAGATCGTCTCCTCCATCGGCGAGATGTTCGACCGCAAGCTGATCGATGAAAAGGAGTTCATGCGCCTGGTCTATCGCTTCGCCGGCGAACAACTCGATCCGGACAAGATCGCCAAGGGCACACGCAAGCCGCTCTACACCCCCGGCCAGGCGCAACGCGCCGGCATCAAGACCGACGCCGAGACCGGCGAGACCAAGACCAAAGGCACTGATGAATGAGCAAGACACCCGAGTTTGCATACTTCTGGCGCGTACACACCCGTCTTCCAGACCGATATCTTCAACCATGTGCCGTCCTGGCACGAGGCAAGATGAATTCCTGCCTTGTCTTATTCACAGATGGATTCAAGGCAGTCACCAGCAGAAACTACCTCCGCAAGATGAAATCTCCATTTCCCCCCCGACTCTCCATCCGACTGATGAACGCAATCCACGAGATTACAAAGACCAAAGGCACTAACGAATGAATGTTCTTTCTAATCATCTATTCTCTAATCATCCAGTCATCTTCCTCTTCCTCCTCTTCCTCCTGCTGCTCCTCGTCTTCCTGCTCGATATGCGCCTACCAGATTAGTAGGGGCGGACCTGCGTGTCCGCCCACCCGTAGGGGCGCACAGCGTGCGCCCATAAAAGGAAACATATGACCGATACCGAAATCCGCCTGGCTCCATTCCAGGCCAGCCCCACCAAGACCGCCAAGGGCTATGAAGTCCTGATCATGCACGCCGGCACCGCCAACGGCTGGGACTTCCCCGCCGAGGTGCTCAAGTCCACCGCCTTCCTGTTCAACGCCGTGGACTGCATGGCCGACCACGAGATGTTCGAGCCATCCGTGCATGAGGTCGCCGGCACCTTCGACAACGCCCGCTGGGACGACGCCCACCAGGGCATCGTCGCCACCCTGAACCCCACCGGACCACAGGCTGACATGCTGCGCATGTACGCCGAGCTCATGCTCTCCAACGCCTCCCACCCGCAAATAGGTTTCAGCCCCGTCCTGGTATTCCAGGCCGACAAGCAAACCGTCACCAACATCCTGCGCGTGCGCTCCGTCGACCTGGTCGTCAACCCCGCTTTCAAGTCCGCTTTCCTGGAAGCGAAGTTTCAGAAAAAGGAACCCATGACCGAACCTACCATCACTCCCCTCACCGAGATCGTCACCGCCCAGGCCGAGATCACCGCCTCCGTCGAAGGCATGAAGGCCGCTCACCTGGCCGCCTGCCAGCAGCTACTTACCAGCTCACTCGACGCCGCCATCGATCTCCCCGCTCCCGCCAAGTTGGCCATTGTGGCTGACTTCCAGGACCGCACCTTCAAGCCCGACGAGCTCACCGCCAAGATCAAGTCCTGGCGTGAGTCCCTCGCCGCCTCCACGGCGCCCTCCGAGATCTCCGGACCGACACGCGTCTCCGCCATGTTCTCCGCAGAAGATCAGATCCAGGCCGCCATGGACGATTTGCTCGCCGCACCCCGCTCTCCCGGCGCCGAGACCCTCAAGGTGCATCGCTTCTCCGGCATCCGCGAGGCTTATCTCATGCTGACGAATGACCACAATTTCGTCGGAGACATCGACGCCCGCCTGGCACTCTTCCAGTCCACCACAGCCACCTTCCCCGAACTGGTGCGCAATGCCCTCAACAAGGCCATCGTCAAGCACTGGAACGAGATGGGGAAGGCCGGCTACGCCTGGTGGGAGAAGATCGTTACGGTCGAGTCCTTCGAGACCCTCAACCAGATCCGCTGGCTGATCACCGGCACCATCACCTCACTGCCCGTCGTGCCCGAAGGCGACGACTACCCCGAACTGCAGTACGGTGACAACGGTGAGAAGTCCGACTTCGTCAAGTACGGCGGTTTCCTGGAGTTCACGCTCGAGGCCATGGATCGCGACAACACCCGCCTGCTGCGTGCAGCCCCGCGCGAGCTGGCCAATGCCGTCCTGCGCAACATCTCGCAGGAGGTCAGTGACATCTTCACTGACAACGCCGGCATCGGCCCCACGCTCGAAGACACCGGCGCACTGTTCAACGCCACCGCCGTCGCTACGGCCGGCGGCCACCTGAACCTGCTGACCACCGCCCTCGCCGCAGCTCAGTGGGACATCGTCAAGACAGCCGTCTACGAT